>Ga0209609_10000527_pt1 | contig 22982 bp, 21 predicted proteins | sample LakKivw325mmetaG_FD_184136 | JGI IMG/M metagenome (GOLD analysis project Ga0209609, IMG submission 184136) | Anoxic lake water microbial communities from Lake Kivu, Rwanda to study Microbial Dark Matter (Phase II) - Lake Kivu water 325m metaG... | ecosystem: Environmental > Aquatic > Freshwater... | reverse complement strand
CGAGGAAACTGAGAACACACTTTTTGCCCTCGCTGATGCAGTAGATGCACGAATTCCTGATACAATGAACCATACCCGCAGGGTTGCAAAATTATCCGAAGACTTATGCAATAAATTAAAACTTCCAACAAACCTTACAAATGAAATTGCAATAGCCTCAAGCCTTCACGATATCGGGAAAATAACGATACCCGATGCAATACTGAACAAAAACAGAAAACTCAATAAGGAAGAATATGAAATTATTAAAACTCATTCAGGAGAAGGAGAAAAAATAGCAAGCAGGTTATCATTGTTCAGGGAGGGCGCAAAACTTATAAGGCACCATCATGAAAGATACAATGGCACAGGCTACCCGGATGGTTTAAAAGACGAAGAAATACCACTCGGAGCAAGAATAATTTGTATTGCAGATTCTTTTGATACAATGATAACTCCGAGGAATTACAGGCCTACTACAAAATCAATACAGGAAGCCCTCGAAGAAATAGAAAACTGTAAAGGAAGCCAATTTGATCCTCAAATCGCTGATGCATTTATAGAAATGATAGAAAGTGACATTGCGAAATATATCGATCTTATTAAATCTAGAGAAGTGATCGCTGCCAATTAAATGCTACTTATTGTTCTATTTTTTACTTTTGTTGCAATTGTAACAAACAAAGGATTAAAAGGAATCGAGCATAAGAAAACCAGGCACTTATATCTAATCGTTTTGGGATTTGTAATTCAGTCAATTATTTTCAGCAGGATATTTTCAAATTCAAAATTAAATTCCCTTACACCTTACATTTACCTATTTTCATTATTTATCTTATTACTTTTTATGATTTTAAACTTAAATTATAATGGCATAAAGATCACAGTGATAGGACTCCTGTCGAACCTTATCGTAATTGCAGCAAATGGAGGATATATGCCTCAGGATCTCCTGAAAATTGAACTCGTATGGGGACAGGAAAAAGTTGAACTCTTAAAACAATCTGGACATTTCAATAACGGCATAGTAATGTCCCAAAACACTCGCCTAAATTTTCTTGGTGATATAATTGCCATTCCAAAATTAAAATTTTTAATGGGCGTTTATAGTATTGGAGATGTTCTTATTACAATTGGAATAACTATTTTTATTTTCGAATTCCTCGGGTTCAAAAAAAATCAAGAACAAATAGACGAAGAAGATTTTATAGAGGACTAAATCTACCCGGAATTTTTGGAAATATTGTTACATTTTCAATCGATTTTGCTCCGGTAACAAACTGTACAAAGCGCTCAATGCCAATGCCAAAACCTGCAGATTTGAAAAGCCCAAACCTTTCAACAAAATCTACATACCATTTAAATTGTTCAACTGTTTGATGCTTTTTACCTATTCTTGCGATAATTCTATCCAGTTCAAATTCTCTTTCTCCACCAGAAATTGCTTCTCCAAATCCTTTAGGATAAATAAGATCCATATCAAGCAGTACTCCAGGCCTATTAGGATCTTCTCTGTCGTAGAATTCTCTATGTTCAAGAGGAATATCAATCAGCCAGAATGGCTCTTTAAACTTTTTCGATAGAACATTCTCAAAATCTTCGCCATATTCTTCAAATGCATCTTTATATGCAATCCTTTCAAAAGGCTTAGCCAGGCAGTTTAAGTTTCTTCGCAGTGCTGAAAGTATATCAGGGTCTTTTTCAATAATGTTTTTAATTACATAAATCAGCATATCTTCTCCGAGAGACATTATTTCATCTCGTGAAGCATCTTTCATCTCTATATCAAGCTGTGTAAACTCATTAAGATGCCTTCCAGTCATTCTTTTTTCGGGTTCTTCAAGTCTAATATTTGGAGAAAAGGCAAAAATTTTGTCGTATACATGCAATGCTATTTGCTTATGAAAAATCATGCTTTTTGTCAATTCATATCTAAAATTATTTACCTCAATCCACGAATTTTGAGTGCTATGGTTAAGAGGATCTGTTACTGCAGAGATAATTACTGGCGGTATTTCGAGAAATCCTCTTCCTTTAAGGAAATCTGCAAAAAACTTCCTTGCATCGCTATGTATTTTAATTGCATATTTTAAAAATTGTGACTCAAATTTAGCTCCATATTCCTCTATTTCCTTTTAGGCCTCTCATTCCAATTACTTAGGAATTTAATTATAAATTGTAAATATTATATAAAAAGGGGTCTCCATGTCAACTAAACGTATGAAGGTCTCTCAGAACCGCTATTTTGCCACCCTGCAATCCTTTCCTTGCAAAAGCAAGCATTTATTCAGGGACTCTTCTCTTTGTCGTTTCAGACCTGATCCGTAATCTCGTCTATCGTCTCAGTCACCCTGAATTGGTTTCATGGTCTCAATATCTGAAAAGTAGGAGACTCTTCGGCTACTTCGTAACCTCACAGTGAAGAAGGGGGAGAGAGATGCTGAATAAAGACATTTCAGCATGACATTTTGGGTTATTTCACCAGTTTTTCAGAGCTCTCGTATGAACCAGGTTAGCTTAAAATCAAATTAATGACGAGAGCCAAAAATCAGCGTGCCGATACGGACAATGTTTGCACCTTCTTCAATTGCAATCTTGTAAGAAGAAGACATTCCCATTGAAAGATATTTCATTTCTACATTTTCAATTTTTCGCTTTTTAATGCCTTCATAAATTTTTCTCGTTTCAATAAAATATGGTCTTAACTTTCCTGGATCTTCAAAAAATGGCCCCATAGTCATAATTCCTTGAACTTTAATATTCTTAAAATGCGAAGTTTGTTCAATAAAAGATTCAACATTTTCTGGTAATAAACCAGATTTTTGAAGCTCTCTGCCACTATTAATTTCAATTAAAACGGACATAATTTTATTAATTTTAGAAGCTTCCAAGTCGATCTCTTTTGCAACTTCAAAAGAATCGAGGGTCTCAACCATATTAAAAATCTCAACAATTTTTTTTGATTTTCTTTTCTGGACATGCCCGATAAAATGCCATTTAACAACGCTACTAATAAAAGGGTGTTTCTTTTCAGCCTCTTGAAGATAATTCTCCCCAATGTGTTTTATGCCACCTTCGATTGCTTCCTGCACTTCTTCAATTGTCCTCCCCTTCACAGCAGCAACAAGTATAACGTCAGAAGGTATTTCTTCTAAAAGTTTCCTGACATTAAGACTAACGATTTCCATCTGTTAAACCCCTTAAAATGCTAATATTTTTCTTATATCCCTGGATATCCCCGGGAACTTCAAGAATCCCAGGGAGATTTTTAAAACGTTCATCATTTACCAAAAGCCTGAATCCTCCTAACCCTATATAGCCTTCACCGATTTCTGCATGTCTATCCATTCTGGACCCTAAAGGAAATTTTGAATCATTTAGATGAAACGCTTTTAAAAATTTTAATCCCAATATTTTATCAAACTCTTCAATAGTATTATGATAATTCTTTCCACTTCCAATATCATATCCTGCGGCGAATATGTGACATGTATCAATGCAAACTCCAACCCGAGACAAATTGTTAAGTTTATCAAAAACATCCCTGAAATGCTCAAACTTATACCCAATTGTTGTGCCTTCTCCTGCTGTGGTCTCGAGCAAGAGAAATGTAAGTTTTGAATGGCTTTCAGAAAAAATCTTATTAATATTATTCGTAACGTTCTTTAAAGCATCTTTCTCTCCGATTCCTCTGTGAGCACCTGGATGAAATACTACAAAAGGAATGTTTAAAGCTTCTGCTCTTTCAAGCTCACGCGAAAGATTGTTTATAGACTTCACTGTTATGCCATCGTCTGGTCCTGCAATATTTACAAGATATGAAGAATGGACAGTCACAGGAATAACACCTGTTTTCTTTTTATTACTCTTAAAAAGTTCGATATCTTGCGGATTAAGCTCTGGATTTTTCCATTGCATCTGGTTTTTTGTAAATATCTGAATTACATCACAACCAATCTCTCTACCATGCAAAGGAGCATTAAAAATACCACCTGCAATGGAAACATGGGCGCCAAATAACATCTTTATCCTTTAATAACAAGAAGGGGTTTGGTTCTAACGACAGTATTTGCCAATCCTTCGCCCACTATTGGTTCTACAACCTCATCTACATCTTTATAAGCACGGGGTGCTTCTTCTCGTGCAACACGTTTATCTGCAGCAAAAAGTAAAATATCACTCGTTTCCATTTCATTTCTAATGTCTTCAAAACTTATCTGTTTAACTGCACTGCTTCTACTCAATAACCTTCCAGCACCGTGTGCTACACTTCCGAAACTTTCATTCAATGATTTTTCATTGCCAATAAGTATATACGATCCTCTCCTCATGTCGCCGGGAAGCAAAACAGGCTGTCCTATCTCTTTAAAGATACCCTTTAAAGCAGGGTGGCCTTTTGGAAAAGACCTTGTTGCTCCTTTTCTATGAACAAGAAGGAGTTTTTCTTTTCCTTCAATAACATACCTTTCAAACTTTGCAATATTATGTGCAACATCGTAAAGTAAATCCATTCCAAGGTCGTCAGGCTTTTTACGCAAAACTTCCGAAAAAGAAAGTCGTACAAAGTAAGTAATTATCTGCCTGTTCACCCATGCAAAATTTGCAGCAGCAGACATTGCACCGAGATATTTTTGAGATTCTTCAGCACGTATCGGTAAAGAAACAAAATCTCTATCAAAAAGTGGAATTCCATATTTCTCCATTTTGGGCAACATAAGAGAAAGATAATCAGTGGCAATCTGGTGCCCAAGACCACGAGAGCCTGTATGAATCCAGACAACAATCTGCCCTTCAAAAAGTCCAAATTTTGAAGCTATAAATTTATCAAAGACCTTATCAATCACATCAATTTCAAGAAAATGGTTTCCTGCACCAAGTGTACCAAACTCTTCCCTTCCTCTGTCAATCGCTTTTTTGCTTACAAAATCCGGCTCGGCGGATTCTAACCTTCCATAATCCTCAATTGCGTCTTTATCCCCTTTAAAAGTAAAACCTTTTTCAATAGCCCAGTTAATACCGAGCTTCATTGCCCTCCTGGCTTCCTCAGAGCTGAACTTTTCTTTCCCGGTAGAGCCAACTCCTGACGGAATATTTTTAAATAAAAGCTTGCCAAGTTCAACAAGATGAGATTTTATATCTTCGTACCGTAAATTTGTCTTAATGACTCTGACTCCGCAGTTTATATCAAATCCTACACCACCAGGTGAAACAACCCCTTCCTCTAAATCAAATGCAGCAACTCCACCAATTGGGAACGCGTATCCCTGATGCATGTCTGGCATACCGATTGAAAATCCTAAAATGCCAGGAAGCATTGCTACATTTATAAGCTGCTTAAGTGCGAGATCTTTTTCAATATATGGAAGCAATTTATCAGAAGTATATATAATTGCAGGAACTCTCATATTTCCTGATTTAGCTATTGTATATTTGTATTTTGTAATTCTTTCTAAATTCATATACATCCTCCTTATAATTATACACCCTCTTTGAAAATTATAAGATAATAGTATAATTTTTTTGGAATCAGAAAGGTAGGAGGTAAATATGACAGTAGAATGGGGCAACAAATTTTCAGCCCGGGTTAATTCATTAAAAGCATCTGCAATAAGAGAGCTTTTGCGTCTTGTAAATGATCCTGAAATTATTTCCCTGGCCGGGGGAATGCCAGATCCTACACTTTTCCCTAAGGAAATAATTGCAGACATCTCTAAGGAAGTATTTCTAAACAATGCAAGTAAAGCGCTTCAGTACGGGGCAACTGAGGGAATACCAACATTAAGAGAAACACTTTTAAAAATGACAAGAGAAGAGGGAGTAAAAGAGGCAGAACTCGAAAACATAATTGTTACTACAGCTTCTCAGCAAGGACTCGGACTTCTTGCAGAAATTTTCATTAATCCGGGAGATTCAGTAATAGTTGAGGCTCCTTCTTATGTTGGTGGGCTACAAGCGTTTCACGCATTTCAGGCAAACTTTGTAACCATTCCCCTTGATGATGAAGGAATAAGGGTCGATATTCTTGAAGAAAAATTAAAAGAGTTAAAAGAAAATGGTATCAACACTAAATTTATCTATGTAATCCCGAACTTCCAGAACCCAGCCGGAGTTACAATGTCTATCAAACGGAGAAAAAAACTTCTTGAAATAAGTCATAATTTTGATATTCCCGTACTCGAAGATGATCCATATGGAGATATAAGATTTGAAGGAGAAAAAATTCCATCTCTCCTTGAACTCGATAAAATTGGCAATGTGATTGAATTAAGAACATTTTCAAAGATCCTTGCTCCAGGATTAAGATTAGGTTGGATAGTGGGAGATAAAGAAGTAATCAAAAAGGTGTCCCTTGCAAAACAGGCAGCAGATCTATGCTCACCATCCTCTACTCAGTACATTGTAGACAAATTTGTAAGGGATGGACATCTGGAAAATTACCTTGATCTTGTGAGAAAAAATTACAAGATAAAGCGAGATGCTATGCTAGGTGCACTTGAAAACTATTTCCCAGCCGAAACTAGCTGGACAAAACCTCAAGGAGGTATGTTTGTCTGGGCAGAAGTACCAGAATATATAGATACAGACCAACTATTTAAAGAGGCAATTAAGGAAAAAGTTGCTTATGTTATAGGAAGCGCATTCTATCCATACGGAGAAGACAAGCGCCACATGAGGTTAAACTTCTCGCTAAACACACCTGAAAAAATTGAAGAAGGAATAAAAAGACTTGGAAACCTCTTAAAAAACAAAATAAAATAACGAAGACCCCCCTTCTTTCGCGAGGGGGGTTAAAAATTATTAAGATCCATTTCGTCAAAGAATTTTAAGATATCTGGAAGTGCTTTCCGTGCCGCTTTTTCTCCTTCTTTAATCACGTCCTTTGGCTTCCAAAAACTGTCCCAACCAACGCTTATTACGTCAGGAGAAATGACAAAATCTGCTCTTCTACAATTCTCCTTTGAAAGGTTATACTGAAGAATATTTATTGACTCGTCTGCAATCTTGTACAATCCAACTGGCGATTTTAAAAATCCATAAAAACTTTCTGATAACTTCCCTACAAGATTTACCGCAATAACAACATTGGCTCCTCTCCTCTTTATTATCTCTACCGGTACATTTTGAGACAAGCCCCCATCTGCAAGAAACGTATTACCGTATTTAACGAGTTGAAAGACAAAAGGAATAGAAATACTTGCGCGAACAGCATCAGCAAAACTACCTTTTTCAAACACGATGGGCTCTCCTGTATTTAAGTCAGTTGCCACTGCATAAAATTTTGGTTTAAGATTTTCAATTAAGGGATCTCCAATCTTTTCGATTATAAACTTTTTTACTTTCTTACCCTTAACAAGGCCGAGTCTTAAAGTTGGGTCAAAAAGAACAGAAAGAACATCTTTCATATCTGTCGAAAGTGCAATTTCTTCCACCTTCTCAATTGAACCCAATACCGTATAAGCTCCACCAATGAGGGCACCGATACTTGTCCCTGCGATGATATCAAAATTCACTCCATGCCTTAAAAGTACTTTAATTACGCCAATGTGGGCAAGTCCCTTAGGGCCGCCTCCTCCGAGGGCAAGTCCTACTTTCATTTCTTTCCCCTATACACTTCCATAAGTTTATCGATCTTGTCTCTTATTTTTATCGCCTCTTCAAAATCAAGGACTTCTGCCTTAAGGTGCATTTCTTCTTCAAGCTCAGTGACCAAAGCTCTGAATTGCTCTTCGGAAAGACTATGAAGATTAATCTCCTCGACCTCTTCCTCTTTCTTCCATGGAAGATCTATTAAATCTGTGATAGCTTTTCTTATGGTTTGTGGAGTTATATTATGCTCGCGATTGTAACTTAACTGTTTTTTCCTTCGCCTATTGGTTTCCTGAATCGCTCTTTTCATCGAATAAGTTAAATTGTCTGCATACATTATAACTTTCCCTGAAACATTTCTTGCCGCCCTTCCCATTGTCTGTATAAGTGATACTTCTGATCTCAGGAATCCTTCTTTATCTGCGTCGAGGATAGCAACAAGCGACACCTCGGGAAGATCAAGTCCTTCTCTCAACAAATTGACTCCCACAAGGCAGTCGAAATCACCTGCACGAAGACCTTTCAAAATAGTAACTCTCTCAATTGTTTTAATATCAGAATGAAGATATCGTGCCTTTACCCCCTTCTCTGTAAGATAAGATGCTAAATCCATTGAAAATTTCTTTGTAAGAGTGGTTACAAGCACTCTTTCATTTTTATTAGCTCGAGAGGTAATTTCTTTTATCAAATCATCAATTTGCCCTTCTACAGGTCTTACTTCAATCTCAGGGTCAACAAGGCCTGTAGGTCTAACAAGTTGCTCTGCAACCTGTGAACTAACAGAAAACTCATAATTGGAAGGAGTTGCCGACACAAATATAGCTTGATTTACATGTTTTAGAAATTCTTCAAACCGAAGAGGTCTGTTATCAAGAGCAGAAGGAAGTCTGAAGCCATATTTCATAAGTGTCAACTTCCTGTCATGGTCCCCGTGGTACATCCCTCTAAGCTGAGGAACTGTAATATGCGATTCATCAATAAAAAGAAGAGAATCCTCAGGGAAAAAATTCAAGAGAGTGTAAGGTTCTTCACCGGGCTTCCTCCCGGAAAAATACCTCGAATAATTCTCAATACCTGAACAATAACCTGTTTCCCGAAGCATTTCGAGGTCGTAATTAGTTCTTTCTTTAAGTCTTTGCGCCTCAACATACTTCTCTTTACTCTCAAAAAATTTAACTCTCATTTCCATTTCCTTGAGAATTTCCTCAATATATCTGTTTATACGTTCTTTAGTTGTTATAAATTGAGATGCCGGGAAGAAAGTATAATGAGAATGTTTTTTCAGAAATTCATTGGTCAGAGGATCAAATTCTGTTATTGAATCAATTGCATCTTCAAAAAGTTGTAATCTTATGGCCGCTTCAGATTCTTTAGGAAATACATCTATTATATCCCCACGCATCCTGAATCTTCCATTTCTAAAATCGAAATCATTCCTTTCATACTGAAGTCTTGCGAGATTAAGGGCTATCGTTCCTCTATTTATTTTATCTGCAACGCTAATAGTAAAAAGCTGCTCCTGGTACTCTTCAGGAGAATCCCATCCATAAATACAGGAAACCGACGCAACTACTATAACATCTCTTCTCTCAAGTAGATCCCTAACAGTTGCATGCCTGAGCCTTGCTATATCTTCATTTATATCGGCATTTTTTGCAATGTAAAGATCAATCTGTGGAACATATGCCTCAGGTTGGTAAAAATCATAATAACTCACAAAATAGTTTACTGCGTTGTCAGGGAAAAATCTCCTGAATTCAGAATATAGCTGTGCAGCCAGAGTTTTGTTATGAGATATCACAAGAGTCGGTCTCTGAACTTTCTCAATTACATTTGCCATTGTAAAGGTTTTTCCAGAACCAGTAACCCCGAGGAGAGTCTGGAATTTGTAACCTTTTTTAACTCCTTTCACAAGTTTTTCTACAGCTGCAGGTTGATCTCCTGTAGTTTCGAAGTCCGAAGTAAGTTTAAATTTCTCGTTCATAAAACCCGCCATTTATAAAATATGAAACGACATAAATTTTCATAAATCAATCTAAATTTTTGAGGAAACAAAAAGTCCCAACCTTATCGTAGAAAAAGCAGCAATAATATTCGCAAAATCAAGGCTCTCCTTAATTTTTCCGTTCTTTAAATACTCCTTAAGAAATGCCGCATTAAATATATCTCCAGCGCCTGTCGTATCTTTTGCTTTGACCTCAACACCATTAACTTCAAAATTTATTGATTTTGAGAGTACTTTTGCTCCATTTTTTCCTCTTTTGTATACAAAGACTTTTTCCTTATTGATTCCTTTTTGAATCAAGTCTTCAGGAAATTCATTCATTTCAGATTCATTACCAAAAATTATTTGAGCATAGTTTAAAATTTTAATACACGTATCAAGAAACCCTTCGACTCCCTTACCAATTCTAAACTGTGGGTCGAAAAAAATTTTTGTACCTCTTTCAAAAAGATGTTTTACTATTTTTAAAACTTCCCTTTGGGGTTTCCTCTCAGTAATTATGCCACCTGATATATAGGCGAAATCAAACTCTCTGTTAATTCCCTTAAAAGATTCAAACGAAATATCTGTATATGAAGTATCTCTTATCATTGCAATAGTGTTTCTTACACCCTCGTCATTAAGAAGTGTAATAATTAGTGGAGTTGGTTTACTGGACTGTGCTTTAAAAAATTGTAGATTTAATGATTCAAGATATTGTAGAATAGAACTACCAAATTCATCAGTTGAAATCGGGCAAAAATAAAAGGGTTTCAGCCCAAGCTGCAAAGATGCAACAGAAAAGTTAATACCTGTGCCTGCAGGAGTAATTAATTTTTCTTCAGGAAATACATTTTCCTCCTTAGAAAAATCTATATTCGCTCGAATAATTATGTCAACTGCATTTTCTCCGATTACCAGGATCTTCATTGATAATTATTTCCTTTTATAAACCTTTCGAAAAAAGTAAGATTCATAGTATTTATAATGTCATCCTTGGTAAGTCCGGCTCTTCTTGCAACACCAACACCGTAACGCATGCTCATCATAGAATCGGTTGAATGTGCGTCAGTCCCAATTTCAAATTTCAAGCCATAGTTCTCTTTTGCCTTTCTTGCATTGACTTCGTTAAGATCAAGTCTTTCATACGATGCATTTATTTCAAAAATTGTATTATGTTTTTTTGCTTCGTTAAAAACTGCATCAACATCAACTTCATATTCATCCCTTCCGCCGATAATCCGCCCTGTTGGATGAACTATTATTCGCACATATCTCTTCTTTATGGCGTTAATAATTCTATTTGTGATTTGCCCTTTCTTTTGACTCATGCCTGTATGAATACCAGCGAGACAAAGAGCAAAAATTTTTAAATCATCATCTTTAAAATCAACTTCGCCATTTGTTAAAATATTAAGCTCTGTTCCAAGAAAAACCTTAAAACGTTTATACTTTTTATTTAATTTATCTATCTCTTTCTTCTCCTCCAAATATTTCTCAATAGATAATCCTCCTGCGACTCCCAGGGCTCTGGCATGATCTGTTATAACAAGATATTCATACCCTATCTTCATTGATTGTTTTATTAGTTCTTCAATAGTGTTTCTGCCGTCAGAATATGTTGAATGAACATGGATATCGCCTTTTATCTCTTCCAATTTCACAATATCAGGAATTTTTCCCTGAAGTGCAAGCTCAATCTCTCCATTATCCTCTCTCATTTCAGGAGGTATCCACTGCATTCCAAGTAAGTCATAAATTTCTTCTTCTGTTTCTCCTGCCACTTTTCTATTTGTATCAAGATCAAACACACCATACTCATTAAGTTTCAAATTTTTCTTTATAGCAAGTTCTCTCATGTGCACATTATGCTGCTTTGAGCCAGTGAAATATTGAATTGCCGCACCAAATGAACCTGGCTCAACAACTCTTAAATCAACCTGTATTCCTTCCCGCGTAACAATTGATGTCTTGGTTTCTCCTTTTGCAATAACCTCTTTCACTAAATCAAGCGATGAAAAAAAGTCCATCACTTCAGAGGTTCTTTTTGAGGTAACAAGTATATCAATATCCCCAATAGTATCTTTCATCCTCCTTATGCTACCGCATATAAGGATTTTGTCGACAGGTGTATGAGTTTTCAAAGAGTCCGCAATAGATTCAGCGATCGGCATAGCTATACCTATTAAAACCCTGTCTATCTTTTTGTCTCTCATTGCACTAATACCTTCAAGAATCTTCTGTTCCGTTTTTTCGCCAAAACCTTCGAGTTGTCTTATTGTGTGAGCCTCTGCAGCTTTTCTTAAATCGTCAACTGTCTGTATATGCAAATCTTCGTAAAGCGCTTTGACTCTTTTCGCGCCGAGACCCGGAATCTTCTCCATTTCTATAAGAGTCTCGGGAATTTTTTTCTTAAATTCTTCCAGCTTATCAATTTTACCTTTCTGAAGATACTGATTTATCTTTTCTGCGATTCCTTTGCCAATTCCCCTTATTTCCTCAAGCTTTCCTTTACTTGCAATTTCTTCAATTGGAATCGCAAGATTCTCAATAACCCTCGCCGCCTCAAGATATGCTTTTATTTTAAAAGGATTTTCATTGGCAAGTTCAGCAATTTCCGCAAGTTCATAAAACTTTTCGGCAACTTCCTTATTCCTCACTCACGCCTCACCTCTTATTTCTTTCTCGAGTCTTTCAAAGAAATTCTCCATTATCTCAATTCTTTCATTTGCAATTTTTTTTGCCTCTTCAGTATAAAGTCTATCAGGTATATGTTTCAATTTAATATCAAACTCAATGTTTGGAGAATGTTCTCTAAATTCCTTAATTCTTCCGTTATTAAGGGTATTAGTGCTATATTGCTCATAGTCAAATGTCTTGTAAAGTGGTTCTCCATATTCACCTGCTATCATAAAAGCCCTTCCAACACCTATGGCTCCAATTGCATCAAGTTTGTCTGCATCGGAAAGAATTTTTGCCTCAATAGTTTGAGGTACTTCATTCCCTCTAAACCGGTGGGTCCGAATACAATGCGAAACTTTATTTATTAATTCCTCGGAATAACCCAGGGTTCTCAAAATATCAGAAGCCATTTCTGCACCAAGAATTGCATGATTTATTGCACCCGACTGGTCGGTATCTTCTTTCACTCTTGCAATATCATGCAGAAGTGAAGCTAATTCAAGAACCTCGAGATCGACTCCTTCGATAGTGCTTGCAATCTTAAGGGCAAGATTATATACCCTTATAGTGTGTTCAAAATCATGAGACGATGAAGAAAGCTCCCTTTCTACTGATTCTTTAATATAAGATATTTTTTCCATACATTAATTATAGATGAAGTTAAAAGTTTTGGAACACCTCGAATTCCCTTTATATGGCAGAAAATGGAGAGAGCCAAAAAGAAAAAACTCTTTCAAAGTAAGAGACAATTTTATTAATTTCGTGCCAGACAGCATTTTTACAATTCATTCATAAAACTCCTTAATTTTAAAACCGCCTTCTTATGAAAAACTTTAACTCACAAGAAAGTGGGAAACAACGAAGTAGTTTATTCCTCTGGAATAACAGGTAAAACCTCAGGTTTAGCTTCTTCGTGTATAACTGCTTTTTTCCAATTACCTTTCAAATAAATGAAGTATGCAGCAGAGGAAGCAATTACATTACTCAGAGTCATTGCCCACCAGATTCCGGCAGTTCCCCATCTCAAACTGAATAAGTATGCAAAAGGAACTCTTACTACCCAGAGCCTTATGATATCTGCTATCATCGGAGGAGTATTGTGCCCAGAGCCTCTAAAAACACCCGCTACTGCACTGAATAATCCAAAGAACGGTAGACCAAAACTAAATATACTCAAAAATAAAACACCTTCTTTTACAACATCGAGTCTACCCGGGATAAAGACCTTAAAAATAACAGACCTTAAAAGAAATATAATCACACATTCAACGATAGTTATCAAGAATTCAACTTTTATTCCGGTCCTGGCTATCTTTTCAACCCTATCAATAAGATTTGCACCAAGGTTTTGACCAACCATTGTAACAATACTTGCACCAACTCCTTCAACCACTATAAATATAACATTCACAAGTCTATCTCCTATTCCATAGGCAGAAAGAGCAACCTCCGCATTTGCTGTTCTTCCTATAATTCCCACAAGAACAAGGAAACCAAAAGCTGTAGTTGAACTTCCAATTGCCGCTGGAAGCCCAATTTTAAATATCTTCTTAAACCATTCAAAATTAGGAGCCATATTTTTCAGAGTTATTTTAATGCCCTTAAACCCTTTAAAAAGCATATAAAGACCTATAATAGCAGCAATCCCCTCCGATATAATAGTTGCAAGAGCAGCACCCTGAACGCCCATTCTGGGGAAAATCCACCAACCGAAAATCAGAAAGGGATCAAGAATAACATTAAGGGAAACCGTAATAAGACTTATTTGCATCGGAGTAACATTATCTCCCTTAGCCGAAAGAATCTGTTGAAAGGCAAAACTTGCAAATGTAAATGGAACTCCAATAAAAAAGATCTTCATATATAATACTGCCATATTAGACACATCTTTTACGTGAGTTACCAGAGATGCAATAAATGGCATTAAAAAGAAACCAAGTACCCCAACAAAAACTCCGAATAATAATGAAACTGACATTACCTGAGATGCGGAAAACTCAGCTTTCTCATGATCTCCTGCTCCAGTATACTGTGAAACCAATGCAACTCCTGCTATACCGAAACCAAAGGAAAATGCCATCAAAAACCATATTATAGGCCATGCAACCTGCATACCTGCCACAGCACTCGCACTCTCACTTGAGGGCAAATGTCCAAGCCAGAATGTATCTGCAAGATTATAAAGAGTAAACAAAAACTGTGAGAGCATAACAGGTAGACCGAGCATAAACATAATCTTCGTTGGATTACCTGTTAATATCTCCTCACGTGAAACTTTTCGCATTTATCCTCCTTAATTAGCTATCTCTACAAGTCTTTAAGTTATTTCTATTTCTACATGTGTCTGGCTATCAGGCTCGTCTACATCAATAATTTTACCACGGAAATCAGGATCATTTATTGCCTTATTGATCTCATCAATATCAAATGGTATTTCCTGCCCTTCCACTGTAATTGTTTTCTCGCCGGTAGCTTTAAATGTCTTTAATCCAAAATTTATTAAACTCAAAGGGAGAGTTAGATGAACAAGTTTTTTACCGTTTTTAACTGCAGAAATCCTTAGCAACCGTTTCTTAGAAACATCTCTATTCTCAGAAGTATCTTTGCCTTCATAACTTTCTCCTTTTAGTACATCGATTAATTCCACTGCTTCTTCTTTAGTTACTTTGCCTTCCTCAAGAAGGTCAAGTACTCTTCTAATTTCTTCATTCATTTCTTCCTCCTTTACTTATGTCTTTTAAAGAAATATCTCCGCTTTTAGTTCTTGCAGTTATTTCATATAGTGGTTTACCTTTATTTAGACTCTCCTCTATCAGTTTAGCTCCATAAATTTCCCCAGAAAGTGTTTCTGTCTTTAAAGAAATATCATTAACATTACCCTCTATTTCAATATCCCCGAAATATGTAACGATTTCACCATTGCCTTTAAAGTCAGCCTTTTCAATGTCGATATCTCCACTATAAGTCGAAAGTTTAAATTCTCCAAGTTCTGCTTCACTCAAAGATATGTCGCCAGAATAAGTCTTTAGGATTCCTTTTATTTTTGAATTACCAACCTTTATATCACCAGATTTCGTAACAACTTCGGCTTCTCCATTAAAATCATCAATAGATATATCTCCACTTATTGCATTTACGTTGAGCTTACCATCAACTTGAGAAATTTTTACATCTCCAGAAACAAGAGAAATAAGAAATCTTGAAGACATATTGTAAATATTGAGATCTCCACTGACCAGTTTTATTGCAATTTCTTGAACACTGCTTGGCATCCTGAGCTTGATTCTAAGTAAACCAAAAATCCCAAAAATCTTTCTTCCTAAAAACTCAGGGTAAATTTTTAAAGTACTGCCTTCCATTTTTGTATTAATAAACTCAGATCCTTCTTCAATAATGATGCAGTTAACAGAGTTATCTCCGGATATTTCTAAATCTGCACTCTTAAAACCTTGAATTTCAATTTCCTCGGGTAGTCCTAAACTTGCTTGAGTTGTTTCTTTTTTAATACCCATTGCTTCTAACAACTCTTCTTTTTCTTCCGGTGTAATTTTTCCTTCATTTACAAGCTTATCGAGTTTTTCTAATACTTTATTATCCATAATTTCACCTCCTCTTTAATAATTAAACAATTTTTGCTCTTTTTTAGCTTCTGTTAACAGCCTCTCACGAACTTATATGACCCTTCGATCAGTATTTCTTGCTCTTCAAATCTTCTCATCTCTTCTGAAGAGACTCTGCCTTCCTTTGCAAGCCTTTCAAGCCTTTGAAAAATTTCTCTAAACATTGCTTTCTCCTCCTTTTAATAATTTAATTGCCTCTTCGGCTTTTATTTCTCCTTTTTCAAGTCTCTCAAGAATTTCTTCTTTGCTAATCGTTACTTTCTCTTTTTCATAAAGTCCCAAATTCTTAAGAAGTTTATCAAGTTTTGCTTTTACAGTTGGATAAGATAAATCAAGCCTACTCTGTACTTCTTTAATATTTCCCCTCGATCTTAAAAATTCCATAAGAAATTGCATATCATTATCATCAAGTAACAAAATCTTATCAAACTGAAAATTTCCTTGTATGGTCGTGCCACAAGCTGAGCATTTTAACTCGACAATTTCGAGTGGATTATCACATACAGGGCACTTTGTTACAATTTTTTTCATTTTCACCTCCATGTTTTTAATTTTCATTTTAATTATTTTAAAAATGTTTTAAATTTTGTCAAGAGATAAATAAAAGAAATTAATAAAAATTTTAAAAAAACTAATAAAATTTGATAAATTATGGATTTTTTTAGAGTAGAAACTTTTTTTACTAAGTTGAAATTATATTTTGTCGACTTTTATTAGATTTGTACTACCACTTACTCCAGTTTGAAAACCAGCCGTAATAACATACAAATCACCTTTGCTAATTAAGCCTTTTTCCAGTGCTATTTTAGGAGCTTCTGAAAGTATTTCATCAACACTTGAAAATGGACGAACCTTTACAGGAAAAACTCCCCATCTTAGTTTTAAATATCTAAAAACCTTTTCCTTTGGAGTGAGTGCAAGGATCGGAATATATGGTCTGTACTTCGATACAAAATTCGCAGTTCTTCCAGATTCAGTTGCAGTAATAATTAATTTTGCTTTTACAGTTTTTGCTATTTCTATTGAGGAAAAAGCAATTGCATCAGAAATATCATTTCCTGGTAAATTTTCTCTTCTTAAAAGAGAGGTTTTAAAGAGTTCACTTTTTTCAGTTTTAAGTATAACCTTGTTCATCACTTTTACTGCTTCGACAGGAAATTTCCCAATCGCAGTTTCATTAGAAAGCATTACAGCATCAGTACCTTCAAAAATTGCATTTGAGATATCATTTACTTCGGCTCTCGTTGGAACATAACTTTCTATCATGGAGTTAAGCATCTGGGTCGCAATGATAACCGGCTTTCCTTTTAAATTACACAATGAAATAATTCTCTTCTGAATTAAAGGGATATCTTCAATAGGAAGTTCCACGCCGAGGTCTCCTCGTGCAATCATTGCTGCATCAGTAATTTCAAGAATCGCTTTGATATTTTTAACGGCTTCCCATTTTTCAATCTTTGAGACAACAGGAATAACTTTCCCGAGCCTTTCCATAAGCTTTCTCAAATGAATTATATCTTCAGGGGTCTTTACAAAAGAGAGGGCAACAATATCAGCACCATTCTCAAGGCCAAACTTCAAATCATTAACATCCTTTTCTGTGATTGCCGGTATAGATAAGTATGTATCTGGAAAATTTAAACCCTTATTATCACTTATCGTACCACCTTCAATAACCTCTGTCAAAAGTGACTTATTGTCCTTCTTTTTTACTTTAAGCTTTATTTTACCATCATCAATATAAATTGTTTCACCCAATTTAATTTCATCAATAACTCCTGGAAAATTAACAGATGAAACTCTTTCATCTCCCGATAAGATTTCCCTGGTTAAGGTGAAAAGAGAACCATTTTTAAGGAAGGCCTTCCCATTTTTAATCTTTCCAAGTCTAATTTTGGGGCCTTGAAGATCCTGCATAATTGAAACATATAAATTAAGTTCTTTTTCTAATTTTCTTATTACTTTTATGACTGAAAGATGCTCGTCATGAGTTCCATGAGAAAAATTAAGTCTAAAAATATCTACTCCTTCAAAAAATAAATTCCTGAGTGTTTCTTCCTTATTGCTTGCAGGGCCGATTGTTACAATTATTTTAGTTTTGTGCTCTGCTTTTTTTAGCATTGTAAATTTCTCTCAACTTCTCAAAATAAATAGCTTCCTCGCCTGAAAGCTTTGACGGTATATCAACCAAAACCTTAACTATAAGATCCCCCCTTCGTCTGCCTCCAACGCTGTACGAACCTTTTCCTCTTACAGGGATCTCAGCGCCACTTTGAGTACCAGCAGATATTTTGACCTTTTCTTCACCACCTTCTATAAGAGGTACAGAGATAGTTGCACCAAGCACGGCATCAGGTATAGAAATGTGGGCGTTATAAAAAATCCTATCGCCCTCTCTTATAAAACGCTTATCCGCGATAACCTTAATAAAGATATATAGATCGCCAGTTGTTCCCCTTTGCTCACCTGCATTACCCTGACCTCTAATCCTGACCCTCATACCATCCTCAACGCCTGCAGGTATTTTAACTTCAACTTTTCTCGCAGAGGTCACAATACCTGAACCATTACAATTATGGCATTTCTCTTTTGGTATCTTACCAGTTCCATGGCAAGTGGGGCAGGTAGACTGGACAACAAATTGACCAAAAACTGTTCTCTGTGCTCGTTTTATTACACCGCTTCCCTTGCATGTAGGGCAGGTAGTATAACCTGCCCCTGGTTCAACTCCGTTACCCCGACAGACTGGGCAAACTTCTTTCCCATTAAATGAAATCTCTTTTGTAGTACCTAAAACGGCTTCCTTAAACGATATAGTCATAGAGTATTCCAAATCTTCTCCACGTGAAACTCTTTCCCTTCCAGTCGTTTCTTCTCTGAAGCCTCCAAAACCAAAATTCCTCAATATATCTTCTACGCCATCAAAAAATCCCCCTCCAAAACCGAAATCACCAAAATCAAACCCTCCGACGCCACCCTGAGCTCCTACTCCTTCACCTACCGTACCGAATCTGTCATACTGAACACGTTTATCAGGATCACTTAAAACCTGATACGCTTCATTTATTTCCGCCATTTTTTTAGCAGCTTCAGGATTATTTTTATTAAGATCAGGATGGTATTTCATTACCAGCTCTCGATATTTCTTCTTTATTTCATCTGGCGTTGCTTCTCTTGATACGCCAAGGATTTTATAATAATCTTTATCAGGCATAACTATTGTTTAGGGGTACCTTCTCCATCAACAGTACCGTTGCCTTTATCTTCTGGGTTAGGCCCTGGTTCTTGAGAAGTTGTGCCTCCTTTATACATCTCCTGTCCTATTCTACTCATAGTATTATTAACCTTTTCTATGGAACTTTTTATCTTTTCTGTATTTCCATCCTTAACTGCTTGCTCAAGTTCATTTAGGTCGCCCTCAAGTGCACCTTTATCTTCTGATTTTATCTTATCTCCATAATCTTTAAGAAATTTTCTACCACTATAAACAAGTGTATCGCCGTTGTTCTTTATTTCAATCTCTTCAGCTCTTTTTCTATCAGCATCAGCAAACTTTTCAGCTTCACTTTTCATTCTTTCAACTTCTTCCTTAGAAAGTTTATTTGTATTTGTTACGGTGATATGCTGTTCCTTACCGGTTGCCTTATCCTTCGCCGTTACATGAAGAATGCCATTTTCATCTACTGCGTAAGTAACTTCAATTTGAGGAACACCCCGTGGCGCAGGCGGTATACCATCAAGAATAAATCTTCCAAGCGAAAGGTTATCCTGAGCCATAGGTCTTTCCCCCTGAAGAACGTGAACTTCAACCTGTATCTGGCTATCGGCAGCTGTTGTAAACATCTGAGTTTTTGTAGTGGGAATTGGTGAGTTCCTGTCTATCATTTTTGTAAAAATACCACCGAGAGTTTCTATTCCAAGAGAAAGCGGCACCACATCAACAAGCACAACATTTTTGACATTTCCCTCGATTATTCCTGATTGGATTGCAGCTCCCATTGCAACACATTCCATTGGATCAATCCCACCCTCTGGCTTTTTGCCAGTATAATCAGAAATAAATTTCTGCACAATTGGCATTCTTGTTGGACCTCCTACAAGAATTATTCTGTCAATTTTATCTGGAGTAAGGCCTGCATCAGAAATAGCCCTCTCCATTGGTCCGGCACATTTCTTAACTATTGGTTCAACAAGTGATTCAAGTCTTGCTCTTGTTATGTTCATTACCAGGTGCTTTGGACCAGCTGCATCAGCAGTAATAAATGGAAGGTTTATTTGAGTCTCAAGGACAGATGAAAGTTCTATTTTAGATTTCTCGGCTGCTTCCCTAACTCTCTGCATTGCCATCTTATCCTGAGAAAGATCAATTCCATTTTCTCGTTTAAACTCTCCAATTATGAAATTAACAAGCGCTTCATCCATATCTTTTCCACCAAGACGAGTATCTCCTGCAGTAGCTTTAACCTCAAATACTCCTCCGCCAAAATCCATTATTGTTACATCAAGAGTTCCTCCACCAAAATCAAAAACAAGTATTTTAAGTTCTTTATCAGAGCGGTCTATTCCATACGCAAACGCAGCAGCAGTCGGCTCGTTCACAAGTCTTACAACTTCAAGACCTGCTATCTCTCCAGCATTTTTAGTCGCCTGTCTCTGATCGTCATTAAAATAAGCTGGAACCGTAATAACTGCTTTTTCAACTTTTTCGCCAAGAAAAGCTTCAGCATCTTTTTTAATCTTCTGAAGAATAAATGAAGAAATCTGCTCAGGAGTGTATTCTTTATCAAAGAGCTTAACTTTTTCCTTTGTTCCCATTAATCTCTTAACTGCTGTTACCGTTCCCTCTGGATTTATTGCTGCCTGTCTTCTGGCAGGTTCTCCAACAAGTACCTGCCCATCTTTAGTTAAAGCCACATAAGAAGGAACAGTTTTACCAGCAACCGTTGCTCCTTCCGCAGCAGGTATGATTGTTGGCTTACCACCAATCATTACAGCTGCAGCTGAGTTGCTTGTACCAAGGTCAACACCTATTATTCTTCCCATATCATTCACCTCCACCTATATTATTTTTCTTTGGGACGGTTACAGAGACAACTGAAGTTCTAAGAATTTTGTCGTCTAAATAGTAACCTTTTCTCATTACTTTTAAAACTTTGTTTGGTCTTTCATTATCAGATTCAACAACTTCGCCTATTTCACAGAGATTTGGATCAAAGGTTTTTCCAAGAACCTCGATTTCCTTAACTCCCTGAGAAGCAAGAAATTTTGCGATCTGATTTCTAATCAAGAGAACTCCATTTAAAGAGTTAGAAGAATCATTTGCAAGGTTTTCAACAGCTCTTTCAAAATTATCAAATATCTCAAGAAACTCAGTTATAAGTTTGCTTTTTTCCTTTAAAACCCTTCTTTCTGCTTCTTTTTGAATAACCTCACCCTCTTTTCTTATCTGCTCTTTTAATCGGATATTCTCAATCTTTAAATTCTCAAGTTCATTCCCAAGCTCTTCCAACTTTGCATTCTTTTCCCTGATTGCTTTAAGTAGTCCTTCAACATCTATTTCTGTAACATCAGAAGTTTTTTTATTATCAATAACATTTTCCTCTTCATTTTCAGCCATTTTGTTCCTCCAAATTAGCACTCTCGACTTTTAACTGCTAATAATTTATCAGAAATTTTGTTTTAGTCAACCCCTCATATGGAGGCCTTTGAAAAACCCCTATTTTGTCACCCTGAATTTATTTCAGGGTCTCAGAGCATTTGTTTTTATTAGATGCTGAAACAATCCCGAAACAAGTTCGGGACTAAAGGTTATTTAGCATGACATTCTTACTTCTTTGTAACCTGTGATTCTTTCAGCAGGTTATTGAATTCATCAATATCATCTGTTAACAGATTGAGATGGAGATCTATGAACTCCTCCTGTAGGATTATTAGAGGGACACATTCCTACATTTGAGGAGGTAAAAAACCCTCCTCAAGACTCCACCCAAAGAAAAAAGAATTAAATGCGAGATCGCTTCGTCGACCCCGTGGCGATCGCCTTTGCTTGTTCTCTTTAGAGAAATTTCGAAAGGGGTTAGTTCACTTTCCTTAATTAGGAATGAAGCCGTTTATTCTTAGGCATCTCGGGTAGATAAAGTTGTTCCTGAAACAAGTCCAGGACTAAAGGTTTGATGTTCTGTTTCTTAAGATACTCATCAAGCTTACCAATGAATTTCGAGCCTTATCAATCTGAACAATGTGCATTTTACCTTCGTATAGGTATATTTTTAAAGTTTCCTAAAGAAAAGAGCTGTATTTTTATGCTTGAGTATATATTATCAGCAAAAATAAAAGGAGGGTGATTTTCACCCTCCCAAAATACTGCATCATTCTTCCATCAGGGTTTGGGAATGTTATAAGAAAAAGCTTAAAAAACTTTTATACTCATCTTCGTATTTCTGTCTTATAAAGTTCAATTTCTGGCTTAACTCTTTTTAACGTTCATTTCAAATCTCTTTTCTTCGTCGAATTCTTTCATTTAAATTACCCCTTTATCCCTGAAATCATATTACCTCTTTTTAGCTTCAAGATCAGCAAGAACAATTTTAGGGGTGGTCCCATTTACAACATGAAAGTCAATTCTAAAGGAAATAGTGCTTATATTATTTGGCAATGGAAATTTTATGTTTATGCTATTTACTTTTGAATTTATTACAGAACTTTCAAATATTTTTTTATCATCTGCATAAGCTGTTAGTTTGGCATCTGATTTTACTTTAGTGCGATCGTCAAATCCAAAAATGCAACGTACTTCAGAGTATTGACCTTGTAGTATTTTGTATTTTATGAAGCTAAATTCTCGGGATCTTTTCCATCGATGTCAAGCCCGTCTATTCCTAATCCATGCTGATATGATTTACCATCGATCGTAAATGCACTAATCTTCCCATAAGTATTTCCTACCTCATTTATATCCAGATTCCACTGATTAAACCACAGTCCAACACCTTTACCTTCGATATCAAAAAAAGAGGAATTTGAATATATAGATTCAAATTCCTCTTTACCTGTCTCTTTACAGCCATATAAAAAAGAAATTAATACAGCCAAAATCAAACAGACAATAATTATTCTCTTCAAATAGTACC
>Ga0209609_10000526_pt1 | contig 22983 bp, 23 predicted proteins | sample LakKivw325mmetaG_FD_184136 | JGI IMG/M metagenome (GOLD analysis project Ga0209609, IMG submission 184136) | Anoxic lake water microbial communities from Lake Kivu, Rwanda to study Microbial Dark Matter (Phase II) - Lake Kivu water 325m metaG... | ecosystem: Environmental > Aquatic > Freshwater... | reverse complement strand
GCCTGATAGAGGCGCTGCGTGTGGGGCAGCAGCGCGCGGCGGATGAGGGCATGGACAGAGGCGATGTCACGTAAGAGCGAGCCCAGCGTCTGGCGCTCAGCGTGGGTGGATGCGCTGGGTGGGCTTGCTTTGGGCTGGGACTTGGGAGTGCCCATCTGCGGTGGTACCCTATTGGGCCACATGCTCGATCGGCATTTCCAGATGGGATACGTGTTCACACTCGGACTAATGGTACTAGGAGTCATGGTCGGGTTCTACAATGTTGCGCGCAGAATCCGCTACGAAATCGAGCGGGACAGGCAGAGAGCCGAAAGTGAGAAGGAGGCAGAATCCGGTTGGGAGGACTCCCCTGGTTCTTCGCGGGAATCGGCATAGGTATGGCCTACGGCGCTCTGCTCTGGCGAGTGGCGAGCGCTTTGCAGCCGGGCGATGTGAGCAGACCTGATGTCCTGGCATTCAGCTGGCTGGTGCTGCGCTGTTTGCTGGTGGCGCTGTTCTTGACAGTCGCGGTGAGGCAGTCTCTCGCCTTCGGGCTGTGGTCTTTGGCCGGCTACTTGGCATCGCGCACGCTTTGGGTGTTATGGATCGGGCTGAGCACGACGAATGCCCGAAGCCGTCCATCGGGGTAGGAGTGCATAGATGAGAGGTGTGTTTCCCGAGGTAGTTTTCACAGTAATGAACGTGCCGGTGCGCGATACCGTCATCTCGACCTGGTTCACAATGCTTCTGATCTTGACAATGGTCTTTGTCGTCAGGCGGCGTTGGCGTGGGGCGTTGGGGATCCTGGTTTCCTGGTTGCTGGAAAACGTGTCGGCCATCATGGGAGAGCGAGCCGATCCGTACGTCTCCCTCCTCGGTACGCTGGCGGTGTTTATCGGCGTCGCCAACGCCATTGGCGCTGTGCCCATAGTTGTGTCGCCCACACATGACATCAACACGACCGTTGCTCTGGCGCTGATCGTGTTCTTCTCGGTTCACTATCTGGGCGTGAAGCAGAAGGGACTGCTTGGATATCTGAAGGGGCTGGCGACTCCGCTCTTCACGCTTCCGCTGGAGTTGATCGGACAACTCAGCCGGACGCTCTCGCTTGCACTGAGGTTGTTCGGCAACGTGTTGAGCACAGAAATGGTGGTGGCGGTGATCTTCTCGCTACTGCCACTGATCGTGCCTGTGCCCTTGATTGCTTTTGGCATTTTCACTGGTGTCTTGCAGGCCTACATCTTCACCGTGTTGGCTGCGGTCTACATCGCGGCCGCAGTGGCTGGCAACGAACCAGTCAAGACAAAGAAAAAGAGAGGTTAGAACATGGACTCAGGAACCCTGGTTACCGTAGTCACGATTGTCGCATCTGCGGCGGCCATTACGCTAGGCACCATTATCCCGGCCTTGATGGAAGGTCGTGCCGTCAGCAAAGCCCTGGAGGGTATGACGCGCCAACCTGAGGTGGCAGACCGGCTGCGTGCCACGCTGTTCATCTCGATGGCTATCCTAGAGTCCACCGCAATCTACGTGTTGCTGATTTGCCTCATTTTGCTGTTTGCCAATCCCCTGCTTGGCCGCTTCTTCCAATAGCGAGGTTGAACCATGCTCACCCTGGACGTAGCCACGGTAGTTTTCCAGGCTATCAACTTTGTGATTCTGGCGGTAGTGCTGAATCGCTTTGTGTTCCGGCCCATCCTGCGCTCGGCGGCCCAGAGTGCGGCTGAAAAGGCACGCATAGCGAAAGAGCTCGATGAAGAGAGACGCAAAGCAGTGTACCTGACCGCGGACCTGGAGCAGAGACGCGCCAAAATTGATGAGGAAGCGCGCGAGATCGTCGTGCAAGCCAGAGAGGAAGCGGAAGCCGAAAGGCAGGAGCTGCGAAAGCGGGCGCGTATGGAGGCAGAGCAGATGCTAGTTGAGGCGCAGGCCGATGCGTACCAGCTAGAGCAGCAGGCCATGCGGGAGTTTCACGAGCAGTTGGTGGAAGCCATTCTGCAGATCTGTGGCAACGTGATCAGCAACGTAGCGCCGCATGAGGTGGGAGATTCCCTCACGCATCGTCTCAGCGAGAACATCCGTGAGCTGGGGCGTGCTGAGATATGGCGCGTGGAGGCACTGCGACGTTCGCTGAGTGGACGTGAGGCCACGGCCCACATCACTTCTGCCAAGGAGCTCTCCACCGAGCATCAGGGCGAGCTGGCACGTGTCCTCACCGCACTCGCGGATCGTCGCATTAACATCGAACTTGAGGTGGATCCGAAACTGGTGGCGGGAGTGCGCGTGCGGTTGGGAGACTGGATGATGGACAATTCCATCGCGGGGCAGTTGCAGACGTTGCGCGATCAGGTTTCAGCGGCGCTCGGCGAGCAGGTGAACCTTGCATAGCGTGGAGTTTGATGTTGCGTCTGTCGTCCAAGCGGTGCGGCAGCGCATGAAAGAACTTGATAGTGATGGACACGCGGGTCCGCAGGATACCATTAAGCGCATCAAGAAGGCCATGGCCGACATTCGCGCCATACCATCTGTGAGCCCGCAGGTTCCGTCTCTGCTGTCTGCTCTGCAGCGGGAAACGTCGGAGCTGTCAGGGCAAGCCAGGTTCTATGATGTCGGGACCGTGCAGCATATTGGCAGCGGTGTGGCCACGCTCTCCGGCCTGCCACGCGCCCGCACCGACGAGTTGGTCACGTTTCCGACAGGAGTCAACGGGATGGTTCTCAACCTGGACCATGCCCACGTGGACGTCATCCTGCTGGGCTCAGATGAAGGCATACAGGGAGGCGATCTGGTCTTGGGCAGCGGCAGACGCCTCCGAGTGCCGGTGGGGCGCGGGCTCTTGCAGCGCATCGTGAATCCACTGGGTGAGCCTCTGGATGGGCGTGGGCCCGTTCCAGAAACGGAGATGCGTCATCTCGAACGCGATGCTCCCAGCATCATCGCTCGTGCGCCTGTGAACGTTGCTCTGCACACTGGTACCAAGATCGTGGATGCTCTGGTGCCCATTGGACGCGGACAGCGCGAGCTGATTATCGGTGATCGTCAGACCGGCAAGACGACACTGGCCCTCGACGCGATTCTGTCCCAGAAGGACAGTGACGTTCTGTGCGTCTATGTGGCTATCGGCCAGAAGAAATCCTCTTCACTCGCCATCTTTGAGGCCTTGCGTAGACACAATGCGATGAGTCATACTCTCATGGTCGTTTCCAGCCCCGATGACCCGCCAGCCCTGCGCTATCTCGCGCCCTATGCTGGCTGCGCGATGGCGGAGTTCTTCGTGGACGATGGACATGACGTATTGATTGTCTACGACGACTTGTCCAAACATGCTGACGCATATCGTGAGCTGAGCCTTCTGTTGAGAAGACCCCCTGGGCGCGAGGCCTACCCAGGCGACATCTTCTACCTGCATGCCCGTTTGTTGGAGCGTGCATGCAAACTGGTGCCGAAGGAGGGGGGAGGCTCCCTGACAGCTCTGCCCATTGTGGAGACCAAGGGGGGCAACATATCGTCGTACATCCCCACTAACCTGATCGCCATTACCGATGGGCAGATTGTGTTGGATGCAGACCTTTTCAATCTGGGCATTAAGCCATCGGTTAACGCAGGCCTGTCGGTATCTCGCGTCGGTGGTGCGGCGCAGTCCCCGGCCATGCGAAGCTTGGCTGGCACTCTCAGGCTTGATCTGGCGCAGTTCGATGAAGTCTCACGGTTCGCTCGCTTTGGCGCCGAACTGGATGAGAGTACCCAGCTCCAGATCAGGCGTGGTGAGCGTCTGCGGGCCGTGCTTGGTCAGCCGCCCAACCAGATGCTATCGCTGGCTGCAGAGGTCATCATCCTAAAGGCTGTCAGCATGGGCGCGCTGGATGCCATCCCGCTACACGATGTGGCTCGTTTCGAGCGTGAATTGCTGAGGCACGCCGAGGCGACAGCGCCCGACCTCTGGTATGAGCTGAACCTTGGAGAAGAATGGACGGACGACATGGAAGCGGCCTTGACTGAATTGCTGGTCGGTTTCGGGCCTATTTGGTCTCGGAGGGAAAGCACGGCATGAAGATGGTAATGGCCGTAGTGCCAAAGGAAGAAGCTGGCGAGGTCATCAATGAACTGGTTGCCGCCGGCCATACGGCAACCTTCATGGAGAGTAGGGGAGGAGCGCTGAGGGAGACAAGCGAGACGCTCTTCATTGCCGTACGGGCAGAGGATGTGGATCGTGTGCTGGACATCATTGACCGCTATTGCCAGTCCAGCATATGCCTGTCCAGAATCGAGACCGCCGAAGGCCTACTGGAATCACAACCTGCAACTGCACAGGTGGGTGGGGCGGTCGTATTCGTGTGGGATTTGGAGCGTTTCTACAGGCGCAAGGTCTAATGGAGACTCAGCAGCGACTCGCGGCGCGTTTGGACAACATCCGCGCTACTGAGCCACTCTTGAGCGCTCTTCGCAACATCTCGCTGGGCAATCGCTTGATGGCTCTCAACAGGAAGCGCGAGCTCGACAAGTACCTTGGGAGTCTGCTTCACATCCTCAACCTTGTCTCACCAAGCCTTGGCGTCGCTCCCCGAAGGCGCCAGGATCAGCGGCAGGGCGGCGGTGAGATCGCACTGTTGGTCATTGGCAGCGAGCGTGGCCTGTGCGGCGCCTTCAACCAGACAGTTGTGGCATACGCGCAACGAGTCCTCAAAGAACGTTCGGCTTCAGGTGTAAGGGCGAGGCTGATGGTCCTGGGGGCAAGAGCGCTGCGCGCATTCAAGCGCCGAGGCGTCTCACTGGCCTGGTCGAGTTCGCTGTCCATGACCGGCCTTCCTCGCTTTGGGCTGTGCCATGAGCTGGCATCACAGTGGCTGGAGAGCTACGAAGACCGTGATCTGGACGCGGTAGACATCGTGTACAACGCTTACCGAGGAATGGCACGCTTTGAGCCGTCGATCTACCGACTCTTGCCCCCCCATCTGGCGCTCCCGGCTGAGGATGAGCCAGAGTGGCCTCCGATCATCGAGACCGATCCGCTGGGGCTGTATGCGCGCACGCTCGGTTTATGGCTTTCTACAACGCTCTATGGCTTCCTGCTTGAATCGGCCACGGCGGAGCACTCACTACGTTACCGGCTGCTTGACGGTGCGAGCCAGAATGCGCAGCGCCTGATCGAAGAAATGAGCCTGTCTCTGCAGATGGCCCGCCAGGAGGCGATCACCTCAGAGATGCAGGAACTGGCCATCGGCTCCGGGCTCTATGGCAGCTCGCCAGGGACGGCTTTTGGGACAGCTGGCTGAGTTATCATACAGAGAGACCGGGGTCTTGACTGGAGACCCCGGTCTCGATTCTTGGCACTTTGCGTACGGCGTTTGTTCCCGTTGCCCTACACCTTCGGTCTTGGCAACAGCCCCGCCAGTTCCATGATCTGGTGCACGGCCTCTTCCCATTCGATGGCCATGACGTGCACGCCAGCCACCCCAGGGATCTCACGAATCTCGCGGATCATGTCCGCGCACTGGCGGATGCCCTCTTCTCTGACCTTTTCTTTGGGCACGCCCTTGAGGCGGGTGATGACCTCCTCCGGCACGTCCATGCCGGGTACGCTCTTCTGCATGTAGCGCGCCATACCGATGCTCTTGATGGGCCCGACGCCTGCAAGGATGAATCCTTTCTTGTCCAGGCCCAGGTCGCAAACGCGACGCATGAACTCGCGGAATTTGGGTACGTTGTAGATGAGCTGCGTCTGGACGAAATCGGCACCGGCTGCCATCTTCTTCCCCAGGCGATAGGGGCGATAGTCGAACGGGTCCGCAAATGGGTTCTCAGCCGCGCCGATGAAGAAGCGCGGCTCTACGTCCATTTCCTCTCCGCACGCGAACTTTTTCTCGTCGCGCATGCTCTTGACCATGGAAAGAAGCTGCACCGAGTCGAGATCGTGAGCGCCGCGCGCGGTGGGATGGTTACCGAACTTGAGGTGGTCGCCTGTCAAGCACAGCAGGTTCTTGATGCCAAGCGCCGAAGCGCCCAGCAGATCCGACTGGATGGCCAATCGGTTGCGGTCGCGGCAGGTCATTTGGATAGTCGGCTCCACGCCAAGGCCAAGCAGCATCGTCCCCACCGAGATGCTCGACATGCGCACGATGGCGGTCTGGTTGTCGGTGATGTTCACCGCGTCGGTGATGCCTTTGAGAAAGGCAGCCTTGTGACGAATCACCTCCGGATCTGCGCTCTTGGGAGGACCCAACTCGCCGGTAGCTGCAAATTGGCCGGAGGTCAGGACTTTTTCGAGGTTGCTACCCGATTTCATAGCTTCAAATCCTCCCTTACGATCTTGCGCGGTCCACCGTCATAGTCCTTGGACCAGTCCTTGGGCGGCATGATCGCGTCTAGACGATCCAGTTGCCCCAGGCGACCCAGGCGGTCATAGATGAGTTGCCAGGCGCAGTCGGTCTCCGGGTTGACCTCGCACTTGCCGCTCTGGGAGCCACCGCATGGCCCGTTCAGCAGGTTCTTGGCGCAGCGGGCGATGGGGCAGATGCCCGCGGTGAGTCCCAACACGCAATCGCCGCAGGCGCGACAGCGCTCAACGAGCACGCCGTGCTCTACGGCCATGCCCAGGAAGGTCGTGTTGACTCCGGGCAGGATCACCTTGTCGGGGTAGCGCTCTGCGAGGGCCTGCACACCCACGCCGCATGCCAGAGAGAGCACGGCGTCAGCGCGCTTGATCTGATTGGCGATGGCGTCGATGAACTCCCATTCGCACTGGCGCTGGACAGTTGCTTCGGTAAACGTGTGTTGCTTGCCCGCCATAGCGGAGGCGATGCGCAGGCTGGAAGCGAGCATCGCGACCTCTTTCTCTCCACCGGCAAAGCTAATGGTAACGCAGGTGCCGCAGCCCAGCACCAGCACGTTATTGTAGGGCGCGATCAACTGCTGGATCTCTGCAATCGGCTTCTGTTTGGCTTTGATCATGTCAGCTTCTCCTCACCGGGCTGGGGCCCAATTCCTTGACCTTGGCGGTCAAGGTAGCCACGGTCGCATTCATATCCGCGCAGCTCTGAGGTGACAGGTTGAACATCTCCAGTCGCGCCCCACCCAGGCCTATCTCATCTAGCAGCTTCTTGACATAGGCCACGCGTTGGGCCGCGTGGACGTTGCCCTTCTCGTTGTGGCACACTCCCTCTAGACATCCGGCCACGAAGACGCCATCAGCGCCCAATTCAAAAGCCTTGAGCAGGTACAGCTCGTCTACCTTGCCACTGCACAATACGTCCACTGTGCGCACGTTCTTGGGCAGCTTGGCCTTGATCACATTGGGGTCATTGCCGCCGTACGCGCAGTACAGGCAGGCGAAGCCCACGATGGCGGGCTCACCGTTCCCCTTGGCCTTGCGCACTGCAGCGCGGATGTCCTTGGTCATATCGTCGTCGTTGTCGAAAGTCATAGAGATGGCCTTAGCCGGGCATTCCGTGGCGCACAGCCCGCAAGCCTGGCATTGATCGACCACCACCTCGGCTGTGCCACGCACCAGAATGGGCACCTCGTAGGGGCAGATGCGCACGCAGGTCAGGCAGGCGATGCACTTGTCCGTGTCGACCTTGGCGCCAGCGCCGCAGGTCAAGCAGCGCTGCGCGGCGCGCATGGCCTGCACTCGCGTGTAGCCCAGGTCGACCTCAGCGAAGCTGGCCTTTCGTTCCTCCACATCTGCCTTGGGCATTTCCTCACGTGCCAGACGGCGGATGTGGGAGATTGTCTTTTCCTTGAGATCCCCGAGTTCTTCTGGCTCGGAAGGTTGCACGCTGGCCGGGTCCAGCCCGCGTAGGAAGGCGTCTATCGAGCGCGCCGCTCGGTGTCCAGCGGCAATGGCGTCGATGATGAATCCCACGCCCGTCACTGCGTCGCCGCCAGCGAACACGCCTGGCTTGGTTGTCGCCAGCGTGACCGGGTTGACCTCGATGGTGCGACGTCTGGTCTGTGCTACAGAGCCATCCTGTGGCAGGAAACTCAGATCGGGTCCCTGGCCGGTGGCAAAGATCACCAAGTCGCAGGGCAGTACGTGCTCTGTCTCAGGGAACTCGTCCATGTCGGGGGCGCCGGTAGGCAGGAATCCGCGGAAACTCACCGTGACGCAGCGCACTCCCTTGACTTTGCCGTTCTCGGCGACGATCTCTTTGAAGGTGCGGTCGTGGAACATTTGCACGCCTTCGTCCAACGCCTCGGCAATTTCCCAGGCGTGTGCCGGCTGCGTGGTGCAGCTCTCCAGACAGGTCATGTCCACCTGCTTGGCTCCGAGACGCAGCGCGGTGCGGGCAACGTCAATGGCGACGTTGCCGCCGCCCAAGACCAGCACGTGGCGACCGGCTAGGTCCAGCTTCTCGCCCAGGGCGACCTTGCGCAGGAATTCCATGTTGACCCAAACGTCGGGCAGGTCAGCGTTGGGGATGCGCAGCTTGCGGCCCAACTGCGACCCGACCGCGAGGAAGGCGGCCCTGAATCCGTCTTTGAGCAACGCGTCCACGTCAGTGATGCGCTTGTTGGTCACGAACTCGATGCCCAGCTCGCGCAGGGGTGCGATCTCTGTCTCCACAGTCTCGCGAGGCAGGCGGTAGAGGGGAATGCCGTATTGCAGCGTACCGCCCAATTGGGGATAGGAGTCGAAAACCGTGACTTTGTACCCCATGCGGGCCAGATCGTGCGCGGCCGTCAAGCCCCCCGGACCGGCGCCGATAATCGCCACCTTCTCTTCTTTGGGCTCGCCCACGCTCAGCCCAGGCGCATGTCCCTTGCGCGGGTCATGCAATTCTGTGGCCACGCGCTTGAGCGCGCAGATAGCGACAGGTTCATCCACGTCGTTGCGCCTGCACTTGGTCTCGCACGGATGGGCGCACACCTTGCCGCAGATGTAAGGGAGCGGGTTAGGTTCGCGCGCAATGCGGTAGGCTTCTTCGAAATCACCCCGCGCGATGGCACGCACGTAGCCACGCACGTCTGTATGCGCAGGGCAGGCTACAACACAGGGAGGCAGTGGTTCCGCGGACGTCGCAGGCGGATCGCGTTTGTCAGTCATCCTCAACGTGTCCTTTCTACCCTTCGGACGATGCCCCTTCGACAGCCGCGCGCAGGCTTTCGGGGGTCAGGCCTTGCGGGTGCGTATGTTCGTGGCCACAGGGGGAAGCAGCGGCCTCGCACATGATAGCGCGCTTTGGGCGCTTTGACAAATGCGCAGGCTAGTGCAAAAAGGCACAAACGCTCGCGCGAGCAGATGCGGGCCTGGAGGAGTGGTCGGCATGCCTGTGGCTGTATGGTATGGCGCTGGAGGAGGCGGGCGCGGCTACAGAGGGCTCTTCAACTGTGACAGGGATGCCTGCAGCAAGGCGCGCAGCTCCGGCGCCTGAGCCTGGTCAATACTCGCTATCTTCACGTGGCGGGCGCGTCTGCCTGTTCCAGCCAGCAGTCTCGTCGGATCAGGCAGGTCCGCTCCACGCGGAAAACCCAGGTTCACAGCCGCCTTGAGAGGCATGATCACGCAGATGGTGTCCTTGGTGCGTGCGAATCCGTAGGCGAGCATTCTGGCAGGCAGATCGAGCTGTTCTACCGCGTCCGGGACCATCCCTAGAACCAGCTCGCGCAAGTACAGTGTGACAGATCGCACCTGCGCATCGTAGCCAGCCAGGAACGCTCTGATCTCTGGTGCAGCAATGTGGGCTCGACCAACTGTTTCCATTGTCACCGCCTGTCTCCTCGTGCATCCGGCAGATTGGTCATAGTGAACACATCCGCTGCAGTAGTGTCTTCATGGGCGTCCAACGGTTGTCGATGCATGCCTGCCCGATGGATTCGTACTGCCCGCCCGGGAAGTTGCTATAGGTAAACGTGAGCCGCGTGCTACCCCTGAGCGGTGCCAGCCTGAACTTCACGCGCGATCGGTAGAGCCGTCCGCTTGTTGTCCGGGCGACTCGAAGGCACCCGGCTTTGCCAGCCCTGTCAGCGGTTCTTCCTCGCTGGCCGCGGGGTCTGTCTTACTGAAGGACTTGACTTAGACCACACCATGCTAGACCCAATCCGGCGATCTGTCAAGGTGTGTGCTTTCAGGCTTGTCATTTTGTCCACTTCGTGGCAAAATGCACCCGCAGTAATGGACTCTTGCGAGAAGGGGAGTGTGTATGTGTAGCGTGGAGCAGGTGCAAACGAGGGACAAGGAATCGGACAATCCCTGGTTCGGACATCTCTTCGTCTCTTTGGGACCAGGACGTGAGGTGGCCTTCAACCGCCGCTCGCGAGTGTGGCATCCGCCAACCGACGTGTATGAGACTGATACGCACATTATGGTAAAGGTTGAGGTGGCGGGATTGTGCGAGGACGACTTTGCGGTGCGCCTGCAGGGCCGAAGTCTGGAGGTTGCAGGGCGGCGGCACGATCCATCCTCAAAGCTGGCATATCAGCAGATGGAGATCAGTTACGGCGCCTTTCACACTGATGTCTCCCTGCCCTGCGACGTCGACGAAGCCGCCGTGCGCGCCAAATACGAGAACGGTTTCCTGTTCATCATGCTGCCCAAAGCTCGCAGACAGACTCACATCGAAGTCGTGGTCGTGGATCACAACTAGAGGATTTGACTAGGTCGCTGCATGACCGGGTTTTGGATGCAGCGATTGTACCTACGGAGGTAGCAAGCGAATGATGTTGTCCACCATGGATGAAGCAACCAACCCGGAGACCAAGTTGCCCACGCCGTCACCTGAAACGCCCGGCGAGGCTCCAACCATCCCGGAAGTTCTGCCCATTCTGCCATTGAAGAACACCGTGGTGTATCCCGTACCGATTCTGCTGCCCCTTATCGTGGGGCAGCCCCGTTCGATCAAGCTGGTGGACGATGTGGTGCTTGGCAATCGCATCGTTGGGCTCGTGGCCCTGAAGGATCCCAACGTGGATGAGCCCGGGCCGGATGATATCTACCCGGTCGGCACAGTAGCGACCATCGCGCGTTTCGCCAAGGCGCCTGATTCCACCATCCGCTTGTTCGTGCAGGGCATGGAGCGCATCAAAATTGTCGAGTTCACGCAACGGGACCCTTACCTGATGGCCCGTGTGCAAGTTGTCCCGGATGTGGTCGAGCAGCGTGTCGAGATTCAGGCGCTAATGCGCAACACCGTGGAACTGTTTCGACGCATGTCGTCCTTGATGCCCTACATTCCGGAAGAGCTTATCATGGCGACGTTGAGCGTAGAAGACCCGCGCCAGCTCGTGTACCTGGTGTCATCCTACGTACGCATGGACATGACCGACGCTCAGGCCATCTTGGAATCTGATAGCGTCAGCGCCAAGCTGCAGAAGCTCAACGTCATCCTGAACAAAGAACTGGAAGTGCTCGAGCTCGGGAAAAAGATCCAGGACCAGGCGCAGTCCGAAATGGAGAAGGTGCAGCGCGAGTACTATCTGCGCGAGCAGTTGAAAGCCATCAAGAAGGAACTGGGTGAGGCAGATGAGCAGCAGGCCGAGGCCAACGAATTGGCCGAGAAGATCGAAAAGGCCGGCATGCCGCCCGAAGCTGAGAAGGAAGCCAAGCGCGAGTTGGATCGGCTATCCAAGATGCCTTCCGCAGCCGCGGAATACTCGGTGATCAAGACCTACCTGGACTGGCTGATCAGCATGCCATGGAAGGTGACTACTGAGGACAACCTGGATATCGAGCACGCGCGCCAGGTCCTGAATGAGGATCATTATGATCTGGAGAAAGTGAAGAACCGCATTCTGGAGTACCTGGCGGTACGCAAGTTGCGCCAAGAACGCAAGGGCAAGGGAAGCGAAGCGGGCCCGGCCTGTGCTCCGGCCGACCTGATCCGCCGTGAACGAGAGGGTGTGATTCTCTGCTTTGTCGGTCCGCCTGGGACAGGCAAGACTTCCCTGGGGCAATCCATTGCGCGCGCGCTGGGCCGCAAGTTCATGCGCCTGTCGCTGGGAGGAGTGCGTGACGAGGCGGAGATACGCGGCCATCGTCGCACGTACATCGGCGCGATGCCCGGCCAGATCATTCAGGCCATCAAGCGCGCCGGGTCCAAAAACCCTGTGTTCATGCTGGATGAGGTGGACAAGCTGGGCGCGGACTGGCGCGGCGATCCATCTTCTGCCTTGCTTGAGGTGCTGGATCCGGAACAGAACTGCGATTTCCGCGACCACTACCTGGACGTGCCATTCGATCTCTCCGAGGTGATGTTCATCACCACAGGCAACCTGCTGGACCCCATTCCTGAGCCGTTGAAGGACCGCATGGAGATCCTGCAGCTTTCCGGCTACACCGAAGAGGAAAAGGTCAAGATTGCGCAAGGATACCTCATCCCGCGCCAACTACGCGAGAACGCGCTCACGACCGACGAAATTGAGTTCACCCCGGAAGCTCTGCAACGCATCATCCGTGATCACACGCGCGAGGCGGGGCTGCGCAACATGGAGCGCGAGATCGGCTCCATCTGCCGCAAGGTAGCTACCAAGATCGCTGCCAACCAGGCTACTGGCAAGACCATAGTCACGCCAGAAAAGGTTGCTGAGTTTCTGGGCAAGCCCAAGTTCTTCTTCGAAGCGGCCGAACGCACCATGATCCCCGGCGTGGCTACGGGCCTGGCATGGACCCAATCCGGGGGCGATATCCTGTTCATTGAGGCCACCCGCATGCCTGGCAGCAAGGGTTTCCAGCTAACTGGACAACTCGGCGATGTGATGAAAGAGTCTGCGCAGGCTGCCCTGAGCTACGTCAGATCCAATGCCGGGGAGCTTGGCATCAAAGAAGATGTGTTCAACCATAGCGACCTCCACTTGCACATACCGGCGGGGGCGATCCCGAAAGACGGCCCGTCGGCAGGCGTCACCATGGCCACGGCGCTGGTATCGCTCCTGACCGGCAGGCCGGTCAATCCGAAGGTCGGCATGACGGGTGAGATCACTCTGCGCGGGCAGGTGCTGCCGATTGGCGGTGTGAAGGAAAAGGTCCTGGCCGCCCGTCGGGCCGGTCTGGACACAGTGATCTTGCCGAGACGCAACGAGGCTGACCTGGAGGATGTGCCTGAGGAGGTGAGGAAGGAGATGAAGTTTGAGTTCGTGGACACGGTAGATGAGGTGCTGGCAATGGCCCTGCCTCGTGCGGCCCGCAAGACCGGCAACTCACGCCGTGCCCCTGGGGCAGAAACTGCAGTCAAAGGCAAGGCCCTGAAGCAAGACAGTTCAAGGAGGAGAAAAGCGAAAACAAGTGGTAAGACATAAGAAGGAAAACGCGCAGATGACCTGGCGGCGCATGGATCTACACATCCACACGCCAGCCTCGTCGCTCTGCTATCAACAACCAAATACTGCTTATCTACAAATACTGCAAAAGGCTGACGAGCGCGAGTTGGATATCATCGCCTTGACAGACCACAACACCGTGGCAGGGGTGGCGGCTATTCGAACGCGCATCCAGGAATTGGAATTGCTGGAGCGCCTCAAACGCCTGCGCGATGAGGAACGCCATGAATTGGACGAGTACCGGCGGCTTGGCCGCAAGATGCTGATTCTGCCCGGGTTCGAGCTTACAGCAACGCTGGGCTTTCATATTCTTGGCATCTTCCCGCCAGAGTCCTCGGTGCGCGAACTGGAGCATATTCTGCTGGACTTGAGGGTCCCCCCGGACAAGTTGGACCTGGGGTCCAGCGAGGTGGGCGCGACTGTGGACGTGTTAACGGCCTACCGTATTATTGACGAGGCCGGTGGGCTGGTGATTGCGGCGCATGTGAACTCTACTCACGGCGTGGCGATGCGCGGGTACGATTTCGGCGGGCAGACCAAGATCGCCTATACACAAGACCCACACCTGCACGCACTGGAGGTGACGGACCTCGAGAAGCCCGGGCGTCGAACCACGGCATCGTTCTATGATGGTTCAAAACCAGAATACCCGCGGCGCATGCACTGCATCCAGGGCTCGGATGCGCACCGGCTCGAGCGCGACCCCAAGGATGAGCAGACCCTGGGCATTGGAGATCGCGTCACCGAGATCCTGCTATCCGAGCTCAGCTTTGAGGCCATCAAGGCCGTCTTTCTGGGAAGCGATTTTACGCGCACGCGTCCCTATGAGCCAGCCGTGGATTTCGTGCGAAGCGCTCAGGAGACGGGTCCCAACATCGTGCAGTCGTTTCACGAGAGCATTGCTCGCAAGGGTGGTAGCGTGCGGGCCATTCTGCGCGACGTGGTGGCTTTTGCCAACACCAATGGAGGCACGATCTATATCGGCATGAGTGCCAAGGCCAAGGGCTCCCCACCGGGAGTTGAGCGTCCTGAGGAGGCCGCTCGCATGTTGGTGGCTGAAATCGGCCGCGCACTGACTCCACCCATCGAAGTCGATACCGGCGTGGTGAAGACGCAAGGCAAGAGCGTGCTGCGCGTAGCAGTACCCAAGGGCGACAACCCACCTTACACCCTGGATGGCGTGGAAGTCTACGTACGCCAGGAGTCCGAAACCAGCCGCGCGATGCGCGATGAGATTGTGCAACTGGTGCGGCGCTCGCGTGAGGCGCCAGCCGCTGTCAAGGCCGCGCCGGTCGCGGCACCCGCCATGCCAGCAGCGCCCGCCGTGGAGGAGCCCCGCGTTCCGCCTCCAAGGACAGGAGTCGAGGTCGTCGAGGCGTTGGAACGCGACGGTACCAGGTACTACTCCCTGAAGGATCTGCGCAACGGGAACCTGGTGCGCAACGTGACGCGCTCTTCGGCACGCCGCCTATGGCGTTATGCCATCACCGAGTACGAAACCCAGCCTGTGGATGCCAGCAAGGTCGCCTGGCACGGCAGCATTGGATCCTGGAAGTCCTATCGCCGCCAGGGTCGCAAGTTGTACGACTTGGTGCAACGCGGTAGCGACGGGAAGCTGCACATCTACTACGGCGTAACAGAGGACGGCATCCACGGTGACTGGCGCCAGTTCGCCACGGAGTCGCAGCAGCCCTAGTCGCAGCTAGGAGTGGAAGCGAGAGGCCCGTTTGCTCGACACAGACGGGCCTCCGCTTGGCTGTCCCACGGGGTTGCGCCGTCCACTGTTTGCAGCTGGGGTAGCAAAAGTGCAAAAAACCTGAGATGCGATTGCTGCCACAGAGCTCGCTTACTGGGCTACCTGGGTCTACCCCTTGCACGGCGCCAGGTTGGCGCAGGTGAAAGCTCGCGTTAGCCAGTTGCACGCAGAAGTGGGCATCACCGCGGCCTAGCCGCGCCAGAGGGAGAGCGTGTCCGAATCGAAGCTGCTTGAGACAACGGATTCATCTGCCGTGTGTATGCGTTCGGTAGCAGGTGCCTTGCGCGGTGAGTTTGTCCAGCCTCAGGACATGCCGGGCTGGGTTGCCGCACTCGCCGCTGTCTTGGGACCGCTGGGACGACGCTTCAATATGTGGGTTGTGAATCGCTCGCAGAGCATAGCGGGCGTTGCACCCGAGCTGGCCGACCGCATCACGTCCTCTCGCCTGGCTGAGCACGCCTTGGGCTTCTACCGAGGAGTACAGGGGCAATTTGACGCTGTTATCGTCGGTGCCCCCAACGGCGGCGTGGCCCATTTGGCGAATGCCCTTGGGGCGCCGTTCCTTTCGCAGCACCTTCTCACTGCCTTCCGCGACCACAAGCATGCGGATGATATCTGCACCTACGCAGAGCACGGTACGACGCTAGCCCGGCGCGTGCTGAGCCGCAATCCGGATTTGGCAGTGGTCAACCACTATGATCCGCTGCACGATCGCTTCCTTGTGCGCTGGGTGAACCACATCCGCTACAAACTGCTCGACCTGCCGCAGGCCTACCGCGAGGCCATCAGGACCTGGCTCAAGCCAGGCGGAACGATCGTCTTTGCTGACTGCCGCTTTCCCTGGCGGCAGTATCGAGTCGGAGAGAGGCACACTCTGCAGGTCGGCGGACTGGGAGGCGTCACGGACGAAGAGTTTCTCTCCGGGCGGCCCGAAATCGAAGCGATGCAACGCGCTGAACGCTCACCCTGGACGGGTGGCTGGAAGTTGGACTTGCCGCTGGAGGTCCAGCCCGAATCGGAATGGGGCACTCTGCCAGAGCTGCGCGAGGCTTGCGCGGGATTCGCGCATCAGGGCGGCTACAGCTTTGTGCCCTTGACGGCCGGCCATCCGGAGGAATTCAGCTTGTTGGCCTTGCACGCTCACCAGGCGCTGCTGCGAAAGGCGGGACTCCAAGCTCAAGGTATCCTTGTGGACTGTTTCACGCATTTGAATCCCGTGGCGACCCGCTTGAGCAGCTTGCTTCCATTGTGGTTGCCTTTCAATTGCGCCGATAGCCTGGGGTTCCTGCGCCGCTGCGTGGAAGAACTGCCCCAGGGTGTACCACTGCTGTTTGCGCCGGTGCCCAACTTTGCGCCCGCTTTTGACACGGTTCGACTGAACGCCTGGCTCCAAGTCCTGGACGGTTGGGATGTGCATCTGATGGGTATCGACTCGCGTTTGTACCCAGAAGATCTCGGCGGCGTGTTTCGCTTCGCCCCGGCCCTCAAGCGCTGGTGCAAAGATCATCCGGCTCCGGTCCGAGCGCGCCTGTCGCCAGATGAACTGCGCGCTGTGGCAGGGACAATGCTGGCCTGAGCCAGCCAGACTATGGAGAATGTTGTGCCATGATTGAATTCGTCTTCCTGGGCACCTCGGCCTCTGCTCCTTCGGTGGAACGAGGTCTGTCGGCGGCTGTTGTCATGCACGAAGACCAGCGCTTCCTGTTGGATTGTGGCGAGGGAACGCAACGACAGATCCTGCGGAGCGGCCTCGGTTTCAAGCGGCTCGACAAGGTGCTGCTGACTCATGGGCATCTGGATCACATCCTGGGCTTGGGCGGCCTGGTCTCCACTTTTGCGCGCTGGGAGGCCGCCAACTATCTCAGCATCTATGGGGGAGGCTGGGCTCTGGAGCGCGTGCGTGATCTGATGAATGTCGTTCTGCGTGGCGGCGAGGTGCAGTTGAAGATCGACTTCCATGAAGTGCGCCCAGGCCTTATCTGGCAGCGGCGTGGGCTGAGCATCACCGCTTTTCCTGTGCAACACCGTGGTCCGGGTTGTTTCGGCTATCTCTTTGAAGAAGAAAGCCGTCGACCTTTTCTTGTGGAAGAGGCTGAGCGGCTGGGCGTGCCGGCCGGGCCCGAGCGCAAGGCGCTGGTCAAGGGTCAGCCCATCACTCTAGCCGATGGCAGAGTGATCAATCCGGAGCAGGTGCTGGGCCCCACGTTTCCAGGAGTGAAGCTGGCCTGGGTAGGAGATGCCGGAGCCACAGACGATCTGGTACCCCATGTGCGTGGGTCCGACGCTCTTGTGATCGAGGCGACATACCTCGACGTGGAAGCGGATATGGCAGTGCGCTTTGGACACCTGACGGCGTCCCAGGCAGCCACGCTGGCATACCAGGCTGACGTCGGCACGCTATACCTGACTCACATCTCACGGCGCTACAACTCGAGCCAGATCTTGGCCGAGGCATCCCCGCTGTTTGCGGAGACGGTAGTGGCCAGAGACCTCGATCACTTTCGCATAACGCGTGCTCCAGTGCCCGTACACGCTCCGAGTGCCGGACGGGATGCAGCCAGCTCTGCAGACGCCGGTGCATGTGGAGGGGAGGAGGGCGCACGTGCATGAACTTCCGTGAGTTCGTTGATACCCTGCGCAATGCTGGCCGCCTGATTGAGGTTGAACGAGAGGTGGATTGCGTTCTGGAGGCGGCCGCGCTGATCTCCGCCCTGGATGAACGCCCATTGCTCCTGCACCACCTAAGCAATTCGACATATTCGCTGGTGGCCGGGGTGTGCTCTGAGCGTGCGAACGTAGCGTTGGGTTTGGGGATAGCTCAAGGGCAAATGCTTTCGGCGCTCACCCAGGCGCTGCATCACCCTAGCGAGCCGCCCTTGTTGAGGATCGGGACTTGCCAGGAGGTAGTCGAGGAGAGCCCCGATCTGCGCAGCTTGCCCGTTCTCACCCATTTGCGGGCAGATGGTGGCCCTTACGTCACCGCCGGCGTGGCCGTGGTGAAAGACCCGGAGTTGGGTCGCAATCTGAGCTTCCACCGCCTGATGCGACTGGATGAGCGCCACTTTGCCGTCCGGCTTGTGGAGGGCCGTGGCACGCACACGGCTCTAGCCAAGGCGGGCGGCACGCTGGAAGCTGCCATCTGTATTGGCAGCTCACCAGCGGTGCTGCTGGCGGGAGCCATGAGCCCGGCCCCAGGCGTGGATGAACTGGGCATCGCCAACGCACTGGCTCCCACACCCCTGGTGAAGTGTCGGAGCGTGGACCTGGAAGTACCAGCCGAGACGGAAATCGTCCTCGAGGGGCGCATCCTGCCTCAGACGGTGAGCGAAGGCCCATTCCTGGATCTGACTGAGACGATGGACGTGGTACGATCTCAGCACGTGATGGAAGTGCGCTGCATAACCCATCGTCGGGATGCCATCTACCAGGCTTTGCTGCCTGGAGGTCTAGAGCACAAGTTGCTGATGGGCATGCCACGCGAGCCAACCATCTTCGAAGAGGTGAGCCAAGTCTGCGATTGCGTCAGTGTGCGCCTTACCGCTGGCGGCGGCTCGTGGCTGCACGGCGTCGTCCAGATACGCAAGCGTGCCGCAGATGATGGAAGGCGTGCGATTGAGGCAGCGCTTCGGGGCCATCCATCGCTCAAGCACGTGCTGGTCGTGGACGACGACATCCAAGTCGAGGATCCCACAGACCTGGAGTGGGCAATTGCCACGCGCTTTCAGGCGGATCGCGACCTCATGGTGCTGCCTGACCAGCCCGGCAGTTCGCTTGACCCTTCAGCGCTGCATGTACCGGGCGCCAAGTCGCGCACAACCAAGGTGGGTGTAGACGCCACCATTCCCTGGCGTACCTCCGACGGTCGAGCGCGCAGCGAGCAGGAACGCGCTGGTTTTCGCAAGGTTAGGTACGATGCAGTGTCACCAAGTGACTACCTGTCGAGGCGGGAGAAGCACGATTGAGCTGGCCTCCCAGTGTACGAGGGGGGGCACTGGCAAGTCCTGACGCTTGTTCGAGAAAGGAGTCCATGCGCAAACTGACGCGGCGCCTGTTGATGGGCCTGGCACTGGTCTTTGCTTTCCTCCTGATCTGGCAGAAGCTGCGCATTGTGGTTTTTATTCGGGCCGATTTCTGGCAGTTGTTGGGCCTGTTCGGCATTCTGGCGTTGGCGATCTATCTGGTGCTCGAAGTGCTGTTTTGAGAAGAATGGCTGGAAGCTGATGCGTCTCACGCAAGAGGAGCGGTCCATGCTCGCCGGCTCGGAGGGGCAGGTAGTGCGCCAGGCTATGGAGATCGTGGCCGCTCTGGGAAAGATATACGAAGCTGAAGAGTTGGTGGTTGTGGGCAGCGCTCAGATTGCCGGTGTAAGTTACAAGAACCTTGGTGAGGCGGGCCTGGAGTTCCTGGAGGAATGGGCCTCCCAAGGCGCACGTGTTCGTGTGCCTGCTTTTGCGAACCCTGCTGGAATGGACCTGCAACGCTGGCGAGAGATGGGCATCCGCTCCGACTTTGCGCGCCAACAGCAGCGTGTGGTGGACGCGCTGTCCAGCATGGGAGTGCAGCTTACTTGCACCTGTACCCCTTATCTGGTGGGGCACGTGCCGAAGGCAGGCGAGCACGTTGCGTGGAGCGAGTCCTCGGCCGTCAGTTTCGCCAACTCGATCTTGGCGGCGCGCACCAACCGCGAAGGGGGGCCGAGCGCGCTGGCGGCAGCCATCACCGGTCGCACCGCTGCCTATGGGCTGCACGTGACTGAGAAGCGCCGGCCCACCCACCGGGTTGATGTGCGCTGCCAGCTGCTCAACGAGGCCGACTACGGCGCCCTGGGCTACTTGGTAGGGCGGCAGGTGTGCGATGGCGTGCCGTACCTCCGGTTGTGGCCCGACTTGCCATTGGGGGAAGCCGGCCTGAGGCGTCCGACACAGGAGCAGCTCATGGCCCTGGGAGCAGCCCTGGCAGCGAGTGGGGCAGTTGCGCTATATCACATCGAAGGCGTCACCCCCGAAGCTGACCAGTGGCCTGGGGTGGTCGAGCAGCAAGGTCTGCGTCCCGGCACGTCAACCGGGCGCGCTCATGACGCCAAGGTGCAGGCCGAATCTGGCGCGAGACTGACCGAGATCACGATCGGCGGCCTGGACGAAGGTTATGCGGCGCTGAATTCGCCTCTGGGTGAGATTGATTTCGTCAGCCTCGGCTGCCCACACAGCACCCTGGAAGACCTGCAGCGTGCCGCCTTGTTGCTGGATGGGCACAGAGTAAGGGCCACGCTCTGGATCACGACTTCGCGCGCCGTGCGGGAGCGAGCAGAGCGCCAGGGTGTAGTGGCGCGCATTGAGGCCGCGGGGGGGCAGGTCTTTGCTGATACCTGTTTGGTAGTTGCGCCGGTAGAGGAGCTGGGCTTCAAGGCCATGGCCACCAACTCCGCCAAGGCTGCTTTCTATGCCCCGGGGCTATCGAGCCTGCAAAGTCGTTTTGGCACTCTGGAGCAATGCATCCAGACGGCGATCGAGGGTCGCTGGGCGGGATCAAGGCCCGGAGGGATGGTGTGAAGCGCTTGCGGGGGCGTGTGATCTGCCGGGGCAAAGCGCGAGGGACCGCATTGGTGTCGCCGGCTGCCATCGGGTTCCTGGGCGGAGTCGATCCGGATACAGGCGTGGTCATCGAGCGGAAACACCCTCTGTCTGGCCAGTGCGTAGCGGGCAGGATTCTGGTCTTCCCGACCGGCAAAGGCAGCACGGTCGGATCCTACACGCTCTACCGGCTGCACAAGAACCGGTTGGCCCCTGCGGCGATTGTCAATGCCCGCAGCGAGGCCATAGTGGCCGTGGGAGCCATCATCTCCGGAATTCCTATGGTGGACCTGGTGGACTTGACCCAGATCCATACGGGCGACCGAGTTAGCGTGGATGGTGAGGACGTAGTCATTGGCTGAATTGGCGTTCGTCAAACTGGGTGGTTCGTTGATCACCGACAAGAACCAGGAGGCCACGGCCCGCACAGACGTCATCGTGCGGCTGGCCGAGGAGATCCAGCGTGCGCTGCAGGCGCGTTCGGATCTGAGCCTCGTACTAGGGCACGGCAGCGGGTCTTTTGGACACATCACCGCGGAGCGCTATCATGTGCAGAACGGATGTAACGACTGGCGCGGTTATGCCTACACGGGCGCGGCCGCAAACCGTCTGAATCGCATTGTTACAGACGCTCTGCTGACCGCTGGCGTGGCCGCGGTATCCCTCCAAGCGTCGGCATCGGCGCGCTGCCGTTCCGGCAAGTTGATGCTACTGGCCATGCACCCCGTGAAGGAACTGCTGCGGCGCGGATTGGTGCCACTGGTATACGGCGACGTGGCCCTTGATGACGAATGGGGCAGTACCATCATCTCCACCGAGGCTACCTTCGGATACCTAGCGCGCGCCCTCCGACCGCAGCGTATCGTGCTGGTGGGCGAAGTTGAGGGCGTGTTCAGCTCTGATCCGTTCAAGGACCAGGGCGCACGCCTGATCCCCGTCATCGAAGCCCATCAGCTGGAGCAACTCGAGTGGGTGCTCGGCGGCTCACACGCCGTGGACGTCACGGGTGGGATGCGCTCGAAGGTGCAGATGATGGCACAGTTGGTGCGCGAGATGCCGGGCCTGCGCGTCAGCCTGGTCTCCGGGTTGCGGCCGGGCTTGCTTGAACATGTGCTGCTGAACCCGGACTGGAATCCTGGCACTGTAATCATGCCCTAGGGATTGCTGCATGGCTTGCTCCCGCCTTTGCGGTCCGCACGCGCCTCCTTGACAGACCCTCTGTTCCGCATAGAATCGGCGATGTCAGCTAGAACCGATGCTGCGACTGAAGGCGCGGCTTCCGGTCTGACCGAGGAGGCACGATGGAGGCGATTCGACCCTACATCCCTTTGCTGGTGCCGCTAGTTGTTCTGGACCTGGGGTTGCGGCTCTTTGCGTTTATGGACCTGCTCAGGCGCGAGAGGCTCAAGGGCGCCAAGTGGATGTGGGGACTGATTGTGCTATTGGTGGGTTTCGTGGGACCCATTCTGTATATGGTACTGGGACGAGAGGACTAGCGTCGTGCACGCAATCCGCATCGAGGGGCTACAGAAACGATTCGGCAAGGTGCAGGCGTTGGATGGCCTGACCTTGTCGGTGAAGGAGGGCGTGGTCTTTGGCTTCCTGGGTCCCAACGGCGCTGGCAAAACCACCACCATTCGCATCCTCTCGGGCCTGGCGCACGCCGACGGCGGCCAGGCATGGGTGGCGGACCAGCCGGTGGGAGTCGCGCAAGGGTTGCTGGCGCGACGCATCGGTTACCTGCCCGAGGACCCGACGTTCTACAACTGGATGTCGCCAGCGGAATTTCTGGACTATGTGGGCGCGCTATTCGGCTTGACCAGACCCAAGCGGGCCGCCCGCTGCCGGGAACTGCTCCAACTGGTGGGTCTGGCCGAGCACAGCAAGCGACGCATTGCAGGGTTCTCGCGGGGGATGCGTCAGCGCCTGGGAATCGCTCAGGCATTGCTCAATCGTGCTCCCGTGCTCTTTCTGGACGAGCCGGCGAGCGCGCTTGACCCTGTCGGACGCAAGGAGGTGCTCGATTTGATTGCCGGGCTGCGCGAACAGTGCACAGTCTTCATGTCCACGCATATTCTGGCCGACGTCGAGCGCGTGTGTGACAGCGTGGGAATCATCTCGCGAGGGCGCTTGGTTGCGGAGGCTGACCAAGCCGAGCTGCTGTCCCGCTATGCGGCGCCGGTCTTTGAGCTCGAAGCAGAGAGCGAGTACGCCCGTCCGGTGCAAGCCTGGGCCGGGTCTCTGCGCAGTCTTGCCTGGGTGAGGGGGGTCACAGTGGACGGGGTTGTTGCGCGCGTAACCGTTGCCGATGTGGAGCGCGCCAAGCGTGAGCTGCTTCCAGCTGCGATCCAGGCGGGACTGATCCTCAAGCGCTATGAGATGGTGCGCCCGTCCCTGGAGGACGTCTTCTTGAGGCTGGTAGGGCAA
>Ga0209609_10000524_pt1 | contig 23000 bp, 15 predicted proteins | sample LakKivw325mmetaG_FD_184136 | JGI IMG/M metagenome (GOLD analysis project Ga0209609, IMG submission 184136) | Anoxic lake water microbial communities from Lake Kivu, Rwanda to study Microbial Dark Matter (Phase II) - Lake Kivu water 325m metaG... | ecosystem: Environmental > Aquatic > Freshwater... | reverse complement strand
CACGCTTCCTGACCTCCGGGTGGGTTTCGCCGATCACAAGGTACAGGATGTCGGGGTGCTCTCTTAGCATCTCCGGGAGCGCCTGGATTGCGTATTCTATTCCCTTTCCGCGACTTAACAATCCAAAAGTCGATACCACGACTCGACCTTTCAACCCTACCCTTTGTTTCATCACCGCGGTTCCTATGAATGGGACATTCGGGCATCCGTGAGGTATGTACCGGATCTTGTCCGAATATCTTCCATAGATTTGCTCGAGTATTCTCGTGCCAACCTTTGCCATCACAATTACGAGGTCGCTGTGTTCAAGAACTCGTCCGAGTACCCTTCTCGCGTCGGGAGCAGGCTCTTCAAGAACCGTGTGCAGAGTCGTCACAACGGGTTTCTCAATTCTTTCCAGAAGCTGAATGACGTACTCGCCCCATTCTCCACCGAATATGCCGTACTCATGCTGCAGATTCACAACATCTACGTCGGAAGCATTGATGTACTGAGCGGCCTTCTCGTAGGATTGAATGTCCTGAACATCAATCTGAGATTTCACCCGAAATCCATAGCCATAGTGTCCCCCTCTATCGTTCACCGCAACAACGATGGGGGAAGTCACGGCTCGTGCACAAAACCAAGAGACGGCATCAACAAGATGCCTCGTGTACGTCGCTATGCCGCACTCGCGGGGGGGATACGTGCTCACATACGCGACTCTTATCCTGTGGAATCGAGAATCACCTATGGTTTCAGGCAGACCACGGCCTTTCATCATGTACTGACCGTAGACGATCTCCAACAGTCTCTTTGCTGTCGTGAGGCCAACCACGGCACCGTCTCGTGTTATGATCAGTCTTCTGATATTGTACCTATGCAGCATTTCCAAGGCGTTTCTTATTGTTCGCTCAGCTTCAATCGTCACAGGAGGTTTTGACATCATATCCTTGACAAGCATCAGCTCGAGGTTCTTCCCCGGCTTGAGAGCTCTCTGGAGCAGGTCCTTCTCAGTGACTACTCCGACAGGTCGGTTGTTCTCAACGACTACTACAAGTCCAACATTTCGCCTCGTCATCAAATCCATTACTATCGAGGCGGGCTCTTGAGAAGAAACGGCGGGCGGCGCAGGCCTCATGTTTGTTTCTACAGGTAGGCTGAGAATCTCTTCCGAGTATGAGCCTGCTTCAGCCATATTTTTCATCTACATCGTGAAGGATCTTGCCATTTATCTTAGTAGCCAAGGGGATGATAGTGGATGAGTCAGAGTCGACCCACGAGTGATGATAATAACGAACATGCTGTCGAAATATGGCATCATCGGTTCGAACAATGCCCCGCAAATCTGTACGTAGGCGCACAAGTAGGCGTTTGCTGCTTCAACCAGGCTCCTTGTGGATGATTATTCGGGCAACGTTGGGGTAGGCGTTTCTTATTGCTTTCTCAAGTTTGTCGGAGAATTCTTGGGCCTCTCTTACGCTAAGCTTAGGATCGAATCGGCTTTGAAGGACAATGTCCAGATTGTTGCCAATCTTGCGAACCTTGACTCCATCAATGCCTATGATCTTCGGGAAGCGTCTCGCGACATGAACGATATACCATTTTAGTTCAGTATCCGCTCCCGTGGCCTCGCGGGAGACGCGGTCTAAGGCAGATTCTGCGTGAACGGTTATCTCTGATATGGCTGGATTGGAAGCTTTCATCCTCTTTTTGATCTCTTCTGAGATGCTGTGCGCTTGTTTCACATTCGTGTTTGCGCCTACCTCCAGCTGAAGGTCGACAACCAGATTCCCGTTGACTTCCTGGAGGTGGATGTTGCTGACCCCTCTCGTCCCTGGTACGCCTTCAGCGATCTTCTTGATAAGGTTCCACATGTTCTCCAGATTGCTTTCTGACGGTTCAGTGCGAATTATGACTCTCGCATCGGGTACAAGCTTCTTCACTTTCCCCTCTATCTTGAGAGCGATTCTGTGCACGTTCTCTAATCGGAGATTACTATCAACTGAGATCGGGAGCACGACACGAATCCGTTTCCCGGTTATGCGGACAAGCGGTTGACGGCAGTTTCTGACCCCTTCTATCGCTTTTACGTTTCTCATAATAGCGTATGCGATCTCTTTCTCCGAACGTTCCACCAACGGGATTGGCAGTCTCGACACCTACTTATGATCATGTTCTACTGGGTCCTGACTTACAATTTAATAGCGATGTACGGCGTCTCGGTTTGGGTGAGAAACTCGGTTCGGTTCGTGAGAACCCGTCTTGAAATACTATGCCTTCTGCGGCCGAGTCCATTCCTGCGGGAGTAATTGTGCGATATATCGTGGAGAATAGCCTTGTGGACGAAGCTTAAGTCTTGGTCGACCGCGACCTCTCAATTGCCTTTCCAATGTCTGTGCGGGTTATGATTCCAACGATCACTCCTGCGTTGTTTGGGTCAACAACTGGAAGCCTTCCAACACTCCTTGCGATCATCTTTACCAGTGCTGAGAATAGGTCCTCGTCCGGATGCACGGTGGCGAGTTGCTCAGACATGACATTGCTGACATCCTTGCCAGGACGCTCTGAAGGTTCCACCTTGAGGATGTCTGTACGGGTAATGATTCCGACTAGTCTTCCACCGGATATGACTGGTAACCCTCCTACATGATCCATCTCCATGAGATTCTGAGCGATCTCCAAACTCGTCCTTGGGCCCACCGTGTGAACATTTCTCTGCATGACATCAGAAACTGTGATGTTCTTCAGCACTAGGGTTTCGTATTCCTCAAGATGTGCTGGGGAATCCTCCAAGCTATCTACCTGATTTGCGAACACGCTCGCACTTCCTGACAACAGATATGCAACAACCACGGCGAGCATCGAAGGGGCGAGGAGATCGTATCCGCCGGTCATTTCTGCAACCATGACGATGACGGCGAGAGGTGACTTTGCGGCGGCTCCAAAGAATGCCATCATTCCGACAATGGCGAAGTTCGATGGATTAGTAACGCTTGCTGGGAACATCTGTTGAGCATAGTATCCGAAAGCTGCACCGATCAATCCTCCAGTCACAACACACGGACCGAAGATCCCTCCGCTACCACCTGAACCTAGGGTGAATGACATCGCAAAGATTTCAGCGAAAACCCCGAGAATCATGAGTGTTACTGGGAAGAGCTGATAATCTTGATTGAGGGCGATCTGCGCCCAGCCGTATCCTACTCCAAGAACTGATGGAACAAAAATGCCGATCACTCCAACCGCCAGTCCGCCGATAGCCGGTTTCGTGAATTCGGGAACATGGAGTTTCTCAAACAAACGCCGCAGACCATAGTACACGTAGAAAAGCAGGTGGGCAGACCCAGCGCATAGAACGCCCAGAAAGGCATAGAGGGGAAGCACTTCTGGGTGAGTGTATATGATTGGACGAAGGCTGGCACTGAAGATTGGCTGCCAGCCAGTCACAAATCCGACGATGGAATAGCTTACAGTTGAAGCGATGAATCCAGGGATAAGTGCCTCAGCCTCGAAATCGTGCTTGTAGAAGACCTCACCGCTAAGAATTCCTCCAGCTAACGGAGCCTTGAAGATCGCAGCAATTCCGGCACCTAGACCAGCGGCTAGAGCGATCCTCCTCTCCTGTTCCGTGAGTCTCAACGCTTTAGCGAGCTGAGAGCCTGCTCCGGCTCCGATCTGGGCAATTGGGCCTTCGCGGCCTGAGGTTCCGCCTGAACCTATGGTGATGGCTGATGTGAGGAGTTTGACGAGCGGCACGCGCCACCTGATAAGGGCGTGTTCATTGTGGAAAGCTCCGATTGCGGCATCGGTTCCAATACCCTTGGCCTCCGGCGCTAGCTTCGTGACTATCAGCCCGCTGACGAGTCCACCGAGTGTTGTGGAGACGGGTATCAGCCAAGGTCGCTCGATCACAATAGTGCTCAGAGTGCGCACGGTCTCGCCGCCAGCTGATGGAGGCGTGTATCCAGCTATCGTCCCGAGGAAAACGCGCGTGAACAGGTCGATTCCCAGAATGAGTGCTAGGGCTCCGAGGCCAGCGGCTATTCCAATGGCGACGGAAAGCAACGTCCACCTTCTCAGATACACGAGGCCTCTCCGAATGTCCGAGCGAGGAACCAGATCGGCCAGTCCACCCCATCTCCAAGAGCGGGTCTTCACCTAGCCAGAGGGCCGTATCAACCTAATTCTCTTGCTCTCCCTCGTCGAAATGACATTCGAGATGGCAATCTTGAGAATGAAAAAGGGAATGGTTGGAGATTCTCCTCAACCCGTTCGTCCCACTGTTCGTGGGCCGCGTGGCACAGGCGCCTAGGAGAATGTGACAAGACGAGCTGGCGGTTTCTCCCGAACGTCGAGAACAGAAGAAGACTAGGGGACTAGACTTTTTCTTTCTTGAGTTCTTCGATTCGTTCAGCGACGCCAGCAGCTTCTTGATCTAGGTAATCCTTGTACTCTTCTAGTCGCTTGATCTTCTCTTCGCGTGTCAGAAACCTGCGTCCATACTCGTATCCAAATCCGCAGCATTCATCCATAGATTTCACCTCCATCTCATTTCATAGTGGAATGAACGGATCGCGTGGTCTTCCCAGTGGCTCGGGGTCTGGCTCTATTGGCTCCCAAGCCCTCAATGTGCCGAACCTCCGGCCGCTACAGATTGCTGATGCCATAATCGGTCTGTATCTCATGTTTACTCGCTGAGAAACAGTAGGGCGCAGGCGAAGCATATTGACTGGGGATTGCGTAACCCGGTCACAGTCCTGTCCTTGAGCGGAAGGGACTCTCGGGGTGCGAAGAATAAGCGCTCAGCTCAAGATCTCATGGTTTGGCGGAAGCGAGTTCTGTTTTGTGACGAAATCGAAGAGCTCGAAGGCCGACCTGATGGCTCGCTCCTCGTCCGTTCTCGATCGGTACAGTACGTTTATCGTAAGAGTGTTCCTGAATATTCTGGCTCGCAGTTGGATACGCCCATCCTCAGTTATCCAGCTCAAGGCGGCGCCGGATGGGGTCTGCGAATATCCGAGCCAACGAAAATCGGCGAACCATCTTCCCTTCAGAGTGTTCAAAACAACGCTCACGTCCGTCGTGATAGGAAGATGGGCTGTGACCACTTGTGTTTCAATGGGCGTTACTTCGGCCACATAGTCCATATGGGGAGTGTTGAGTTTGGCGTTGATTCGGTATCCGTCGTGTGTTTTCTCAACGAGATTCTCCTCTTCAAGACGGTCGAGCGTTCTAGAAAGCATCTCTTGATGGAACCCGAGCTTTCTGCGCAGTCCCTGGAATGAGTACGTCGCCTTCTGATCTTCAGAAAGTGCGGAAAGCACCTCACGCTGACGATAATCAAGGTCATCTCCAACGCGGAGTCCACACAGTTCGAAATCTTGGCTTGCACTCATCACAAGGTCGAAACAGTAGGAATGAAGCGCCCTATATATTGACTAACTAGGCACTCCTGAAGAATTTGGAGTCACCAATTATATGTCTCTCCAACTGATTTGCATGTTCGCTTACGCTTCTTCGAAGACTCAACCATCACCATATCGCTCTTGAATGGATCGTTGCGCTTTCCGATTTCGATCTTCGTGGTGTCTTTGTGCTTGTTTAGGACCTACCGGCTGACCTGCCCTCGTTCTAGCTGGCCCAAAGGATAAATCAAGCGCATTCGATGCTGCGCTTGTATGTGACGGTCATGTCCCATACAGATCTTGCGGGCAAGGTTCTAGTGACCGGAGCGGCAGGATTCATCGGCAGCCATCTCTGTAGAAGGCTCGTTGCCAATCGAGTGCAGGTTCGAGCTCTGGACAATTTAAGCACCGGCACAGAGGCGAACATCGCAGACATCATGCATGACGAGCTTTTCGAATTTACTCTAGGTGACGTTCTAAAGCAAAAGCAAGTGGAGAGCCTGTTGGATGGCTGCACGGCTGTGTTTCACTTGGCCGCGAATCCCGAGGTGAGGGCGGCGCTGAGCGACGGGGAGATTGACTTCGAGCAGAATCTCCGAAGCACTCACATGCTCCTCGAAGCACTGAGAGCGAAGGCCTGGTGCGGCACCCTCGTCTTCACTTCGACATCAACTGTATACGGAGACGCCACGCAGCTGCCGACGCCGGAGAACTACGGGCCTCTCGTGCCGATCTCGATGTATGGCGCGACCAAGCTGGGTTGCGAGGCGCTCATAACCGCTTACAGCCATCTGCTAGGCTTGAGGGCTCTGATCTTTCGCTTCGCGAATGTAGTCGGGCCCGGCAGCGGACACGGCGTCATACATGATTTCCTGACGAAGCTTCAACAAAACCCGGCAAAACTCGAAGTCTTAGGCGATGGGACGCAGACGAAATCCTACATCTACATCGACGATTGTATCGACGCATTCATCCATGCAACAAAGCACGGCAATGAGAACCCAGGGATCTACAACATTGGCACAGACGATCAAACGGATGTCAAAACAATAGCCAGCATCGTTATCGAAGAGTTGGGCCTGAGAGATGTTCAGATCAGCTTCAAGCCCGGCCCTGAAGGGAGAGGCTGGCCCGGCGATGTGAAGCGCATGCTCCTCGATGTCTCAAAACTGCGTACACTTGGTTGGTCTCCACGCTGTCGCAGCACGGACGCCGTACAGAAAGCCACAGAGCAACTGGCCAAGGAACACAGAAACAGATAGTCGCTCGCGTCGAAAATCAGATGAAGTCTTTCCTCACCCTGTTCCGGCGGCTGCATCTTACGCGAGCCGTGTCCTATCTTCTGATTGGATCCATTCTTCGTGCTAGTGAGCTTTTCGCGCCGATCGTTTTGCGGCAGACTGCTCTACTTCTCTGGCTCGTGTTTCTATGAAGTCCGCGAATTTTTGCTCGCTGTATTTTCCGGCTTCTTCTTGTTTCTGCAGGTGCTCTTTGACAGTTGTGAGGAGCTTCGGTATATCTATGGGTTTGATCACGTAACCGTCGGCGCCCTTGTTCAGTGCTTCTATGGCGTTTTGAAGTGATGGGTAGCCTGTGACGATTATCTTGATCATCTTTGGTGTTGTCTCTTTCATGGCTTTGAGGAGCTCTGTTCCTTCCATGTCGGGAAGGCGGATGTCTATGAGGGCGAGGTTGTAGAACCTGATACTGGATTTCTCGATTGCTTCTTTGCCAGTTTTGGCAGTGTCGACCTTGTAGCCCTCCAGTCTAAGTGCTTCAGCAATTGAGTTGAGGACTACCTCGTCATCATCGATGACCAGGATGCTCTTCTTCTCCAACCTAACTCGCCACCTCCTTCCTGCCTCGCGGCAACTTGATGGTGAATGTAGTGCCTTTCCGCGGCTTGCTCTTAACGGTGATTGTGCCGCCCTGAGCCTCCACGAGTCGTTTGCAGACAGCTAACCCCAGTCCTTGGCCCTTGGCCTTAGTGGTGAAGAACGGACTGAACATCCTAGCCAAGTTCTTTCTTGGTATGCCCGCACCCGTATCCTCAACAGTAATGATGGTTGAATCTCCCTTGCTGCGCGCTCGTATTGTCAGCTTCCCCTTTTTCGGCATGGCCTGGATCGCGTTCATGCCTAGATTCGTAAGCGTTCGCCTCATCAAGGTGGGGTCAATCATGACATTCTCTGCGGGCCTCTCTATTCCTACGGCAACCTTGACGGCTTCAGGTATCTTGATCGTTGAGAGTGTCTGCCTGATCAGGTTTGGCAGGTTGGTTTCAGTGAGCTTGGGCGCTAGGGGTTGAGAGTAGTCCTGCAAGTCAGAGACAATCTTGTCCATGTACGTGATCTGTTCTTGAATAGTGTCAAGCAGAGATTCTGCAGCCTTTCTGTCCGCAGCCTTTCTAGACTCCAAGTTCCTCTTCGCCAGATAGACGATTCCAGATATTCCCTGCAAGGGATTGCGGAGGTCGTGACCCACCATCGCCGTAGTCTCTCCGATAGTAGCTAGCCGCTGAGACTTCACAAGCTCTTCCTCCAAGCGTTTGCGTTCTGTGACATCGGTCCAATATCCATTGACCTCGATCGCCTTGCCGTCGGTATCATGGACCACATTCGCTTCTTCGCGTATCCACCGATAAGCTCCATTCTTGCACAGAAATCTGTACTCGAACGTGTGGTGTCCTTCCTTCCAGAGACGCGGAATCTCAGTCAGAACACGGCACACATCCTCAGGCGGAACATGACGCTCCCAGAACTCGGGATGACCCACGAATTCCTGTGGCTCGAAGCCAAGCATTGAAACGACTCTTCCGCTGACGTAGGTCAGGACAAAATCGGAGTGGTCTGCGAGAGGCTTGGCCGCATAGATTACAGCAGGATTCGACGTTACGACATATTCCAGCCGCTCTCTTGCCGCTCGAAGCTCTTCCGTCATCCTTCTGCCCACAGTCATGTCTGTCCAGTAACCAATGACTTCCAGTGGCTTACCTGCCGCGTCGCGGACCAGATACGCTTCCTCACGCAACCATCGTTCTTTCCCGTCCTTGTGGAGAAAGCGATACTCGACATCAAGGTGCCCGGTCTTCCATAGACGCTGGACAGCAGTAAGGTATCGACTGTAGTCATCAGGGTTGACGCGATGCTCCCATACTTCCGGATGATTGATGAATTCGTCAGGCTTGAAGCCGGTTAGTTCAGCCGTTCTCTTGCTCATGTATGTCGCGTCATAATCTGAGAGATCCGGCCGAGGTCTGCCCGTAAATATCACAGCCGGGTTCGAACTGATCACATACTCGAGTCGCTCCCTAGCCGAACGAACCTCCGTTGTCCTCTCATTCACCAGACTTTCCAGATGTAGCGAGTACTGCCTAAGCTCTTCTTCCAACCGTTTGCGATCAGTGACATCCTGGTAAACCGCAACGAGTTCGCCGGAAGGTAGCTTGTACACGTAGTTCTCCCTCCAGCCCACTATTCGCTTGTCCTTGTAGATCCCTGCGGGCAGATGCTCAGGCTTCCCTGTCTTCCAGACTCTCTGGAAAACCTGGAAAAGCCCGAGATCCTTCACGCCCGGAAAAACCTTGACGACACTTCTGCCGATCACATCCTCACTCTTGACCTTCTCTATCCGCTCCGCGGCTTCATTGAAATCTTTGAACACGAAGTCGTTTCCTTGATCCACGGCCTCATAGACGGATACGGCGTCACCCATGCTCCGGAACATCATCCTGTATCGCTCTTCACTCTCCTTAAGCGCCGTCTCCATTCGCTTGCGTTCCGTGACATCTCGAGCGATGCCCTGAAGTCCAGCCAGCTTTCCGTCCTTCAAGATCGGCGAACCGGCGAACTCAAGGCGGACTGTTGAACCATCTTTCTTCAGGATGTTGGTTTCACCGCTAGTGGCCACGTCTCCTTTGACTGCTTCGCTAAGGATTCGGATCCAATTCGATTTCTCGGATTCTGGTAGGAACTTCTGGAATGAAGCTCCGAGCAGCTCCCTCTGGCTATATCCTGTGATTCTCTCAACTGCCGGAGAAGCATACGTGATACTCCCCTCCAAATCTACCATGAATATTGGGTCGAAGCTTCTCTCAGCAATGCCTCGGAACCTCTCCTCAGACTCCTCAAGGGCTTCTTCTGTTCGCGTACGCTCGACTGCGATGGTGGCGTGGTTTGCGAAGAGCATGAGCATCTCAAGATCAGCCTGGGTGAAGCGTCGGGCTTTCGATTCCTCCATGACGTGGATTATGCCTATCACGCGATCTTGCCAGATCATAGGTGCGCTAAGCAGTGCTGAAAAGGGCCTTTCCTTTTCGTAGACCTCGGCTCGTCCCTCCCACAAACGATAATCATTCACCATGAGCGGTTTCCCAGTCTCAGCAACGCGGCCGGCAGCGCCTTCACCGTACTTGAGCACAACGCCTCGATAGTCGTGAGGCGTGTTGTAGCTCACCACGCAACGAGCCTCATGCCTCTCAGGATCGCATAGGTACATGCCTCCACTTTTGGCTTCCAGCAGCCTCACTGCTCGTTCAACAATCCTCTCAAGGAGCGTTGACAGATCGTAGGGAGCGGTAATGTCGAGGACGGTCGCCTGAAGCGTACCCAGCTCTTCCGCACGACTCCGAAGAGCCTCGATCTGCTCAAGCCTAGCGATGGCTGAGGAGACATGCATCGCGAGGGTTTCGAGGAGAACTTGATCGGACTCAGTGAACGCTCCAAGCTGGGCGCTCTCGACATTCAAGACCGCTACCACCGAGCCGTTCACGACCACCGGAACAGCCAGCTCTGAGAGCATCTGAACCGGTTGTCCGCTGGGAGATTTCGTTCTGGTGTCCACAAAGGCGGGCTCGCTCCTTGTGTCGGAGATTCGGATCGCCTCCTTGGTTCTTGCCACCCTCACGATAACGCCCGGCCCATCCAACGACAAGGGCTCAAGTGAAGCTGGTATGCCTCTCGCTTCCCTGATCCGAAGGAAGCCATCCTTGACCTCTTCGAATCCTGCGTAGTGGAAACCGAGCGTATACTCCATGGCGTCCAAGGTTGAGGTGACTACCTCGTCAATGCTATTCTCCGCGCCGAGTTGTACGGAATGCTTGTGAATGGCATCGAGTTTCTCCCCAGTCCGCTTGCTCTCAGTGATGTCTTCTTGGACCGACACCCAGATTCTTCCGTACTCGGAGGATTCTAGCACCGAAGTGCTGACTCGGCACCAGAAAAGCGCCCCGTCTTTCTTGACGTTGTGGATCTCTCCGACCCATGCGCCAGATTCATTCAGGCTCGTCTCGATCTCTCGTACGATATCCTCAGGGCTCTTCCCTTTCACCGGAGCGTTCACTAATGCTATGTTCTTGCCAATCAATTCGCCTGGGTCGTAACCGAAGATCTGCTCGAACCGCGGGTTGGCGTAGACGATCACGCCGTCGCTGGCTCGGGTAAGAACAACGCCCTCAAACATGTTCTCCGTGATTTCGCTTTGAAGTCGGAGCTTCTGCTCAGCCAGCTTTCGCTCTGTAATATCGCGTCCATAGAAGTTGACGTGGCCTGCTTCGACGATTGGCTTGACGAGAAACGTGTAGCATCTGTCACCAGACTCGATATCCAAGTTTCTACTTTGCCCGGTGGAAAGGACTTCAGTGACCAAGTTGCACCATAATTCGGGAGCGGTTTGCCCGGGTTCACAGTTCCATTCCTGCAATAGTGTCTTGCTCGCCCGGTTTGCGATGAGAACCTTGCCACGCCTATCCAGACGCAGGATAGGGTTCGGATTCTCAGAGGGAAACTTGGCTAGGCTTTTGATATCGTCTTCCATGCGTTTGCGTTCGGTTATGTCCTGCACAGTGCCGAATAGCTTGACGACCCGACCGTGCACATCCTTCACAGGGCGCATTGTGGCTGAATAGAATACGTGTCTCCCGTTGGGCAACTCGGCTTCAAGGTCGTATCTGAAATCTGTCCCTTCAGCAATGGCGCGGCGTGCATATTCGCGCAGCCGAAACGCCTGTTCCGGAGAGTAGTACGTGGCTTCTTCCTCGGCAGTGGGTGGACCCAGCGCAGGATCACGTTCGTAGAGCTTGTACGTCTCGTCGGACCACGCGATTCTCCCGCTTTCAACTTCGAATTCCCAGCTTCCGATGCGTCCTAATGCTTGAGCATCCTTCAGCCTCCCCTCACTCTCCCGCAGTTTCTCATCCATTCTCTTGCGTTCGGTGACATCGCGCACCAATCCGGTGACGCCGATTATCTCTCCATGAGCATCGCGGTGCGGACCATAGATGCCAGAAACCCATCCTGACTTGCATGTCCCGGGAACATGGAACTGAGTATCGGGAGAAGCCACGGTCTCCCCCAGAAGAGCCCTCTTGAGCAACAGATCGACGCCTTGTTGGTGTAGATGGGGGAACAATTCGAGAGCGTTCTTGCCCAAGACCTTCTCTGCAGGCATACCCGTCAGTTCTTCCATGAACCTGTTCCAGACACGATAGTTCAGGTCTTGGTCGTAGACGATAATTCCTTCGCGCGCCCCAGAGATGATCGCTCTGTTGAATTGATGCGCCTCTTTTAGCGCCTCTTCAGCTCGCTTGCGTTCACTGATGTCGCGTGAGCCGATGACGCTACCTAACATCTGGCCCTTCTCATCATAGAGGATATTTGCGAGATTCTCAAGCCAAATATAGTGACCGTCGGCATGTCTATAACGACATTCAAGTCTCCCACCAGTCCACAATCGGCCAGTGGATATTGCTCTCTGGACTGTCTCTCTCACAGTGGCAAGGTCTTCGGGATGTACGCGATCAAAAAGAGACTTGCCTACCAAGTCCTTAGGATCGTATCCCAGAACAGTCTTAGCTGATGAGCTGGCATACCTGCAGACCCCCTGAAGATCAGTCTCAACCACCATGTCCAACATATTCTCAGTGATCCGCCGCAAACGTTCCTCGCTCTCCCTCAGCGCGTCCTCCGCTTTCCTATGTTCCGTGATGTCGTCAACCATGTCTCTTCATCTCCTTTGCCTGATTCACGTAGTCAACCATTGTCCAGCTCTCGTGCTGTGTGAAGTCCAATCCGAGGCGATTGTAGAAGTCCTTCGCGATCATTCTTTCTATGACGTCGGCAACTGATCGCACTAGTTCCCCGAGAGCCTTGTGGAAAGCTGGGAGTTTCTCAGGGATCTCTTCGCGCTTGATTCCGTACGTCGTCTCAAGGCGTTCGTAGATGGTTTCGCGCACAATCTCGCCCGGCACAGCCAAGCCGAAATCGACGGCTTCCAGTAGAGCTTCATCTAGCCGAACTGGTTTAGCCATCGAGTATGCCCCACCATAGTCAGACGTGGTAACAATGAACGAACAGTGCTTGGTCATACGATGAATTAAGGGTGTGTAGACGGGTTGCTGGCGTTTCTATGATATTATCAAAAACGAGGGCGTGGTGATGTCGCATCTAACGTATCCGAGCCCCCCTCGACCTCGCCATCATGTGTTAGGAGTCTCGTCATGCCCTTGTCGCGAGTTCTGAACAGCTTATCTGTTTCAAGAGCTCCGTCCGCAATAGCCGGGATTGCACGTCGAAAACGTGGCGCATCACCTGTCCCTCCAGCTCATTGCCTACCTCCTATTGGTCCACTGAGTCCACACACGCAAGATCACTCCTCTTCAGCACGTGTTTGTCTTCGCGTTCGAGATAGTCTAGAGAGAAACTCCCCAGCAAGGGCTCAGCGTGATTGTCGTTTGTTCGTCTGACCATCGGAACGACCGATTGTGTGACATTCAACCGAAAAGGTGGCGCACGGTTATTATAGAAGAGCCATGTTCGTCTCGGCCGAAAAGGGCAACCAAGCATGAGACCCCGCAATCGTGAAGGGAGCACACATTGTCATATGATCACGCAGCTTTCTCCGAGACCGAGCGGATTCTCGATGAGCTTGGGTCTTCCCCTAGTGGTCTCTCATCTGCCAAAGCCAACATAAGACTGCAAGAGTTCGGGCCGAACGTTCTCCCTTCAGCCAAAAAGGTGAACTTCCTTCAGAGGTTTGTCTCACAGTTCAGAAACCTGTTCAATGTCCTCCTGATCATCGCCTCCGCACTGTCTTTCTTCAGCGGATGGATCTACAACGACGCGGGCTCCATACAGATGGGGCTAGCGATCCTCAGCGTAGTCGTACTAAACGCCTTCTTCAGCTTGTTCCAAGAGTACCGAGCCGAGAAAGCCGTTCAAGCCATAGCGAGACTGGTCCCATCAAACGCAAAGGTACTGAGAGATGGCAAAGAAATAGAGGTAGACATAGCCAACATAGTTGAAGGCGACATACTCGTTCTGGAAGAAGGCGACCGGGTTCCGGCAGATGCACGCTTGATTAGTGCATTTGAAACTTCTGTCGACAACTCCATCCTCACGGGCGAATCAGAACCGCAAAGAAGATTCGCAACAATGGCGCCCGGAGCAATATACAGCATAACCGATTACCAGAATATCATATTCGCAGGAACAACCATTGTCTCTGGAATTGCCCGCGCAGTTGTGCTGAGCACCGGCAAGACTACCGAGTTCGGCAAGATCGTTACGTTATCACGTGAAATTAAGGAGCCATCGAGTCCGCTACAGCAGGAAATCGATTACACCGCCAAAGTCAACTTCGTGCTGGCAGTACTCGTGGGCGCGATCTTCTTTGCAGTCGCAAGACTTTTCGTGAATCTGAACATGGTTGACAGTCTCCTCTTTGCTATTGGAGTAATGGTTTCGCTTGTTCCTGAAGGATTCCAACTGACAGTCTCGCTCTCGCTTGCCCTGACAGCTCTTGCAATGTCCAAGAGGAACGTTGTTGTCAAGCGGCTCGCATCTGTTGAGACTCTGGGATCAACAACCGTGATGTGTGTTGACAAGACCGGCACGATTACCAGCGGCGAAATGATGCTGAAGAAACTCTGGGCCAACGGCGAGATACTCGAAATCACAGGGGACGGATACAGCCCAGAAGGGTTCGTCACGGTTCAAGGTCGCAAGACAAACGGGGCTGAGAGAGAACACATGCTGAGGCTGTTCGAGACGGCGGCCTTCTGCAACAACGCGAAGCTGGTGCCTCCGTCCGATAGAATTCCAAGATGGACGATTCTAGGCGACCCGACGGATGGCGCATTCATGGTGTTTGCAGGTAAGGGAGATTTTAACGTCAGCCAAGCGATGTCAGAGAATCCTCGGGTAGGCTTGCTGCCATTCGATTCAAAGAGAAGAATGATGACAAGTATCCACAGAACCTCCGACGATGGGCTTGTCGCGTATACGAAAGGTGCCTCCATGAAGTCCTCACGAAATCGATTAGCCTTCTTCTAGGCGATCAGTACGTTAGACTCGATGAGAATGCCAAGAGCACCATCGAGCGCCAGATTGATGATTTTGCTGCACAAGGGTTCAGGGTACTCGCACTGGCCATACGCGTACTTCCAGACGATCTGAAGGAATTCACATCTGAGACCGTGGAAAAGGACTTGATGTTTCTTGGCTTGGCCGCCTTGTTCGATCCACCTAGACCCAACATTGAATCCGCAGTCAAAGAGGCCAGGCACGCCGGAATGCGCGTAATCATGGTAACAGGAGATCATGAACTGACAGCTGAGGCAATTGCGGAGCGGGTAGGAATCATCACTTCGCCCGATCATCTCGTAGTCTCAGGGTATGAACTCAACAAACTTCCCGATGATGAATTATCAAACGTACTGGACAAGCAGGAGATCCTGTTCGCGAGAACGACACCCGAGCAGAAACTGAGGATAGTGCGAGCTCTCAGAGCAAAAGGCGAAACAGTAGCAGTCACTGGAGACGGCGTGAATGATGCTCCCGCATTGATGGAAGCAGAAGTCGGGATAGCCATGGGTGTAGGTGGCACCGACGTGGCAAGAGAATCTGCTGACATGGTTCTACTCGATAACAATTTCATCTCAATGGTCGAAGGCGTGAGACTCGGAAGAGGCATGTTCGATAACCTCAAGAAATTCGTCTACTACGTCTTCACTCACAACTGGGCCGAACTAGTTGCATTCATTGTATTCGTGCTTCTTCAAGTTCCGCTACCATTACTGGTGGTTCAGGTACTCGCGATAGATTTAGCAGTGGAAGTCTTCCCATCATTAGCACTCGTCATGGAGCCCCCGGAACCAGACGTCATGAATAGACCGCCCCGTCGTCTAGGCAGCAGGCTCATCGACGCACCGATCCTGCTCCGGGCACTCTATGTTGGAATCATAGTAGGCGTTGGGTCTCTCGTCTGGGCATTTCATACCTGGATGACAGCGGGATGGAGTTTTGGCCAAGCGACAGTAGGGGATCCTCTGGTCTACGCCAAGGGTACAACGATCGTGATGGTGGGCATCATTGCAGGCCAGTTAGGCAACTTCTTCTCTGCACGAACAAGCTCCCGCTCAGCATTCAGATTGAATCCTCTGAGAAACCGATGGCTCTTCTTGGCCATATTGGCGCAGGTTGCTATTCTTGCGGCAATGGTCTACGCGCCCTTCCTCCAGCCATTGTTCCGAACAGCCTCGCTCTCTCTAACTGACTGGATCATCCTTTACAGCTTGGCGCCTATGGTGCTCCTTATTGAAGAAATGAGAAAGATAATCACGAAGAGTATGGCGAAAGGCCGGACGAGTCGTGGCTAGATTCGCTTTTCTATATGTGAGCACCAAAGAGGACACTAGAGGGAAGGTGGAATTCGATGCCTGCAGTCCTTAACGAGCAGGATGCGAAACGGAACGCGCTTTCCGCTTTCTTTGACTTTCACAGGGAATTAGCAGACACAACCACTCACGCGGTGAGGCTGTCTCCCGACCGGGCAACCCCGGGCCTCGAACTTGAGAAGGACTCCTTCACGGAGAAGGATGTGGAATGTCGTCAAACCGGTGGCGGGTGGGTTTGTGTAATTCACCATCTTCACATGTCAAAGACTTCGAAAGGCATGCCACACACTTTCGAATACGAGGTCAAAGATGACCCAGCGAAGGCTAGATGTGACTGCAAGCCAACTGGTCGACCGATTCGCCCGTTTCTGGGGTAGAATCGACGGATCTGCTTGACATGTGGAGGTTTCAAGTCAGCCTAGTCAACCAATAGCTGCCTGACTTTTCGATTGATCTGCTCGGTGGAGCATGCGATTAGTGAATCGTAATTCTCTGTGATCGGGTTGCCACGAATGTCAGTTGCAACGCCTCCGGCTTCTTCCAGTATCAATAGTCCTGCGGCTATGTCGACAATTCTGCTGTTCTTGGTGAAGTCTAGGAAACCGTCGAGTGTTCCGCATGCGGTGTAGGCGAGCGAAATTGCACATGAACCAACGCTACGGAAGCTTTTCAATGGAAGGCCGAACTTGCGGAAGGCCTCAACGAATTTGGTGAACTTCTTCTCGTCCGCGGCTGTGTGAAGATCCAAGTCGAACAGGCAGTCTTTGAATGGTCTTTCTTGGTTAGTGTGAATCTCCGAGCCGTCCATGAACGCACCATGTCCCTTCTCGGCGGAGAACATCTTCCGATTCATCGGCTCATAGATCACCGCCATCACGTGCTCAAGCGCCGGAAAGCTTAGGACTTCAATCGAGATCGAGAAGAGCGGGATGCCCCGTTTGTAATTCGAGCTTCCGTCGAGCGGGTCCAAGATCACCCTGTACTCTGGTTTACCGAAGACGACGCGCCCTGCTTCTTCGGACATGACTTCGATGTTGCCGATCTCTTTCAGGCGTTTGAGGACGATCTGCTCGGAGAGACTGTCGGCGCGGATGGTCTCGTCTCCAGAGTCACCGATCCCAATTATCTCTGACAGATGTTTCTTGCCGAAGTCTCTTGCAAGTCCTTCCCCGGCTTCGCGTGCGATCGAAACAAGATCCTCTAGTTCCAGTGCGTTCCCCAGCTAGTACGTGGCAACCTTCGTTACGCCTCGAATCTTAAGCATCTTCTGAATCGCATCGCCGGATGGCTCTCGCTCTACCACAAGCGTGAGTTTCGGTTCCGGAGTCAGATCCGGATCGTCGGCGACAGCTTGCCGAATCGCGATGCCTTCCTGAGAGATCAATGACGACGCTTCAGTGACGATTCCGACCGCGTGAGGATCCGCGTAGATCTCTATCACGCGGTAGCCGAGAAAGCGAGCGACATTCGCGAGGAATGGGCCCGCAGGCTTGAGACCTTTGAAGACGGGCTGTAACACAGGATCGGATTCGATGATTTGAGCGGTTTCTCTGACGGTGCGTCGGTCGACACCGATTGCGCGAGCCATTTTGAGTTCGGATTGTTCCACGTCTCCGCAGAAGATCTTGCCTTCTTTGACGCTTAGTCCTAGTTCTACCAGTGTTCTGGCGACTTTGAGGCGGCCTGGGTAGTCTGCGAGGCGGTGGGATATCTGTCTCCACATCTGTACTTCAACGTACATTATGATACAACGTAGCTTTAAATCAGACGCTGGCCTATTCGGCGACCAATCCGGAGGTCAAATCCGATGACAGGTGACCGCGTTTGGACGGCAGACAGCCAACAACCGCATGACTGAACCTCCATACATGGATCAAGACGCATCGAAACGGCCTCCGAAAGTTTTGGTGAAATCAAATGTCGAATAGAAACCACTGTGCAACATTCCTGAACCAAGATGAGATACCGACCTCGTGGTACAACATCCAGGCGGACCTCCCCGAACCACTTCCGCCGCTGCTCCACCCGGGCACGAAACAACCGCTGAGCCCGGGCTTACATCCTAGAATATGGGCAGAAGAACTCGTACGCCAAGAAGACTCCAAAGAACGCTACATCAAGATACCGGATGAAGTGCTCGACGCGTACCTGCGGATGCCTCGACCCACACCACTATTCCGAGCGCGCCGTCTTGAAGCGTACCTGAAGACGCCTGCTAAGATCTACTTCAAATGTGAGTACACAAATGCCGCCGGCAGCCACAAACCGAATACCGCGATAGCTCAGGCGTACTACTGCAAGGCCCAAGGAACCGAGCGAGTCGTCACGGAGACCGGTGCAGGTCAATGGGGCTCGGCCCTCGCGATGGCGGCCGCCTTCTTCGACCTGAAATGCCGAGCGTACATGGTTCGCGTCAGCCACGACCAGAAACCTGGCCGCCGAATCATGATGGAAACTTGGGGCGCAGAAGTATTCCCATCCCCAAGCAACCAGACAAAGTTCGGCCGAAGCCTACTCAAGGAGAACAAGAATCATCCAGGCACGTTAGGAATCGCAATCAGCGAAGCCATCGAGGACACACTCGCCAACGAGAACACACGCTACTGCCTCGGCTCAGTACTGAATCACGTGCTAATGCATCAAACCGTCGTGGGATTGGAAGCGAAGAAACAATTCGAAATGCTAGACACGTATCCTGACATTGCTATCGGCTGTGTTGGCGGCGGATCCAACTTCGCAGGCTTCTCATTCCCATTCATGATGGATAAGCTGCAAGGAAAGAAGAACACAGACTTCATCGCTTGCGAGTCCAAGGCGGTGCCACATACGACGCGGGGAGTCTACACATACGATTTCGGAGACACAGCTGAAACAACACCACTTGCGAAGATGTTGACGCTCGGACACAAGTACGCTTGCCCGCCCGTTCATGCGGGAGGTCTACGGTATCACGGCATGGCGCCGCTCATTTCCTATATGATCAACAAGAAATTCATGAGATCAGTAGCCTACACACAGAAAGAGATCTTCGACGCAGCACAAATCCTCGCACGCACAGAAGGACTGATCCCGGCACCCGAGACAGCCCACGCCATAAAATGCGCAATTGACGAAGCGCTTGCCTGCAAGAAGACGGGCGAAGCCAAAGTAATCGCCTTCAACTGCAGCGGCCACGGCCTTCTAGACCTATCAGCATACGAGATGTTCCTGGCAGGAAAGATCAAGGAGTTCGAACCTGCGAAAATTACAGTGCCCACATACGTCAAGTGAACGCCCGCCCTCGCCTAGGGCGTTTCCCCCCATTTTTTTCTCTTGATTCTTCTCTCCTCGAAGGTTGAATCGTCTAGACTCGATGACGTTCCAAAGGCTTTTGTCCCGCAAGGGCGTAGGTCTGACCGCGTGAAGGTGCCGGGGAGATGGCTTTGGCCTTCGTGATGATAGCTGCAGAGACGGGCAGAGAAAGTGAAATTATGGATGAGCTGAAGAAGATTGAGCACGTCAGGGAAGCCTGTCTGACCTATGGCGCCTATGATGTTGTCGCAGAAGTTGAAACTGAGACAAGGGAGAAACTTGAGGAAATCATAACCGGGAAGATTCGCAGAATAGGCGGCGTCAGATCAACGCTGACCTTGGTGGTTGTAGAAGAAGCATAGAACTTCTCTCTTGACATCAGTCTTTCTGCTGAGGCGCGGAGCCTAGGAACTAGAACACACGTCGCAAATTAGCCCACGGGATTCGCAGCATTTGTTTGCTTCGTCTTAGTCGGCCAAGGCGAGTCGTGTACGCCCTTTCCCTTGTGCCCACGCATTGTAGGCTTTCACGTGTTCCCGTAGCCAGCGAGGGTAGATGCCTGAGAGAGTGGATTGGCAGAAGTCGACTGTCCATTGAACTCTGAAATGGCATCTCTGGCAGAGTGCAGCCAAATTCCACGGCAAGAGATTCCACTTGTTGCCGTCTAAATGGTGAACCGTGAGCACGTTGGGAGCAGGCCCATTCTTGACTCCGCAAAGCTCACAACGCCAGCCGGCTCGCCCTCTCACCCATCTTGACACCCTACTCCAGCGTGGCGGATAATCCAGTGCTCCGTGTCTATGTCCCGCATCGTTCACAGGTTCCACACCTGAAACAACGTCCGTTAACAAGTTGCTTTCCGCAATATGTGCACATCTCATCTGAGCTCATGCGCGTCACGTTGGTCTTGTTGGAGTGAAAGGAATGAGAGGTGATACGAGGCACCCCAGCGAGTCTCAACCGAAACTGCAATCGAGTGAGATGAAGCGCCTCACGAGGGCTCAAACAGACATGGCGGATGTAGTTGACTGCTGACCCTCCACCTTTGGCAGAGCTGCTTCCGTTCCAGTTCACTCTTGACGGAGGACCATTCAGCTAACATACGAAGCGCCTCATCATCCAGCCAATGTCGGATCAGATCGGAAGCCTGACCCTTCTCATGGTTGTGTTCTTCGCAGATCGTTTCTGGTCAGCCTCTTGTCTTCGTTGGGGCGAGCTCGTCAAATGTCATGATTCTTCCGCACACATCGCAGCGGAAGATTGTTTCATCGAGGTCGTTGAATTTCAGCAGAGCAATCGGGACTGGGTGTGGGCAGATCTTTGGGTCAACCCAGGGCAGTTGTGGATAATCTCTTAGTCGTCTCGTTCTTCGCATCATAAGCAGACGCGAAGCCGTCCTTCGATATGATCGGAAGAGATGACTGATTGACCGTCTGAGTCCTCAGTGAAAATGGACTGCCGACAATCAGGTTAAATCCAATGGCAGCATCGGTGAGCGGGCGATTAGATTTGCAGAAGGGTCAAGCTGAGAAGTACACTTACGCAGTATTGGGCGCGGGAAGACAGGGCACCGCAGCCGCCTATGACATGGCAAAGTTCGGACAGGCAAGCAAGGTCACGATTGGAGATGTTGACCTGAAACAGGCTAGACATGCGGCGAATCATGTGAATCGCCTGATCGGGCGCAAGATTGCTGAGGGAACACGTGTGGATGTTAGGCGTCCAGCACAGATCAAACGCTTCCTAACAGGCGTGGACGCTTTCCTAAGCGCCGTCCCATACTATTACAACCTAGAAGTCGCGAGAGCGGCGATCGTCGCTCGTGCGAATATGTGCGACCTTGGCGGCCACACCGGCATCGTCCGGAAACAGCTCCTCCTCGACCGAAAGGCAATAGACGCGGGAATCTCGATCGTGCCGGATTGTGGTCTCGGCCCCGGAATGGGCGCGACGCTGGCCTGCCACGGCATGGAGAAGCTCGACTCCACAGACGAAGTCTACATCTGGGAAGGCGGCCTACCCCAGAATCCTCAGCCACCATTCAACTATCTGCTCACATTCAACTTCGAAGGCCTCATCAACGAGTACTCCGGGAAGGCGATCTTCCTGCGCGATGGCAAGATTGTGGAAGTTCCGTGCATCGAAGAGTTCGAAGTGATAGAGTTCCCCTCTCTAGGCAAGCTGGAAGCATTCACAACATCTGGCGGCACGTCAACGTGCCCGTGGACGTTCAAAGGGAAACTGAAGGTCTTCCAGAACAAGACGCTACGCTACCCTGGCAGCTATACTCAACTGAAGACGATGCGTGACCTCGGCTTGTTCAGCGAGAGAGAGATTAGAGTTGGCGCAGTCAAGGTGGCCCCGAGGCGTGTACTTCAGACGCTCTATGAGCCACACGTGAAGTTGACAGGAGAGAAGGATGTCGTTGCTCTCCGCGTGAGATGCGTTGGCAAAAAGGATGACCGGCCGGCTGAAGTTATTCTGGAAATGTTAGATTATCATGATGATGAGACACAGTTCTCAGCGATGGAACGCACCACAGGCTGGAGCGCCTCTATCGTTGCGATCATGATGGCGCGGGGTGAGACGCCACGCGGAGCAAAGCCGCTTGAGACCGCCGTCCCAAGCCACCCCTTCGTCAAAGAACTGGAACGACGAGGAATCAAACTGACCGAGAAAACAAACTGGCCCACAAGCCAGCAATAGCCTCTGGCTTGCGACCTCATTTTGCAGTATAGCATCGCTAATGGAACGAACGCAATGGCGGCGTGTCACACCTCAGTTTCCGTCGAGTCGTTCAAACGTTTCATCCTATCGTGATATCATGAGCTCAATTCTACTATGCATCGCATCAAAACTAGACGGGTAGGCCTGCTAGGAGCTTCTTGGTTGATGAGACGCATGCGCGGTATGTGATAGCTGAGATCAAGGCCGTCAGGGTCAACGATGCGAAGCAGGCGGCGGCGAAGTAGATGTTATTGTCCAACCACTGGAGTTTGAAGAGTACGTACATTCCGTAAGGTGCCAGTATAGCGCCCGCAACCGTCGCGCCGAGCAGCATGCCCGTTAGCACTCCGGTGAGGCGGATGAAGCGGCTTCTTATCGTCTCGCTGAAATCTGGGTACTTGGCTCCCAACGTCAACCCTACGAAGGATTCAGCAAGGATCAGGGCTGCTAGAACGAGTAGCATAGCTAGCGAGGACTTGAAGCTCGCGTGCCCGAGCAGAGTGATGCCAAGCCAGAAAGCGATCGCTACCGGTAGCGACAGGATAATGTTGGCAGTCACCTTCGCTCTAACGAACTCTCCCGGCAATAGTGGAGAGGAGTAGAGATTCCAGACCGCTGAGCCCTCCTGCCCGACGCTTATCATAGAAGTGAACAGCGCGAAAAACGTCAGGCCGAAAATCAACGGGAAGAACCAGAACATGATGCCTAGGGAAGAGGCTGGACTCCGGTTCGTGGACACTAGCGAAGGGATCAACAATGACGCGACAATGAGGATCGGAATGGCTAGGAATCTCGCCATCTCTCTGCGGCGGCTGAGTGATCTGAAGTCCTTCCTGACGATGGCGCTCTCGGCGGGGTTCAAACCCAATCTGCTTAGGAAGCCGGCGCTGGGTGCGTATGTGGCTGTTGATAGTTTGACCGAG
>Ga0209609_10000523_pt1 | contig 23004 bp, 34 predicted proteins | sample LakKivw325mmetaG_FD_184136 | JGI IMG/M metagenome (GOLD analysis project Ga0209609, IMG submission 184136) | Anoxic lake water microbial communities from Lake Kivu, Rwanda to study Microbial Dark Matter (Phase II) - Lake Kivu water 325m metaG... | ecosystem: Environmental > Aquatic > Freshwater... | reverse complement strand
CCATCAGCAATGCATTGCCTGTCAATCAGGGAGACTCTGCTTCCCATTAATATTCTTGAAGGTTCTTTAATCATAATATGCGCTGCTCTTTTATAGAAATTACAATATTTTATAATATATCACTATCAGGCAAACCCTTCTGCCGGGCCTTATTGTCCTGATTGCATCAGTTTGAAAACTTTTACGTGCAATGCCCCCGATATTTCAATTTATTATAACAACAAGTAGTTCCTATGAAAACACGCGGTTTAAAACGGGGTTAGGCTGATATTGTGGAAATGCATTATGAAAATGCAATTACAAATGCTACGGCATTACCTTGAGTTGCTGAAAGAGAAATAAAAAAAGAATTTATAAGGCGGTCTTTACAGAATGCTTTTGCCCTTCCGGAAAGCACTACAATCGGGCCGCCGTCAGGGCCATTTTCCACTGATATCTCATTAAAGGAAAAATACCTGCCGAAACCTTTTCCCATCGATTTGGCTACTGCTTCTTTTGCTGCAAACCTTTGTGCAAGGCATGTATAGCGTACCGAAGGGTTATCTTTACTTGTGCAGTAGCTTATTTCACTCCCGGAATAAATCCGCTTTAAAAAACAGGGGTATTTTTTTATTGCTTTTTTTATGCGGGAAACTTCTATTATATCTACGCCAATACCCGATATATTGGCTGCAGCAGGCCATTTATTTATTGGAGTTTCTTTTTTATTGCTGTTATTTTCACGGGGTTTTTTATTTATGGCTTTCATATTGAAACCTGCTCTTTTATTCAACTGTTACGCTTTTTGCAAGGTTTCTGGGCTGGTCCACATTACGGCCGTGGTTTTTGGCAATATAATAAGCGTAAAGCTGCAGGGGTACGATTGCAAGAATACCATATAACTCTTCAATTGTTTTTGGAAGCTCAAAAATGTAGTCGGCCGTGCTGCCTGTGCTCTTGTCACCTTCTGTTACAAGTGCAAATATCCTTGCGTGTCTGGCCTTTACTTCCTGAAGGTTTGAAAGCATTTTTTCATAGACATAGTCCCCTGGAATAACTCCAACGACAACAGTTTTTGTATCTGTTAAGGCAATCGGACCGTGCTTCATTTCCCCTGCTGCATAGCCTTCTGCGTGGATATATGAGATCTCCTTAAGTTTAAGCGCTCCTTCCAGAGCCATGGGAAATCCGTATATCCTGCCTAAAAACAAAAAGCAGGAATGCCTGTAGGTCTCGTCCGCTATTTTTTTTATCTTTGGTGCATTGTTTAATATCTGCTGGACCTTGTTTGGTATCATATCAAGCTCATTTAATATCCTGTTGAATCGTTCAATATCCATCCCGCCCCTGGCTTTTGCAAGGAAGAGACCTATGAGATACATGACTGTGAGCTGTGCAGTAAAAGTTTTTGTGGCGCAGACACCGATTTCCGGACCCGCATGTGTATACACTACAGAATCAGATTCCCTTGAGGCCGTACTTCCAACTATATTGGTGATAGCAAGCACTTTGGCCCCTTTCCGGCGCGCTTCTTTGATAGCAGCCAGCGTATCAATTGTCTCACCTGATTGAGTTATGGCAATAAAAAGCACATTTTCATCTATTATAGGATCCCTGTACCTGTACTCTGAACCGATATCTACTTCCACAGGTATCCTTGCCCATTTTTCTATTATGAGTTTTCCTGTCAGCGCTGCATGATAAGATGTGCCGCAGGCAATTATCTGTATTTTTTTCAGTTCTTTTATCTCATTGTCAGAAAGGCCGATTTCATCAAACTTGAGTTCTCCGCTGGAAAGCCTGCCACGCATTGTTTCCCTTATTCCATAAGGTTGTTCAAACATTTCTTTCAGCATGAAATCTTCATATCCGGATTTCTCGGCACTCTCAAGGCTCCAGTTGACCCTGAAAGGATCGCGTTTAAGAGTTTTTCCATCTATATCATAGATCTCAACATTTTCTTTTGTTATCCTTACCGTCTCAAAATCATTTATAACTATAAAATTATGTGTATGTTCAAGTACCGCAGGCATATCGGACGCAAAAAAGTTGCCGTCTTTTGACACCCCCACAATAAGGGGGCTTGCAATCCTGCCAGCAATCAATTCATCAGGATGGGCCGACGACATGGCAACTATTGCACCGGAACCTCTTATTTTTCGCAGTAACTTTTGCATTGCAATAAGAAGGTCCCCGCTTGTCTCATTGTTAATATAATCTTCCAGAAGGTGTGGAAGAACCTCTGTGTCAGTGTCAGAAACAAAAGTATGGCCCTTTGAAGCCAGCTCTTCCTTAAGTTGAGCAAAATTTTCTATTATGCCATTGTGGACAACCGCTATTGTGCCGCTGCAATCCGTATGGGGGTGGGAATTAACCTGGTTCGGCACCCCATGTGTAGCCCATCTTGTGTGACCTATGCCTGTTGTCCCATCGAATTCATTTCCGTCAAGTTTTGCCTCAAGTTCGCTGATTTTACCTGACTCTTTGACAATTTCTATTACAGCATTTCCGTTTTTGCTGTTTCCCCCATATTGGCTGTTTCCACTTTGAATGAGTATGCCAATACCCGCTGAATCATATCCTCTGTATTCAAGCCTTTTAAGGCCGTTTAGCAGTATGTTCCTGCATTGCCTGTTGCCAATATATGCAACTATACCGCACATAATACCTCCGTCCTGAGCCCGGCAGCCGCCCGCCGGACATCCGTAATGGTTATCCCCGGCTTTTAAAAATAAGTATCATAAAATATTAAACAAAAATAAATTAAAATCAATGATTATTGTGGAAAAAATAAGATTTCAGCACGGGACCTCTTGCAGGTCCCGTGATTTGCCTGGAAAGGAGGGTACAAAACCTGTCAACTGTATTGTTAATTTCCTGGTTTTTTAAATATTGACAGTATAATGACAATTATATGTGCCGTAATTAAAACAGGCTTAAAGTCTGATTAAAATTTTTTAATCTTCTGCTGAAATTGCATCTATGACAGTTTGGACCGCATCTTCAGCTCTTTTTTGAGTCTCGGCTTCAGCCATGACCCTGATTAACGGTTCAGTGCCTGACGGACGGACAAGAAGCCTGCCCTTACTGCCAAGCCCGGCTGATACAGAATCAATTACTGACCGGATCTTTCCGCTTGAGAGTATTCTCTCTTTATCAGATATTTTAATATTTTTAAGGACCTGGGGAAACTTTGGTATCACCGAGTAGATTTCATCAATATTGTAATCGTTTGTAACAAGTACATTAAGAAACTCCAGGGCGCTTATTATCCCGTCCCCGGTAGGGCTTATGTCCATAAATATTATATGTCCCGACTGTTCCCCGCCCAGAATACAGCCTGTTTCAATCATTTTTTCAAGAACATATCTGTCGCCTACTCCTGTCTTATGGATAGTAATGCCCCTGGATGAGAGCGCCTTGTCAAAACCCATGTTTGCCATCACGGTTGTAACAACACAATTATTTTTAAGCACACCCCTGACCGACATGTCTATGGCACAGAATCCTATCATAATGTCACCATCTATTATCCTCCCCCTGCTGTCACAGGCAATTACCCTGTCGGCATCACCATCAAAAGCAAAACCTATATCCGATGATGTCTCCACTGTTTTTCCTGATATGAATTCCGGGTGGGTGGCACCGCAGCCCCTGTTAATGTCAAGTCCTTTTATGTCGCAATTGAATGCTTTCACATCTGCTCCAAAATGTCCAAAAACAAGCGGTGCCAGATTACTTGCTGCACCATTTGCACAGTCAATTGCAATTTTGAGCCCTGATAAATCTGTTGTAAATTTATGATTCAGGTAATCTATATAAAGGACATAGGGATTATCTATGTTTGTGCACCTTCCGATGCTGGTACCTGTGGGAACGTTATTTTCCGGTGTGGCATCGACTGCTGAATCGGCAGCATGCTCCAGCACATAGCCCTCAATGGCTTTCTCCTGCTCATCAGAAAGCTTCTGCCCGTTTTTTGCAAAAAATTTTATGCCATTGTCCTCTACCGGATTATGCGAAGCAGATATGACTATTCCGCCATCGGCTTCGAGCAGCTTAATAAGAAGAGCCACTCCGGGAGTAGGCATTATGCCGGCGTTAAATACATCAACACCCTGTGAAAGGACACCTGAGATTATTGCTCCGGATATAAAATCACCTGATGGCCGGGTATCCCTGCCGATTATTACCTGTTTTTTTGAGCTGCCGGAACTTAAGAATTTTGCTCCTGCTTTTCCTATTTTCAGGACAAGCTCAGGTGTCAGGTCGATATTGGCAATACCCCTTATGCCATCTGTGCCAAAAAGTTTCCTTATGTCTTTCATTTTCGGTCCTTTAAATAAACTTTTTCTACAAAAGGGGAGGTCATACAAAAAAGTATACCAAAATAATCAGGCTCAAAACTTATGATATCCCCTACTTCAAATTCCCTGTTGCCCTTTACTGCAAGAACAGTATGGTCGCTGCTCTGGTCAAGAAAACTGATATTTCCTTCAATACACCTTAAATGGGCAAAGTCGGCATCCTGTTTGCCCAATGCGGTTATTATTTTGTAAATTTTATCATTTTTCTTTTTTATTTCTATTATTTCCGAATCCAGTATGAACGCATCCCTGTATGCTCCTTTTATCGGGCTATAATCAGCAGTCTCATGGCCAAGAAGTATTGCTTCCCCGATGCGCACCTGGTTTATTTTACCAGGCAGGTCCCCCTTTTCTATAAGTGTCCAGATGCTGGAGTTTCCTCCAGACAATACAGGTAAATTGATGCCAAAATTTTCTTCTATCTCTTCACTGATTTTAACAAGAAGGTCTAGGCTTTCTCTTGTGGGTTTTTTGTCAGAGATGCACCTGGCATTGGTACCAAGGCCCCATATCTTAACTCCGGGGCAATTTCTGATTACGTGGCCGCAAAATTTCATTACTTCCTGCGGAAGAAGCCCCTCCCTTTCGTCATCAGTTTCGACCATTACGATTATCCTGTGTGTTTTTTTCATTGAAACAGAAGCCCTTGAAAGAGCAGTGACTGTTTTTTCCTGGGTGTTCATACTTGCATAACAAAGGCTTGCAACTTCACTGGCTTCTGAAAGCATTGGCGTGCGCAGCAATATGAGCTTCTGTGCAGGGCCAAATTGTGCATGGAGTTTTTTGATATTTGCAAGCCTGCTGTCTCCCAGTATATCTATGCCGTTTTCTTTAAAAACATCTGCCAGCTTGGGGTCTGCCAGCACACATTTTAAAACGCCAACGACCGATATGCCTTTGCCGCCACACCGGTCGCTTATAAGCCTGCAATTATTTCCAACCTTTGAAAGGTTTATTTTTAAACACGGATAACTCATTAAAATGAGAAGATTAACGTTTGGAGAACTGCGGTCTCTTACGAGCTTTTTTGAGACCGTATTTTTTCCTCTCCTTGATCCTGGAATCCCTGGTCAGGAATCCTTCTTTTTTGAGTATTGAACGGAACTCTGCATTCACTTCAAGCAGTGCTTTTGCTATTCCATGCCTTAAGGCACCTGCCTGGCCTGTAATGCCTCCGCCGTCAATATCAGCGATCACATCATAGACACTGTCAACTCCAGTGAGCTTCAAAGGCTCTGCTACCATTAATTTTGCAGTCTCTCTTTTAAAATAATCATTCAGATCCCTGTCATTTACTGTTATTTTACCGGTTCCGGGAACAATCCTTACTCTTGCAATTGATTCCTTTCGTTTACCGGTAGCCCGGTAAGAAACTTTTTCAGTCAATTTATTCTCCTTCTAAATATTTAAACCTCTATTTTTTCAGGTTTCTGGGCTTCATGCGGATGTTTGTCACCAGCATATACTTTAAGTTTTTTTAACATGTGCCTTCCCAGTATATTATGAGGCAGCATGCCCTTTACGGCGTGCCTTAATACAAATTCAGGGTGCTTGACAAGCATTTCTGAAAGTGAAGTGCTTTTTAATTTACCTACATATCCCGAGTGCCTGTAGTATGTTTTTGCCTCAAGTTTATTGCCTGTGTAATTAATACCTGTTGCATTTATTACAATAACAAAATCCCCGCAATCTATATGAGGTGTAAAAATGACCTTATTTTTTCCCCTGAGTATTTTTGCAATCTCAGTTGAAAGCCTGCCAAGTGTTTTCCCCTTTGCATCTATAAGATACCATTTTTTCTCTATATCAGTTTCTTTTGCGCTAAAAGTTTTTATTCCAGCCTGTACCATTTTTCCTCCATATTAAAACAGAAAAATATTAACAATTATAAAATCAGGTATTTAAGCTGACTGCCGGTAAAACAGCCATCTCTTTGAAAACATATCAAATCCTGCACCGGACCTGTCAACAGAAGTAAAAATCAGTACCTTACATCTGTAAGAAACAAACCCAGTGGGGGCACTATTTTGCCTGCACGTCTCCTGTCTTTACCCTCTATTATTTCCTCAATAACTTCAGGGCTCTTCTTTCCCCTGCCCACTTCAATCAGGGTCCCTACAATTATCCTGACCATATTATATAGAAAAGCATTGGCCGATATTTTAAAAACAAGCAATCCATCCGCATGCCGTCCTATGCTGCAGCTATATACTTCCCTGGTATTAAAAGCTTTATGAAGATTATCGCTGCAGAAAGAAGTGAAATCCTTTACTCCTGTAAACTTTCCCGCAGCCTGCCGCATTGCATCAATATCCAGTTTGCCTGTAATAAAAAGGCTGTACTTTTTCCAGAAAACGCTCTGGCAGTTACTGTTGACCACATAATATGTGTACTGGCGCAATTTTGCATCGCGCCTTGCATCAAAATCATGGGCAACTTTAGCCATCTTCCTTATTACAATATCGCCGGGCAATACGCAGTTCAGTTTCCACTGAAACCTGTAAAGGTCGAGCTCCTGGAAAGTCCGGAAATTTATGACCTGGTGCCTGGCATGCACACCTGAATCCGTCCTTCCGGCATAACAAAAGCCTTCTATCCCTGCGGTAAGTGTTGCAAGGGCGGCAAGTATCTCACCCTGCACTGTCCTTACTTTCCCGGGTTGTGACTGGAACCCTTTAAAATCTGTACCGTCATATTCAACTACAGCCAGGTAATTGTTCATTTAGATATATTTTCAAACTAACTATTTAAAAGATATTTATCTTTAAATACAAATAATAAAAACGCCTTATTTTATAAGTTCAACAATAACAAGTTCGGCACCGTCGCCAAGCCTGTTTTTATATTTTATTATCCTTGTAAAACCGCTTGTCCTGCCATAACTTGCAGGCGCCACTTCATCAAAAAGCTTTTTGACAACATCAGAATTATTCATTAGCCTAAGACAGACACGCCTTGAGGCAAGGTCGCCCTTTTTTGCGAAAGTTATGAGCTTGTCTACATAACCCCTCAGGAATTTTCCTTTGGTTACTGTTGTTGTTATCCTTCCGTTTTCAAAAAGTGAAATTGCAAGATTATTCAAAATAGCCTTTTGGTTACTTGCACTTTTACCTAATCTTCTTGCTTTTTTTGGCATTACCATAGCTTTAGTCTCCTATATTAAACCTCTTCTTAAACTGTTAAAACTGTCATTTCCTGAACGATAAACCGAGTTCCTTGACTTTATCTTTTACTTCCTGTATAGATTTCTGGCCAAAATTCCTTATTTGCAGAAGCTCATCTTCTTTGTAATTTAAAAGTTTATCCACGGTATCTATGCCCTCACGCTTCAGGCAGTTATACGCCCTTACTGAAAGTTCCATTTCCTCAATAGTAGGATATTCTTTTCTTTTTTCTTTTGCAGAGATTTCTTCAAAAATCAGGTCCCTGCTGCTGTTGTCTGAAAGGTTTATCAGCAGTGCCATATAATCATTTATTATCTTTGATGCCTGGCTGAGAGCATCTTCGGGATGTATGCTTCCATTGGTCTTTATATCAATAATAAGTTTGTCAAAGTTAGTTACCTGTCCCACCCTTGTGTTTTCAACATTAAAGCTTACCCTTCTTATTGGTGAGAAAATTGTATCAAAAGGGATAACGCCGATTGGTTCGTTTTCAGCGACATTTTCATCAGCAGGCCTGTACCCCTTATTTTTTTCCAGTACGATTTCCAGGTCCATCTTGCCCTTTTCTGAAAGCGTACCAATATATACATCAGGGTTTATTATTTCCACTTCTGATGGTAATTTTATATCGGAAGCCTTAAATTCCCCTGCTGTTGTCTTTTTTAATTTAAGAAGCGCAGGACCTTCGCCTTCCATTTTAAAAACTATTGTCTTCAGATTAGCAATGAATTCAAGGATATCTTCCTTTAAGCCATCAATGGTCGAAAATTCGTGGCTCACATTTTCAAGCCTCATCTTGGTTATGCCTACACCTTCGATTGAAGAAAGCAGCACCCTTCTTATAGAATTACCAAGAGTATGTCCAAATCCACGCTCCAGGGGCTCGATTACAAATACCCCTTCAAATTCGTCTTTGTGCTTTACAGTCACATTTGGCTTATGCATTTTAAGCAATTTGGATCAACCTCCCAAAAAATAAATAGAAAAAATAAATGATAAAAAACAATATAAAATTATAAAATCAATAACTTACTTCCAAAACCGGAACCTGCAAATCTGCATAATAATGCAGATCGGTGCCTGTATGGCGCGAGCCCTGTAAAATATTTTCGAAAAAGGATTTATACTTTAGAATAAAGCTCGACAATCATCTGCTCATTAACCGGCGCCTTTATTTCACTTCTCTCCGGTATACGCATTACCTGTCCCTTAAGATTGGCAAGGTCGACTTTGAGCCATTCAGGTGCAGTAAGGCTGCCTGCTGATTCCTTTGCTTCAAGTATCGGGACAATTTCTTTGCTTGAAGGCATTACACTGATATTTTGACCTTCCCTTACCAGATATGATGATATGTCAACTCTTTTATCATTAACTGCAATGTGGCCGTGTGATATAAGTTGTTTTGCCTGGCGCCTTGAAACAGCAAAACCCATAAGGTAAATTACATTATCAAGCCTTGTTTCCAGCAACTGAAGCAACACTTCACCGGTAATACCTTTGCTTTTAACAGCATGCTTATAATAATTCCTGAACTGTTTTTCAAGCACGCCATAATATCTTTTTGCTTTCTGTTTTTCACGCAGCTGTGAATAGTACTCACTCTCAATCAGGCGCATCCTGGACTTCTGTCCGGGCACATAGGGTTTCCTGTCTATTGCACATTTGTCAGTAAAGCACCTGGCGCCTTTCAAAAATAGTTTTTGTTTTTCCCTTCTGCATAATTTGCAGGGCTGTTCTTTTACAGAACCCATATAATAATCCTCCTAATATTTAACACGACTTGCTTAAACTCTTCTTCTTTTCCTGGGCCTGCACCCGTTATGCGGTACCGGTGTAACATCAGTAATAGAACCTATCTCAAGACCGGCTGCCTGCAGTGACCTTACCGCAGTTTCCCTTCCGGCGCCAATACCTTTTACCATAACATCGACCCTTGCTACACCATGTTCCTGTGCGGACCTTGCAACATTTGAGGCAGTGACCTGGGCCGCAAAAGGCGTACTTTTACGTGAGCCCTTAAACCCCATTCCGCCTGCGCTGCCCCAGGCAATAGTGTTTCCCTGCTGGTCTGTAATATTAACGATTGTGTTATTAAAAGTGGACTGTATATGAGCTATACCAAACGGTATGTTCTTCTTGTCCTTTCTTTTAATACGCCTGACCGTTGTAGTTTTTTTTGCCAAAATTACCTCCTGGTAAACTTATCTTCTAAACTTTACAGTATCTTTATATATCTAAAATATTACCCTTAAGAAAAGGGCTGATTAAAAATTTTCTTATTTATAATAAAACACTTTTTTAACATGCATTAAACTCAAAGCAAATTGATTATTTGGCTTTTGCCTTAATGCCGACTGATCTCCTTCTGCCTTTTCTGGTCCTTGCATTGGTATGGGTCCTCTGTCCGCGAACAGGAAGTCCCCTCTTATGCCTTATTCCCCTGTAAGAATTGATTTCTATAAGCCTTTTGATATTTTGCGTGACTTCTCTTCTTAAATCACCCTCGACCTTAAAATTATTATCGATATAGGCTCTTATTTTTACTACTTCTTCTTCTGTAAGATCCTTTGTCTTTCTTGTTTCATCAATACCCAGCTCTTTTAATATTTTTTGTGCCAGGGGCTTGCCTATGCCAAAAATATAAGTAAGGGAAATTACTATATGTTTATCTCTTGGTATATCTATACCTGCAATTCTTGCCAACTGGACCTCCTAACCCTGTCTCTGTTTATGTCGGGGATTTTTACAAATCACAATAACTTTGCCTTCTCTTCTTATAATCCTGCAGCTGCTGCAGATTTTTTTTACTGATGGCTTTACTTTCATTTCAAATACCTCTTCGATCTATAACTAAAAAACTATAAAATATATAACAACCAAAAGCACCTTTTGGGCTTTGGGCCCGCAAGATGCAAAGAGGAAAACTTTATTTTTTCCTGAAAATAATACGACCCCTTGTCAGGTCATAAGGTGAAATCTCCACTCTTACTTTGTCACCGGGAAGTATTTTTATATAATGCATCCTCATTTTACCTGAAATATGAGCAAGGACCTTATGGCCATTTTCAAGCTCAACTCTAAACATTGCATTGGGCAGAGATTCAAGGATCGTTCCTTCAGCCTCTATCACGCCTTCTTTTTTAGAAATATCAGACCTCCTGAAAAATTTTTTAATATCATTGCTTTTATTGCCTTGAAAACTTTACGGCAAATATAAGCGCAAACACGTAGAATATCAAAAAACCACGCAAATGTCTATAATCTCTTATGTACACAAAAGCAGGCAAAACCGGTTTTTTAGAGCCTGGTTAAAATCAGCGGGCCATTCTCTGTTATAGCTATCGTATCTTCAAAATGGCACGAGCACTTTCTGTCTGCCGTAATTACCGTCCACCCGTCTGCCAGTATTTCGACATCGCTTGAACCTGCATTCAGCATCGGCTCTATTGCAAGTACCATGCCCTTTTTCAACACTGGCCCCTGTCCGGGAGGGCCATAATTCAATATCTGCGGGTCCTCATGCATCTTCTTGCCTATTCCATGCCCGACAAAAACCTTTACTACAGAGAAATTATCCCTTGTTGCCCTCATCTCGATTGCATTTGAGATGTCTGAAAGATGATTGCCTATAAAGCATTTATCTATACTTGCATTAAGGGCGTCAAGGGTGGCACTAAAAAGCCTTTCTTTTGTCCTGCCGGTATCGCCTATTTTATAACTCCGCGCGCAGTCACCAAAAAACCCCTGGTATTTAACACCTACGTCAATAGAGACAAGGTCCCCTTCTTTTATTACCCTCTTGCCGGGAATGCCGTGGACGACCTCTTCATTGATTGAGACACAGATGGTTGCAGGGTATGGTTTTTTGTTGAGCCGCCCCACATAACCTTTAAATGCCGGGGCCGCGCCTTTTTTTAAAATCATCTTTTCTGCAATACTGTCCAGGCAGCTTGTCTGTATACCTGGTTTTAAGCTTTCCTCAAGTTGTAAAAGAACTTCAGCGACTATCTGCGCCGCTTTCTGCATTAAACGGATCTCGTCTGCAGATTTGCAAATTATCATAAAACTTGCATTAACCTTTCAGTAATCTCTTTTTCTGTGCCCTTGCCGTCCACATTGTAAAGTATGCCGCTTTTTTCATAATAATCTATTAGCGGTTTTGTCTGCTGTTCATAGACATGGAGCCTTTCCCTGATTACCTCTATATCATCGTCTTTCCTGGTATATAGCTCCCCTCCGCATACAGGGCACCTGTTTGTGCCGCTCTGCTTTATAGAATTTATATGGCACACACCTGCGCAACTGTGGCAGACCCTCCTGCCTGTCAATCTCTTTACCAGTTCTTCCTCGTCTACAAAAATATTTATTACCCTGTCGATTCCGATGTTAAGTGACTTTAACATTTCATCAAACATAATTGCCTGGTTTAAGGTCCTTGGAAATCCATCCATTAAAAACGGGTTGCCGGGGTTCCCATTTTCAAGCTTGTGCCTGATTATTTCTATAATCAGTTCGTCAGGTACAAGCTTTCCGGCTTTCATATATTCATCAGCTTTATTTCCAAGCTCAGTGTTATTCTTGAGCTCACTTCGCAAAATATCTCCTGTTGAGATATGGGGAATCCCGAATCTTTCTGAAATCATTTTAGCCTGGGTGCCTTTTCCCGCCCCCGGCGCCCCCAGAAGTATCAGTCTCACTTCAGGAATCCCTCATAATCACGCATTATTAACTGTGATTCAAGCTGCCTCATTGTCTCAAGCGCCACACTTACAGCAATAAGTATTGATGTGCCGCCAAACCTGAAAGGAATATTTCCATATGTTATAAGTACTTCAGGAAGAAGCGCTATCATTGCCAGGAAAAATGCTCCGGGCAATGTTATTCTGTTTAATATATGGGACAGGTAATCTGCCGTATTCTTGCCTGGCCTGATTCCCGGTATAAATCCTCCGTATCTCCTCAGGTTATCTGCGGTATCCATCGGATTAAAAGTTATTGCACCATAAAAATATGCAAAGAAAATAATAAGGACAATATAGACAATTGCATATACCGGATTTATTTTGCCTTCTGCGCTCGGTGACAACATCGTCGCCAATGTCTGGAGCCATTTTACACTTGTAAACTGAGCTATAGTCGCGGGAAAGAGAAGCAGTGAAACTGCAAATATAATAGGCATTACTCCCGCCTGATTGACCTTAAGCGGTATGTAGGTGCTCTGGCCCCCGAAAACTTTCCTGCCGACTATTCTTTTTGCATACTGGACGGGTATCCTGCGCTCTCCCTGCTGCATTTCAATGATTCCCATGATTATGCCGACAGCCAGGGCCGCTATGACAACAAGATAAACAATGTTTAAAGTCTGGAGCCTGAAAAGGCCTATTAACTGGCCGGGTATCCTGGATACAATCGATGCAAAAATCAGAAGTGAGATGCCGTTTCCTATCCCATGCAGGTTTATTAATTCACCCAGCCACATTATAAGAGTAGTTCCCGCTACAAGTGTAAGTACTATCATTATGACATGCATTGCATCGAATTTTGGTATTGCATTAAAATTCCTGAAATAAAATACCATTGCCACAGACTGGATAAGTGCAAGGCCGGTTGTCATATATCTTGATATCTGTGTTATCCTTCTCCTTCCGGTCTCACCCTCTTTTGCAAGCTGTTCAAGTTTCGGTATCACAACCTGCAGCAGCTGCATGATAATCGATGCTGTAATATAGGGCATGATTCCCAGGGAAAATACCGCAAACTTTGCAAGTGCCCCGCCTGAAAACAGATCCACCATTCCAAGCAGTCCTGATTCAACCTGTTTGGTAATTACAGTAGCATCAACACCCGGAACAGTTATATTTGCACCAAACCTGTAAAGTGCAAGTATCCCTATGGTGTACAGTATCCTGTTCCTGATTTCTTTTATTCTAAATGCATTTAGGATAGCTCGCCACATATCGTCATCCTTCTTAAAAACTAATTAATTTTAATTATTTCTTTACTGAATTAACTACTTCAGCCGTGCCGCCTGCTTCCTCTATTTTCCTGGCTGCGCTTGCACTGAAGTAATCTGCCTTAACAGTGATTTTCTTTGAAATACTTCCGTTTCCAAGTATCTTTAAAGGGCTGTCTTCTTTCATTATAAGGCCCCTGGAAGCGAGAAACTCAAAATCTACTGCGTCGCCCTCATTAAACTTATCAAGGGTATTCACATTTATGATGTTGAATTCTTTTTTCCTTGTATTCTTGAATCCCCTGAGGTGAGGTATTCTTCTTGACATGGGCATCTGGCCGCCTTCAAAACCTGGACGGATGTTTGCGCCTGAACGGGCCTTCTGGCCCTTTGAGCCCCTGCCGGAAGTCGTCCCATGGCCCGAGCTGTTGCCCCTGCCCACTCTCTTGCTTTTCTTTAATGAACTTTTATTTGGCTTAATATCACAGAGCCTCAAAATCGTCTCCTTTCAAAACTTAAAAACTTTTCGCCAATACCATTTTTTAGCTTGCGTTTCTTACATTTACAAGCTTGTTGGACAATATCTGGTCCTTTGTTTTCAATGACTTAAGGCCATTTATTGTGGCATTGCCAATATTCATTGCGTTTGCGCTGCCGAGAGACTTGGTCAGTATGTCCCTCACCCCTGCGAGCTCCATTATCGCCCTGACTGCTCCGCCTGCTATCACTCCTGTTCCCTGTGCAGCGGGCTTCATAAACACATGGCCCGCACCATAACGTGCATTTATCTCATAAGGTATTGTACCTGATACAAGAGGTACGTCAAAAAGGTTCTTTTTTGCAGCATTAATGGCTTTTTGTATAGCAATTGACACTTCATTTGCTTTTCCAAATCCTATTCCGACTTTTCCATTCATATTGCCTACTGCAACAAGGGCACTGAAGCTGAATCTCCGGCCACCCTTAACCACTTTTGCAACCCTGTTTATTTTAATGACTTTCTCAGAATATTCCTCTGCTGTAGAAAATTCCGGCACTATTTTCCTCCTTAATTATAAAACTGGTAAACAGTTAATTACTTTCTTAAAATCATAAAACTTTAATTAAAGATTATTCCGATATCCAGATAATCCTGAAAATTAAAATTTTAATCCGCCTTCCCTTGCACCCTGCGCAAGCGCCTTTACCCTGCCATGATATTTGTAGCTGCCCCTGTTAAAAACAATTTCAGTGATTTTTTTGGCTTTAGCTTTTTCAGCAATTGCCTTTCCTGTCTTAAAGCTTATATCCGTTTTGCCTTTTGAATCAGCGGGCACTTCGATGTTTTTGCTTGAAACACCCACTATTGTCTTTCCCGATACATCAACTATCTGGGCATAAATATATTTGTTTGACCTGTGCACATATAAAATATGCCTGTCCCTGTTTGCACTTACCTTAAAGGCAACTCTTGACCTTCTCCTTAAACTCTTATCCCTTAATTCATTTCTGGTTTTCATTCATATACTCCTTATTTGCCGCCTTTACCTGATGAAGCTGCTTTTCCGACTTTCTTGCGTACTACTTCATTTGCATATCTTATTCCTTTACCCTTATAAGGTTCAGGTTTTCGCAGGTCCCTTATCTGGGACGCAACCTGGCCGACACGCTGTTTGTCTATTCCTTTGACAATAATGGTTGTGTTGTCAGGAAGGTCAAATGAAATATCCTGGGGTTTTGTAAAAATCACAGGATTTGAATAACCGACCAGGATTTCAAGGTCCTCACCCTTTTTTGACGCCCTGTAACCGACACCTATTATCTTCAGTGTTTTTTCAAATCCGCTGCTGACTCCTGTAACCATATTGCTTAAAAGGTTTCTGTAGAGCCCGTGCTTGGCTCCGGCTTTTGCATTATCAATAACCGGTGTCAGTACCATGATATTTTCTTTTACTTCAAGCCTGATATTCTTATCGACAGCCTGGGACATTTCACCAAGCTTTCCCTTTACTGTCACATTATTGTCATTTATATTTACTTCAACCCCTGAAGGAATTGAAATAGGTCTTTTGCCTACTCTGGACAACTTTTAAACCCCCTCTAATACAAAAAATCTTTAAAGAAAAATTATCTTACCAGATATAACAGAGCACTTCTCCGCCGATACCCAGTTCCTTTGCTTTTTTTCCTGTCATAACACCCTGGGATGTTGAAACTACTACAGTTCCCAGCCCGCCAAGTATCCTGGGTATCTTTGTTTTTTCTGTATAAACCCTGAGCCCTGGTTTGCTTATCCTTTTTAACCCTGAAATAATTGCAGATTTGTTCCTGCTATATCTCAGGTGTATTTTTAATATACCGTTTGTTGTTTTGCCGTCGATGACCTCAAAACTTGAAATATACCCTTCTTCATACATTATTTTTGCTATCTCAGCTTTCAGTCCTGAAGAAGGCATAACAACATTATCAAGCCTGGCTTTGTTTGCATTCCTAATCCTGGTCAGCATATCAGCAATCGGATCTGAAACAGACATTTATCCTCCTTTTTACCAACTGGACTTTGTAAGTCCAGGAATTTTTCCTTCATAAGCCAATTCCCGCAAGCATATCCTGCATAAACCAAACTTTCTGTAATAGCTTCGCGGCCTGCCGCACCTGTTGCACCTGTGATATGACCTCACATTGAACTTTGGCGCCCTTTTCTGTTTTGCTATAAGAGATTTTTTAGCCAAATAAAAATCCTCCTGTTAAAAAATTTACTGTTTCCTGAACGGGAAACCGAATTTTTCCAATAATAATAAAGCCTCATCGTCATTTCTGGCAGAACTTACTATTGTTATGTTCATGCCTTTGACGCTTATGAGGCTGTCAAAATCTATTTCGGGGAATATGGTCTGCTCCCTTACCCCAAAGGTATAGTTGCCCATACTGTCAAAACTTTTCCTGGAAAGGCCCCTGAAATCCCTTATCCTCGGTATGGCAACATTAAGAAGCCTGTCTAAAAATTCATACATCCTGTCTCCACGCAAAGTCACCATGCATCCGATTGAATGGCCTTTCCTTACCTTAAAACTTGCAATTGACTTGCGCGCCTTCGTTATTACAGGTTTCTGGCCCGCAATTTTTGTAAGGTCAGCTGTTGCACCCTCAAGGTCCTTCGGGTTCTGTATTGCAGAACCTACACCCATATTAATGGTTATCTTGTTTATCCTGGGAACCTGCATGATGCTTTCATAGTTTAACTCTTTAAACAGCTGGGGCAGTATTTCACTTTGATATTTTTCTTTTAACCTGGGTCTCATTAAAATTGTCCTCCACACTTCTTGCATATCCTGACTTTTTCACCTGAATCCTTGACTTCAAACCCTATTCTTGCCGGTTTGCTGCAGCTTGGGCAAACGACCTCCACATTTGAAATATGAACCGGGCCTTCTTTGCTTATTATGCCGCCGGATTGTCCCTGCTTCTTGGACCTTGTATGGACCTTAATTATATTAACGCCCTCAACATAAACAAAATCCTTTGAAGGTTCAATCCTCAGCACTTTACCGGTTTTGCCGCTGTCTTTACCCTGCAGGATCTTAACTCTGTCATTTTTCTTGATCTTTAACATATAAAATACTCCTGATATCTTTCTAAATTACCTCTGGTGCCAATGAAATGATTTTCATAAAATTTTTTTCCCTGAGCTCCCTGGCTACCGGGCCAAAAATCCTTGTCCCTTTCGGGTTGTTCTGGTTATCAATTATGACTGCTGCATTATCATCAAACCTGATATATGACCCGTCCCTTCGCCTGTAGCTTTTTTTACATCTTACAAGGACAGCTTTTACAACATCGCTTTTTTTGACAACACCGCCGGGGTTTGCAACTTTGACAGCCGCTGTAAAAATATCCCCTACCCGTGCATATTTCTTCCCGGAGCCGCCGAGGACAGTTATGAGCAATAGTTCTTTTGCCCCAGTATTATCTGCAACATTGACTCTAGTATATTGTTGTATCATCTTGCAACCCTTCTTTACCTATTAACCGCGTAACTACCCAGCAAACCTGAATCCAACGGTAAAAGATACTTAAAAATATATAAACATTAATATGATAAATTAATTATTCTTTTTGCCCGGATATCAAATCCGCATATCTAAGCAGCCAACCTGCCTGGCCATGGCAGTGTCTACTCTGCTTTCTTGACAATCTCAAGAATTCTCCATCTCTTAGTCTTGCTGAGAGGCCTTGTTTCTGTAACTCTTACTACATCACCGACACCCAGCTGATTTTCAGGATCATCGACTTTCAGCCTTTTGATTTTTTTCAATATCTTTTTATATAAAGGGTGCCTGTAATAGGATTCTATGGCAACAGTTGCGGTCTTATCCATTTTATCGCTGACCACGCTGCCGGTCCTTATTTTTCTTTTTCCTCTTTCCAAAAGTATCCCCCCTGATTTATTGGCTTATGCCTAATTCTTTCTGTCTTAAAACTGTTTCTATTTTTGCTACATCTTTTTTCAGATTTGGTATTGCCATATGATTATCAAGCTGGCCCGAAGCCTTCTTGAACTTTAGTGCCAGTATATTTTTCTTGATGTCAGAAAGCTTTGATTCAAGCTCTTCTTTTGTCTTTTCTTTTATTTCCTTCATTTTCATAAAAAAACCACCTGCGAATTATAGTTCTTCGTAAACAAATTTTGTCTTTATAGGCAGTTTATGTGATGCGAGCCTTGTGGCTTCTTTAGCAACATCTGCATGAACGCCTGATATTTCAAACATTATCCTGCCGGGCTTTACTACTGCCACCCAGTATTCAGGTGCGCCTTTGCCGCCGCCCTGGCGCGTTTCAGCAGGTTTTTTTGTAACAGGTTTATGCGGAAAAACATTTATCCAGACCTTTCCGCCCCTTTTTATATAACGGGTAAGTGCTATCCTGGCCGCTTCTATCTGCTTGCTTGTTATCCAACCAGGCTCGAGCGCCTGCAGCCCATATTCACCAAAGGCAAGCTTTTTGCCGCCCTTGGACAGACCTTTCATCCGCCCTCTTTGTTCTTTTCTGTGTTTGACCCTTTTGGGCATTAACATTGGTGACATAAAAATCTCCTTTTAGCTTTGTGCTGCTGCTTCTTTCTTCTCTTCTAATTCTCTCTTATCAAAAATAGTGTCCCCCAGGTATATCCAGACCTTGACGCCTATCTTGCCGAATGTTGTATTTGCTTCAGCAAAACCATAATCAATGTCTGCCCTGAGCGTATGTAACGGGACTCTGCCTTCCCTGTACCATTCTGTCCTTGCCATTTCAGCGCCTCCGAGCCTGCCGGCACATTGTACCCTTATGCCTTTAGCCCCAGCTTTTATTGCAAGTGATACTGATTTTTTCATAGCCTTCCTGAAACTGACCCTTCCCTCAAGCTGTGAAGCAATGCCTTCTGCAACAAGCTTGGATATCATTTCAGGCCGTTTTACCTCTATGATATTTAACTGGATGTTTTTGCTGACTTCCTTCTGGACCATTTCCCTTATATCATTTATGTTTGTACCTCTTTTACCGATTACGACCCCGGGTTTTGAGGTGTAGACATCCACTTTTATTTCATCTGCTGCCCGCTCGATCTCAATCCTTGCAATGCCAGCATTGGCAAGCTGGTCCTCAAGGACTCTCCTTATCCTTATATCTTCGAACAGGAACTTTGCATATTCCTTATTTGAGAACCATCTGGACTGCCAGTATTTATTTATGCCTAATCTCAGGCCGTTTGGGCTTACTTTCTGTCCCATTAAACTTTAGCCTCCTTTTTAGACTTCCTGGTTTTAGTGCTGCTTTTTTCTTCTTTTTGTACCAGGTTTTTCTTGTTTTCATCTGAAACCAGGACTGTTATATGTGAGGTCCTTTTTAAAACCCTGTCCGCACGTCCCCTTGCCCTGGGTTTAAACCTTTTAAGTGTCGGGCCCTCTGTTACATATATTTCCTTTATGACCAGGTCATCTTCAGCTACCTTGTATTCCTTGAAATTTTCAGTAGCATTTGCAGAAGCGCTCTGGATAGCTTTTTTAACATAAACTGCGGCCCTGTTGGGCGTTAAAGACAAAATCCCTATTGCTTCATCAACAGGTTTTTTCCTGACTATGTCAATAACCCACTTAACTTTTCTTGGTGATATCCTTATATATTTTTCAATTGCTTTTGCTTCCAAATTTGCCCCCTATACTACTTTTTCTTTTTAACTGTGGCTGTTTTTTCACTTTTGCCCTTATAAACATGGGGCCTGATAGAACGTGTCGGAGCAAACTCTCCAAGTTTATGCCCGACCATTGACTCTGCTACAAAAACCGGGACATGCCTTTTCCCGTCATAAACCGCTATGGTGTGGCCGACCATCTCCGGGAAAATGGTCGAACTTCGTGACCAGGTCTTAATAATCTTTTTCTGGCTCGTCTGATTCAATTTTTCTATCTGGGCTATAAGGCTGTCATCTATATATGGTCCCTTCTTTAAAGACCTGGACATAATGATTTCCTCCTATTTCTTTCTGCTTCTGACTATAAATTTGCTGCTGGCTTTTTTCTTGTTCCTTGTCTTATAACCAAGGGTAGGTTTGCCCCACGGTGTAACAGGATTTCTTCCAGCTGTCTTGTTTTTTCCTTCGCCGCCGCCATGCGGATGGTCATGCGGGTTCATTGCCGTACCCCTTACGCTTGGCCTTATGCCGAGCCATCTGCTCCTGCCGGCTTTTCCCAGGCTTATGATTCCGTGGTCAAGATTTCCCACCTGGCCTATGCATGCCCTGCAATTAATGTCCACCATCCTGACTTCACTTGACGGCAGTTTTATCTGGGCATATCTTTCTTCCTTTGCAAGTACCTGGGCAGCACTTCCGGCTGACCTTGCCATTTCTGCCCCTTTGCCGGGCCTGAGCTCTATATTATGTATAATCGTACCGACAGGTATATTCTTAATCGGCAGGCAATTGCCGGGTACTATGTCAACACTTTCTCCTGAAACAATGCTTCCGCCTATTTTCAAATCAACAGGTGCGAGTATATAACGTTTTTCACCGTCAGCATATTGCACAAGGGCAATCCTTGAGCTCCTGTTAGGGTCATATTCGATTGCAATGACCTTTGCAGGTATATTGTCTTTGTTCCTCTTGAAATCTATGAGCCTGTAAAGCCTTTTATGGCCGCCGCCGGCATGCCTCCTTGTAATACGGCCCTTGTTGTTCCTGCCGCCTGTCTTGTCAAGTGAAACTGTAAGTGCCTTCTCCGGCTCCTTCTTTGTGAGGACTGAAAAATCTGATGCTGTTGCAAATCTCCTTCCGGGAGACACCGGTTTATATTTTTTTAAAGCCAACTTATTACCTCCAAATTATAAAAGAAACCAGTTTTTAAACTGTCGATTCAAAGAAATCTATCTTATCTTTCTTTCCGACTGTGACAATAGCCTTCTTCATTTTGGCGCTATGGCCCGTAGATTTCCCCAGCCTTTTTGGCTTGGATTTTACATTTATTGTATTGACGCTTAAAACTGTAACATTAAATATTTTTTCAAAAGCCTTTTTAACTTCTCCCTTATCGACCCTGGGGTCAATATAGAATGAGTATTGTTTATTCTGTACCGCGGCATAGCTCTTTTCAGATACTATGGGTGATATTATTATGTCTCTAGGATCTTTCATCGCCCAACCCCTTGGTAAAATCTGTTAACGATTTTTTTGTAAAAATTAAATAATCCGCAATCAGGATGTCATAGGTATTGAGCCCCCTGGCGCTTGCAGCCTTGACTTCGGGTATGTTACTGAATGATTTTCCTGCGGTGCTGTTTACAGCATCAAGGACCAGCAGTACTTTCTCCCCGGTAACTTTAAGGTTTGCAAGTATCTCACTTGCTCTTTTTGTTTTCGGCTCTTCAAAATCGAGGCTGTCGATTACCATTATCCTGTCATTTTTAAACTTTTCTGTCAGCGCAATAAGCCTGGATTTTTTAATGACCTTCTTGTTAAGCTTAAATGAATAATCTCTTGGTTTGGGCCCGAAGATTATACCGCCATGCCTCCATAAGGGAGAACGGTTTGAACCGGCTCTGGCATTTCCTGTGCCTTTCTGCCTCCATGGCTTCCTGCCGCCGCCTGACACCTCGCTTCTTTCTTTTACTTTATGGGTGCCTGACCTGCCTGCTGCAAGATACCTCCTGACTTCCTGATGAAGTATTTCGTCATTCATTTCCTGGTTCACAAAATCATCAGCTATATCCATTTTGCCTTTTTGCTTGCCTTCCAGGTCTAAAACATTTAAATTAGCCATTTTAGTTCTCCAAATCTACTATGCTTTCTTGAGCAATACTATGTTTCCAGATGGTCCCGGGACACTGCCCTTAACAAGAATCAGGTTCTGGTCACCGATTATATCTATTATTTCAGTAGCAGGAATCGTGACCTTCTTACCGCCCATGCGCCCCGGCATTTTTTTGCCTTTATGCACTTTTGACGGAGTGGCGCACATACCTACGGACCCTGTCTTTCTTATGCTGTGGCCGCCATGTGTAAGTGGCCCGCGGTGAAAATTATATCTTTTAATAACTCCCGCAAAACCTTTCCCGCGCGATATGCCTGTTATCTTTACTTTATCCCCGATTTTGAATATCTGCACATCTATCTGGTCCCCGGGTTTATATTCCTGGTCAAAATCATCCACCCTGAGTTCCTTTAAGTATTTTTTTGCTGCAAGATTATTCTTTGCAAAAATCCCCTTTGCAGGTTTATTTACTTTTTTTTCTTTAACATTGCCAAAGCCGACTTTTAACGACCTGTAGCCATCACTTGAATCGTCCTTAACCTGGACGACCGTGCATGGTGCAGCTTCAATTGCTGTAACATAAATAGCTGCTCCTTCACTGCTGAATATCTGTGTTGAGCCGACTTTTTTACCATATATTGAATTTACCATTTCCCATCACTCTCAAAACTATTTTGGACAAAGACAAAATCGACATTATATATTTTTTACTGCATTCTTTCAAGGTACGCATTACTTAAAGTATTGCTACCTGCTGCATAAAATCCATACAATCCAATCTTGCATATTTAAATTTTCAAAACTGCAATCTTTTACTTTAAACTACAAGCCATTTTACTTATGACTTTATCTCTATATCCACTCCGGCAGGCAAACTGAGCCTCATGAGCAGGTCCACTGTTTTAGGAGAGGGATCGATTATATCAATAAGTCGCTTGTGGACCCTTATCTCAAAATGCTCCCTTGAATCCTTGTCAACATGCGGTGACCTTATCACGCAAAAAACATTCTTTTTGTTCGGTAATGGAATAGGGCCGGAAACTTTAGCTCCTGAATTCTCTACAGTTTCTACAATTTTTTTGGCAGAACGGTCAATGATCTCATGATCATAGGCTCTTAGCTTTATCCTGATTTTCTGTCCTAATTTTGCTGCCAACTGGTTTCCTCCTGACTTTTTACCTTTTTTCTTTCTACCCTGTATATATTTATCTCTACTCTATTATCTTTGTTATGCTTCCTGCACCTATGGTGCGTCCGCCTTCACGTATAGCAAACCGCAG
>Ga0209609_10000522_pt1 | contig 23007 bp, 20 predicted proteins | sample LakKivw325mmetaG_FD_184136 | JGI IMG/M metagenome (GOLD analysis project Ga0209609, IMG submission 184136) | Anoxic lake water microbial communities from Lake Kivu, Rwanda to study Microbial Dark Matter (Phase II) - Lake Kivu water 325m metaG... | ecosystem: Environmental > Aquatic > Freshwater... | reverse complement strand
TCAGCATGGTGCGCTTCATGCTGGACCAGCTCGAAGGCCCACTGGTTGCCGCATTACCGCGGATCACGACATAGACGCCGAGCAATTCCGCCAACAGCCCTAGCAGCATATGCGGCCACAACGTCAATGACCGTATGGAAGCAGTATCTCGCAGGGCCGAAGGCAGGGCACGCACGAATGACGGATTCATGACGAACACAATCGCTGCCGCATTGGCGATGACAGCCACTGTCATCAGGCGTTGATGCGCGTCGAACCTCCCTCGTCTCGCCTGCAGCGCTCCCACGCACAGCGTGATCAACAAGGTGATCTGCAGGATCAGGTTCACGTCCGCGACGAATCCCGCCCGCGTACCGAATATGCCGGTACCCATGGTGCCTCCCCCGAATCAGGTTGTTCAGCCAATCTCAGGACGCGAAAGCATCTCGTTTTGTTGCGATGCGCTCGCCGCTAGTCAAGTTGCTTCCCCGCGCCTCACCTGTGACATGCATAGCGCTGCCAGGAGCAGGAAGAACGGCGAGAAGAGGAAGAGTGCGCGATCCCATCCAGTCCATCGCTGTACTCACGCAGAAAGATCGGCATGTAGGAGTTGTAGACGGACCAGATCAAGCTGATGCCAAGGAACCCAAAACCAAGCAACAAGGTCTTCTTGTAGTCCAGCTTCATGACTCCTCCTTTGATGATGAGATGATCGCCATATGAGACCAGGGTTCTGTGCGCTGGATTAGCGCAGGAACTGCTCCACCCACGTCAAGGATAGCACCCCGGCAAAGGCAAACGCCAGCGCCTTTACCAGTTTGCCGAGGAAGCAGGCCAGCAAGAAATACCACAAAGGAAAGTGCAAGATGCCGGCCGCCACCCCCGCCAAGTCAAAGAGGGGATTGGGGATTATGCCCAGGACAAAGATGGTCAGGAACCCGTGCCGCCTCATCCAATCTTCAAGGCGCCGGTACTTGTCGCGACTCGCGGATTCGATGATGGCAGTACCACCGAACCCGGCCAGGTAGCCACTCAGTTCCCCAATGGACATGCCAACGGCCGAAACCAGGGCAACCAGCCAGGGATTGAGAATGCTGCCTGCCACGAACGTGGCTGCCAGGCTGGGCACCGGCAGCAGGATTGTGGCATTGCCTACCACGCTGACCACGAAAAGGCCCAGGTAACCGTAAGAGGCGAACTGCGCCACCCGGTCTCTATACACATAGATGCCCAGCGTAATGCCCAGCGCCAGAACCAGGGCCAGGATGCGCCAGGCCAGGGCCGGTCGGGCATCTTGAACCATAGCAGCTGATTCGGTGAGCGTGTCCTCAGGCATGAACTCCTTCAGGCGCTTGATGCGCGGGCCTGGCTCTTGCCGGGTGAACCAAGCCTAATGATCTCGGCGTGCGTGTCCTGCAGGCCTTTGGTGGCGTTGACGCTATCTACTAGCAGGGAGCAGTGCTGGGCAATCCAGCTCCAATCGTAGCAGCTGTGACCAGCTACAACCAGAACACAATCGCTGCCCGCCAGAACGGTCTCGTCGAGGGGCGTGGAGGTGAGCTGCACTCCCTCTTTGTGAAACACGCTGCCGCCAATGTGGAAGCGCGGCACATAGGGATCGTTGTAGCGAATGTCCACTCCATGACCTAGCAGCAGCTCCATGATACGCTCGGCAGGAGAGTTGCGCGCGTCGTCCACGTCCTTTTTGAAGGACACACCCAGAACAAGCACCTTGGCGCCGCGCAGGGTACGCCCTTGTTGGTTCAGGCCAGCACCTACCAGCTCGACCACATGGTAGGGCATGCTCTGGTTGACTTCGGCGGCGAGTTCGATGAACTTGGTGTAAAAGTCGTACTCTCGCGCTTTCCAGGAAAGGTAGTACGGATCCACGGGGATGCAGTGCCCGCCTGCGCCTGGTCCTGGATAGAATGGCATGAAGCCAAAGGGCTTGGTGGCTGCGGCCTCGATCACCTCCCACATGTCAATGCCCATGCGCTCGCACAGCAGCGCCAGCTCGTTGACCAGGGCGATGTTCACGCTGCGGAAGATGTTCTCCAGGAGCTTGGCCATTTCCGCGGCGCGCGGCGAGGAAACCACATGTACCTTGGGCGAGAGTGCCTCGAGCAGGCGGCGCGATAACTCGCTGCACTGGGGCGTGAGACCTCCAACCACCTTGGGCAGCATGCCGACGTGGTAGACCTTGTCGCCCGGGTTGATGCGCTCTGGAGAGAATGCCAGATGAAAGTCACGACCGGCCCGCAATCCGCTTTGCTCCAGGATAGGCATAACCTTCTCTTCCGTGGTCCCTGGGTAGGTGGTGCTCTGTAGAATGATGAGCTGCCCGGGTTGTAGTCGCTGGGAGATGCCCGTCGCGGCCTCAATGATGGCGCTCAAGTCCGGAGCTTTCATGGCATCAAAGGGCGTCTGCACGCAGATGAATACGATGTCCATGCTCGTGAGGACCGCATAGTCGCTGGTGGCGTGGAAGCGTTTCGATGCTACCAAGGCCGCGATATCGTGTGATGAGACATCCTGTATGTAGCTGCGTCCTTGCTGGATGGCGGCGACCTTCTCTGCGTTGCTGTCCAGCCCTGTCACGTCGTATCCCACATTGGCCAGGCCCACCGCCAATGGCAGCCCTACGTAGCCCAAACCCAGCACACAGACCCGAGCCGACCTGTCTTCGATGCGATCGAGCAATGCCATGCCGACTATCCTCTGGACTGGACGTCCACCTGCTCCAGTCGCCACAGCGCATACAGCGCGACGATGACCAGGAATGCTCCAATGAAGTAGCCCTCGACCACACTCGCCTGCGTCAGGAACATGGCGGCCACTCCCAGCGCGCAACAGACCAGGTAGAGGATCAGCACGGCCTCGCGCTGCGTGCTTCCCATGCGCACCAGACGGTGCGAAACGTGATCCTTTCCAGGGGTGCTCAGGGGATTGAGCCCGCGGCGCAATCGCGAGATGATGACGAGCGCGGTGTCAAAGATGGGTAGGCCCAAGACCACCACTGGGATCATCCAAGTCACAAATGCCACGTTGTCTGGAAAGCGCAGTTTGATGCCCAAGGCCGCCAGCATGAATCCAATGAAGAGGCTGCCAGTGTCACCCATGAAGATGCTGGCCGGGTTAAAGTTGTAGTACAGAAAGCCTAGACATGCCCCCAACAACGCCGCCGCCAGGCTCGCCACCAAGTACTGCCCGCTCATCACCGCCAAGAGCAGGAAGAAGATACACGCGACTGTGGCGACGCCACCCGATAGCCCGTCCATGTTGTCCAGCAGGTTCAACGCGTTGGTGATGCCTACTACCCAGAGCATGGTGGCAGCCAAGTCCAGCAGAGGATTGTGCAGGAAACCGACTTGAATGCCGGTGAGATACAGGATTCCCGCTGCGATGAACTGACCCAGCAGTTTGATCAGGGGCCGCAGCCCACTGCGGTCATCCCAGATGCCCAGGAAGGACATGAGTGTGGCACCCACCAACATGCTCACGACCTGTGGCACGTAGAAGCGGTCACCGAACGCTGCCAAGGCAGCGATGCAACCCAGGTAAATGGCCACACCGCCGAGGAGCGGCGTGGGTCGCGTATGCACTCTTCTTGCGTCGGGGATGGCGATAAACCCCCAGCGCATAGCAGCTCTGCGCACCAGGGGCACGATCCCCAAGGCCACCGCCAGCGCGCCCACCAGAATCAAGATGTACTGTGTCATGCTGTTCTCACCTGCCACCCGCTACTGCTGCGACTGGCTAGCCTGTTTCTCGGCCTGCAGTTGCTCGATGTAACTCTGCAACGCTGGTTTGTCACTCTCCGAGGCAAACTCCAACGCGCTCTGGGCGTGACTGATGGCGTTGTCGGTCTCTCCCAGTTGCTGGTACAGCAAGGCCAGGTTGCGGTGGCTGATGAAATCGTTCGGGAAAGATGCAAGCACCTTGAGGTTCTCTTCCACCGCTTCGGGGAGCTGGCCAAGATGGAAGTAGATTAGGCCCAGCGTACTGTGCGCCCTGGCAAGGCCAGGATCGATGCTAACCGCCTCCAGATTGGAGGTTAAAGCATCCGTGATGTTTCCCTGCTGGTAGTAGATGTAACCAAGCGCGCTGTGTGCTTCGGCATTCCGCGGCTCATAGATGAGCGCCTCACGGTAGGCAGCAGCGGCATCGTCCAGTTTGCCTTCCATGGCGTCAAGGTTGCCCTTGATGAGGTATGTGGAGCCGAACTTCTGGTCCAGCGCCAGAGAGTATTCCAGCTTCTCACGAGCCCCCGCATAGTCGCCCTTGGCCATGTACACCAGAGCCCATTCGTTGAATATCTGGGCGTTGTTGGGGCTGTGCTCTGCGGCCTGCACGTAGTAGTTGTGCGCCAAGTCGAGCCTTTGGTCGCGCTCCTCCGTGGTCGAAGCCAAGTCTGCCCAGTTGCGTTCCAGGCGACCCAGGTTGGCATAGTGGTCTGTATTGAGGGGGTTCAACTGACGCGCCTGATCCAGGGCCTTGAAACCCTCCTCAAACCATTGTACCCTCTGTGCGGCATCCGAGGCAGTAGTGGCCTTGCCCATCAAGGCCCTGCCGAGGAACAGGTAGTAGTAGTCCTGGTCCTGCGCCAGCGAGATTGCCTTCTTGTAGAGCTGGATGGCTGTGTCCCAGCGTTGCTCCTCTTCCAGTTTCAGTCCCTGCTTGTAGTAGACATCTGCTTTGACAATGCTGATATTGGTGACCAGGATGGCAAACACCGCCAACACCAGAGCGAGGGCATAGGCCCAGCTATGCGAGAACTGGCACCAGCGTTCGGGCAAGCGCATGTTCCGCAGCAGGGCCAGCGCCAAGAGCACGGCGAGCACGAGGATCGTTACGCAGTAGAAAACGAATGCGTTGGCGATGTCGGTGCCCGGTTTCAGGAGTGAGGTGTGTATGCCCATTTCGACCACAAAGATGCCCAGGGTCACCGCGGCGTAGACCCCTAGGGCAGACAGCCACCAGCTTGTCGTCTTGCGCACTGGTGCGGTGCGTTCGGCTTCCGAGAGCACCACCAGCGCTCCCACAACCCAGGTGAGGAAGAACATCCACAGTACCCCGTAGGAGGTACGCGCGGGGTCGTTTCTCGGAGCAAAAGTGGTCAGCGAAAGCTGAATGATGCGCAGCGGATCGAACTCACCCATCGGATTGGCGACGAATTCGAATCCCATCGTGAAAAGGATGATGCTCACGATCAATGATCCTGCAACCACCTTGGTCATCAACGAAGGCCCAGCCGACTGCTCGCTGCGAGTTGTGGGTAGGGATGCCTGCCGCTCCTCACGCCTGGCGCGGCGGCGCGCTCGCTTGCTCTGCCAAGTTGGCGGTGGTGGAGAGGGCTGCTCAACGGCGATGGCCTCCGATTCTGGTTTGTCCTGAATCCTGTTCAGACCCAGCAACACGAACATGGCCGTATATGCCCAGAAGTGCGTGCGCGTCGAAGCGATGGCAATGCCAAAGTGAATCTCGATAAAGTGCGCGACGATGGCAGAGAAAATGCCGATGAGCAGCACCTGCCGAGCGAAATCCGTTGGCTGTTCTTCGGTGTAGAAGAGGATCGCGGATAGCATGAGGTAGATTGAGGTGCCCGCGATGAAGCCTACAGGCAATCCTACTCCCGATAACCTGTAAGTGCCCTCGATCAGCCTGGGAAGGAACACACCGACAATCGATCCTGAAACGCCGAGCAGCAGGAACAGATTGCGCTGCTTCTCAGTCTGCATGAACCCTAACCACTTGAGGCCATAGTAGAAGATGCCAGCGAAGAGAAGCATGTAGATGATGAACCCGTTCGCGCCCGTAATCACCAGCGCGTCAAAAGTCTCATTGTGCGAGCGGTCCGGTGAGGCATTGCGCGCTTCATAGTGCGCCAGGTCCGGTGGGTAGAATGGGTTGTACACTACGTGCATCGTCTCGGGACCATAACCCACTAACGCGCGCAGAAAGTTGGACCGAATCAACTCGATGGTGCCTTCCCAGATCAGCACACGAACCTTCCCGGTGCCCGCCTCGGTGTTCAGGATCTGGCCCAAGCGCCCCAGGTAAGGCATCTCGCGAAAGCGCGACAATGGTGTGTTGGGCAGGTTAAACGCCACAAGGAACACCAGGGCTAACACGGTGAGAATCACCCAGCCCTGCCAAAGGCGGCCCCTCCAACTGTGCGGCCCTGCACTATGGCGCAAGGAGATGAGCCCGACCAGCACAAACACATACAAACCGCCGAGCAGTCCCAGCCAGGGGCCGCGGCTCTGCGTGAAGAAGATGCAGATCAACTGCACGCTGATGGCAAAGGTGTAGCTTCCCGCCAGAAGCGCATGAGCAATCGTGCCCTCTTCCTCTTTCATCAGAGTGGAAAACGATTCGATCAGCCGCGCCAGAGTGATGGGCAATGCCATGATCAAATATGCCGCAACGAAGATGGCGTTACCCATGTTTGACGCAACGCGCATGACTACGTCGCCGCTCCACGGCAGAGAATCGAGGTTGTAGTGCTGCAGAATGCCGTACAAGGCGATGGGCAGGCTAGTGAGAATCACCGTGCTGCATAGACGATCCACTTGTTCGCGGCGGTGCATCGTCCCGAGCATCAGGAAGAAGATCACGATGTAGGAGAGCGTGGTGTATGTGCCTTGGAGGCGCATGTATGAACCCCACAGGCTGATACGTGGGGCAACCGAGAGAAGCGTGCTCAGCAAATAGGCCCCAACGAGCAGAAGCGTTGGCACGACCAACGGTACGGTGTTCAGACGCTGCCACAGTCCAGGGCTGGCGACTTGTTCGTCCTCCGGCTTTGGTCGCTGCGCCTTCTGAGCCAAACCACTGCTATCGATCACCTTGATGATCCAGATCACAACCATGAGCAACGCGATCGAGCGCAGGATTGACAGCTTGTCCGGTTCAAACACGCGGCTGGAGTAGACATTGAAGAACAGGGGAGTGACAATCAAGGCCAGCAGCCACCCCGCCTCGAGCAACCTGTCGCAAAGGGCACTCAGTCTCGTTCGTATCAATTCGTTCCCTCGTTGCCCCTGTCTCGCGGTGATGGTGAGCCAGAACGCATGAACTTGTGGGCGCGCTCAGGTCAAGGTAGTGGCACCGCACGCGATGATGCCAGAACCCGGGTAGCGAACAGGGCTGTTGTTACGCAATCTTATCGTATTTTATGTGAAAAATCAAGTATTCTGGCAGGTTGGGGTGTGATTGCACTGGAGCACACAGCCTCAACCCCCTATGGGCAAGCCGTGGCTTGTGCACAGCGCCTCGGCCAGGGTTCAGAAACCTGCCCTCTTCTCTGCTCGTCCGCTTGCCAGCACCTCATCGTAAAGAGCGAGTACTCGCCCTGTCATGCTTTCCAGGGAGAACTCGGCCTGTGCTCGCTCCCGGGCATGCTCCCCCATGCGCCGCCGCTTGGGTTCGTCGCGCAGCAGGTCGCCAATCGCCGCCGCCAAAGCAGATGGGTCGCGCGGCGGCACCACCCAGCCAGTCTGGCCGTGCACATTGACGTAGGACGTGCCCGTCTCCAATTCCGTGCACACCACCGGCAAGCCACTGGCCATCGCCTCAATCTGCACAGTGCCAAATGCTTCGCTGCGCTCGCTGGCGGGCAAGACAAACACATCGCAGGCATGGTAGTAGACCGGAAGGTCCTCGTCGCTTACCTCTCCGAGGAACAGCACTCTGTCTGATAACCGCAGAGTGGAGGCCAGAGCACGCCACTCCCTATCCATGGGCCCGCTGCCCACGACCAGAAGCTTGGCAGGAACGTCGTGCATTGCTGCCAGCAAGTACTGTAACCCTTTGTAATAGCGCAATCTGCCGACGAACAGCAGGAGCGGAGTGCCGTAGGCATCACGGATGCGCTTCGCTCCGGCCTCCGGCACCTGGAGGAAGCGCTCCAGAGCGATGCCCAGTGGAATGACACTGCACCGGTCACGCAGTCGCCTCAAGTAGGGCGAGGAGTCGATGTACTTGGGGCTGGTGGCGATGATCCGGTCCATGCGGCGCAGCACGCGCCACAGCATCGGGCGATACAGGCGCAGCAAGCCCTTTTGGCGCACGACGTCGCTGTGGTAGGTCATGACCACCCGCTCGGCTCGCCCGAGCAGCATCTGGGCGAGCTCACCGATGGGGTACGGAAAGTGCAAGTGCGCGATCTCAGGGCGCTGGCGCCATAACCACAGCGGCAGCGAAATGCTCAGCGGCGTCGAAGCCACGGTGGTCAGCCGTCCGGCCTTGATAACGTGTACTGCATGCACGTCTTCAACGTGCGTCTTTGATGTGGGATCGGTAGCCAGCACGGTCACCTCGTGCCCGCGCTGCGCCTGGCTTTCGGCCAGCATCTTGATGTGGTTCTCCATGCCGCCGAGGACGGGGTAGTAATCCTTATAGATGTGCAGAATCTTCATGTGCGCCAATCCGCCGGCCCTTGAGCCAGCAGCCCTTCATAGAGCGAGACCGTCTCTTCCACCATGCGCGCTGCGGTGAACAACTGCCGCACCCGGCTCAGTCCGCGTTGCCCCATCTCTCGCGCCAATGTCGCATCGCTTGCCAGTCTAAGCACATGCTGTGCCAAGGCATCCACATCGCCAGGCCGGTACAGAAGACCCGTAAGGCCATCTTCAACGGCCTCTCCAGTACCTCCGACAGCGCTGGCTACGACGGGAAGTGAAGCAGCCATGGCCTCGAGCACGGTGAGTGGCAGGCCCTCCCAACCCTTAGACGAGAGAACGAATACGTCCGTTGCGGCCAGCAGCCTCGGAATGTCACGCCGCATCCCCAGTAGGCGGACCTGCTCCTGCAGCCCCAGGTGCCGGACCTGCTCCTCGATAGCGGTGCGCAAGGGACCTTCACCCACCACCAGCAGCAGTGCATGGCGAATGGCCGTACGCACGCGCCCGAAAGACTGCAAGAGAGTGTCGAAATCGCGTGGGCGGTACAGCCGGCAGACCGTAGTGATCACAAAAGCACTACCTGGTATGTCCAGCGACTCCCGCAGGCCCGGCTGTTCCTCCTCGGGCAGCGCGAACTTCTCCATCTCGATACCATTCCGGATGACCTGCACTCTGTCTGCGTCTGCCACGCCCGAACGCAGCAAGGCCACGCGCTCCGCTGCCGACACGCAAACCCAGCGGTCCGTCGTCGCCGCCAGTGCTCGCTCGATGCCCAGCAGGAGTTCACGTTTTGGGGGAGCATAGTGCGGGGCTGCGAAACCGTGGATGGTGTAGACTATGCGTGGGCGCTGGCGACCAAGGGACACGGCGGCAAGGCGACCGAACAAGGCGGCCCGTGCGCCGTGGACGTGCAGGATGTCGGATCCGAGCGCCAATTGGCGTAGCTTGCCCAACGCTCTCAGCGAAAAGCCTGCTGCGATCCCAAGCGGGTAGAAGGCAATGCCAGCGGATAGGTCCTCCCGCCCCACGTTGCCAGCATCCTCAGGCATGGCGACGCGCACGCCAAAGCCCTTACGATCGAGGCCCGCAGCCAAGTCGCGGACGTGGCTGGCACCGCCGCCGCGAGAGGAAGCAACCAAGTGCAGCACGCTGGCCATGGTTGGCTCACTGCCCTCGAGTAGTGGACACAAACAGGAAATCGTTGGCCAGAAGCGTGGGCAGCGCGCGCACGAGCGGCTGTGATGCCCAGCCCGGCACGGTCGGCAGAAGCCGGCCGCCTATGCCGCCCACGGGCACAACCCGGATGTGCGCAAAGCCCTGCAGCAGTTTCAGCAGGGTCGAGCGTGAGAATCGCTGCAGATGCGTGGGATCCTCGATGCTGCGCCCCTGCAGGTATGCCAACCTCGCTCGCCAGTGAAAGCTGTTTGGCACGGAACCGATGAACATGCCCCCTGGCACCAGAATGCGCTGCACCTCTCCGACCATGAGGGCAGGATCTACCAAATGCTCTAGCAATTCTCCAGCAACGACCACGTCGAACGCGCCTTGTTCGAAGGGCAACTTCTCGCAGTTGAGGTCAAGCCAGAGAGTGCGAATGCCCAGCCGTTGCGCGCCCAGGGCAAGAGCCTGTTGGTCAATGTCCACGCCGGTCACCTGGTTGCCTGCGACGTAGTATTGCGTCAGGAGGCCGTCGCGACAACCCAGGTCAAGCACGCGCTTGCCCGTCCCAACCCAGGCGGCAAACTGGGGCCCGCGCTCCTTGGCACGATAACTGAAACCGTAGCGCTGCTGCCCGGCGTGGTGTGCGGCGTATGTGGCTTCAAGCTGGGTGCGTTCTTTCATTTTCCTGCGCTGTCTTGGGACCGCTGCCCGGCAACGTTCTGGCTGAGGTCCTCCCGCGATGGGTCGCCATTATCGTGAGGCCGGGCTCGTGCAAGGGGCCCCAGTGGGAGCTCTGTGCCGACATAGCCTGCCATCCTGCCGGGATGGAGCAGGCCCAGAAACATGCGCGCATCGGCGCGACCGAATTCGTGTTGAAGCGACAAGGCTAGCAGGTACACTCCGCAGCCGGCGATGAGCGCCAAGGCAGTCACGAGCCATGAGCCAGAGCCAACCATGCGTCGCAGCAGTTCGTTTGCCACAGCCATGGCCAGTCCGGCTGCCAGGAACTTGATTGCAGGGACGTACAGTCTCACCCCTGCATAGCGCCTGGCGATGTAGACCTGTAGTGAGCCGTTCACGGCCTGGCTGATCAGGCTTCCCAGCGCTGCTCCGAGTCCTCCCAGACCAAGCATCGTTGCACCCCACAACACAGGCGGCACCAGCAGGGCATCCGCGATCAGCAATGCAGCCAGGCTCAAAACGCCGCTGGGCACCAGGTAGCGGTGCTTCTCAATCGCGTAGACTATGGTGTCGTAGGGCTCGAAGAAGGCGGTCAACAACGGGCTCATGGCGAGGACGGCCAGGATCGGCCCCGAGCGTCCGAACTCTTCTCCAAGGTAGAGGCGGGTCACAAGACTGCTTCCCAGGGCAACCATCACGCACATCGGGACCGTGATCATCAACAGATAGCGCTCCAACACAAACAGCCGTCGTTGTACCTCATGCAACTCACCCCTGGCCACGTCCTCGGACGCCTGCGGAAGGAATATGCCCATCGCTGCCAATGGCACGCGCTGGAGCAGCGCTACAAGACCAATCACGGCTGTGTAGTACCCGACCTCGCTTGCGTCCCAAGTGCGTTCGAGAAGGATGCGGTCGACGTTGGGGAGGATGTATGCCAGCACGGTGACCCAGAACATCGGTTTGGCGTAATCCAGCAGGTGGGCGAATTCGTCCTGGCTTGGACGCCGTATTGGGTACCGCCGTAATATCCACATGCTGACTACCAAGGAGACGATTGTCTCCAGAGCGTATGCGACCGCCAGCCAGGTAAGGCTGGTGCGTGCCAGGGCCATCACGCACTTGGCAACCGAGCTGATCAGCGCACCAATGGTCCCTGGCAAGGTGTACTTGGCGGTTTCACGACGTGCCTGAAACGTTAATGTGGGAATGGCTGCGAAGCTGTTGACCAGGTAGTAGACTGCGATGGACCAGTATGCACCTCGCAAGTCCGCCTGGGCCAATGCCGCCGCCAGACGCTGGTCAACCCAGGGAGCTAGCCAACAGGCCCCGAAAAGCATCACGCCCAGCGCTGCTTTCAGCAGTATCAAGGCGCCGACGTATCCGCCGTTCTGCTCGGGGCGCTCCGAGGCGCACTTGCGAAAGGCCTGGTGAATGCCCAGGTCAGAGACGAAGGCCAGCGTGCCTATCAGGCCAAGCAGATAGCCGATGGTGCCCAGGGCGACGGCACCCAGGTAGCGGGCCGTGAAGTACGTGGCGGCGAAACCAAATAGTGCCTTGAGGATATCGGTGCCAAAAGCCAGTAAGGACTTGCGCGCGAGCATGTTCAGGAGGTCTTCCGCAGGGCAATCAGGCCGTGGTCGTTGCGAATCCCCAGATGCTGGGCCAGGGCGTGGGCGAGTGCCTCCAGTCCCAGACGGCCAAAGCCAGGGATGCCCGCCGAGAGCTCGCGCTCCAGGATGACGTCAAAGCTTGCCCCACCGGGTGTCGAGTCCCTTGCCATCTCGTGCGTCATCACGCGCCGTACCCACTTGTTCGAGTAGGGCCGCACGTGATCGGGTTTGTCCCAGAAACTCTGCACGCTCTTGGAGGTCACAGTGATGAAGATGCCACCAGGTCGCAGGACGCGTCGAACCTCGTACAGGAAACGAAAAGCCTGCTCCAGGTAGAGATGCTCCAGGACGTCCTTGGCCAACAGCCCGTCGAATTGCCCGTCAGCGCACGGCAGGTATTCGCCACTGCCGAGCACCAGTCGCTGTATGCCCCTCCGGCCCGCCTGCGCGAGGCGCTGCGGCTCAATGTCCAAGCCCACGAATCGGTCCGGGAAGGTCTCTTCAAAGTAGGCGTCGCCGCATCCCACGTCAAGGATACGCTGGCATCCGTATTGGTCCAAGATGCGCAACGCCAGGCGCACGGTGTAGAGTCTGGCGATACTGGCTGCCGGTGGCAGCGATCGGATGTAGTTCATGTGGGCGTCGCGCCTTCTCCCATCAGGCCCATGGGGTTGCCGCTGGCTTCGGAGTGTGACGGCGCAGGACTCTGGCCGGACGCGTCCGGCTCCAATCGACTTCGCACCAGTCGCGCGGGCACGCCGGCGATCACACTGAAGGCGGGAAAGGTCCTGATGACGACGCTGCCAGCGCCTATGACACACCCTTCGGCAACGTCCGCTGCGATGATAGCTCCGTTGCCCACCCACACGTCGCGGCCGATCCTGACTTGGCTGACGCTGCCCTCCTGCTGGCGCATGGGAATGTCGGTGCGTTCAAAGCTGTGCTGGGCGGCTCCCGACAACACGACGATGTGCCCTCCCAGCATCACGTCGTCGCCAATGTCGGCCCAGCCGATCCAGCAGCTATGCCCGATGTACACATCGCTACCGATGCACGTCTTGGGTGTGCGGATGGCGGCCAGAAAATCCACGTAGAGGTTCTCACCGCAATGCGCAAGCGTCGCCTTGTACCATGCCCGCCGCAGCCACATCCCTGCCAGGCCGGGCATCAAGCACAAACCCTTTCCTACGGTCTCAAAACCCAGCACGTGCAGCCCGTAGAGGAGCAGCGTCGGCGCCAAGAGGATGTAGCATAGCGCGTACCAGAGTCTCCTTCGCACGGCCCCGGTTCTTTCGAGAGCACCGCTCACGCGAGTCCTCCTAGTACCCTTTCGACGAATAACGGCGCGACGCGCTTGACTGCGTAGGACTGAACGTTCTGCAGGCCCTGCGCACTTAACTCCGCCCTGAAGGCAGGATCGCGCAGCAGAGCCACAACCTTATCGGCAAATGCCGCTGTATCGCCCTTGCTGACCACGTACTCAGCCTGAAGTGGTGTGACGATGTCCAGCACGCCTCCCACATCGGTCGCGACGAACGGAACGCCCACGGCCTGCGCTTCGAGCAGCACGCGTGGAAAGCCTTCCTCGTCAGAAGGCATGATGAACACGTCGGCTGCCCCGTAGTAACGCGACAGCTCGCGATTAGGCACCCAACCCAGCATTCTGACTGCATCGTCTAATCCGCGGGCAGCCACTTGTTGCTTCACAAGACTCTCGTATGGTCCGCCGCCGACAACCAGAAACACCGCATCCGTTACGCTCTGGCGAACGCGCGCGGCAATCTCGGCCAGGTATTGCGCGCCCTTGCGCGGAGACAGGCGGTGCACGAACAGGACCAGCGGTGTATCCGGCGCCAGCCCCAACGCCGCCTTGGCCTGACTCGGGTCAGTTTGTCGCTGCGGGAAGTGGTCCAGGTCAATGTCATTTGGCACCACGATAATTCTACTGCCCCTTACGCCAAACTCGCGAGTGTAGTACGCGGCCATGCGGGCAGTGCCGGTGACCAGGGCGTGGCTGAGTCGCAGGCACAGATTCAGAGGCAGTTCGTCGCCCAGTTTCTTGGTGAGCACACTGCGCTGCAGCGACCACCGGTGCGGATAGTACTGCCGGGCCTGCCCACAATGCCAATAGTACGCGCGGGCGCCGCTCAGGCGTGCGACGAGGGCCGCCGTGATTGCGCCGGAATAACTGTAGTGGGTGAAGAAGGCCATGCACCCGGAAAGGCGCGCCCGCAACACAAGCCACAGCAATTCCAATGCGCGCAACGGTCCGCGTCTGCGCTGCAACAGCACGCGCTGGGCGGAGCCGATGTGTACCGGTCCGCTCCATCGCTTGACGATGACCGTCAGGTCGAGGTGCTCAGCCAACACCTCCAGCGTTCTCACGGTGTGCGAGAAATGCTCTTGACTGTGTGCGTCGTATTGCGGAAGAATGAAGGCGAGCTTGGGGCGGCTCATGGGTCGGCTCTTGAGACCGCTGAATTGTCGGCCCGCGAACGTGCTCGAGCGTAGACTGCCGTAGCCTGCCACATGCTCTGCAAGTCGGCCATGACCTTCTCTGGAGCAAAATGCGTCTGCACCCACTCGTGACCCGCCTCGCCCATCTGCGCCGCATGCGCTGGGTCCGCCAGCACGCGCGCCAGCGCCTCGGCCAGAGACGGAGGGTCGCGCACGGGTACGATGTAGCCGGTCTGCCCATCCTGTACCACGTCCTCCACGTTGCGCGTGCGGGTCGAGACCACCGGTTTGCCGGAGGCAGCTGCTTCCACCAGCACCGTCGGGATGCCCTCATAGATGGATGGGAGCACGAACACATCGCAGGCGCGGAAGTAGCTCGGCAGTTCTTCGCTACCCACGCGGCCGGCAAAGACGACTCGTTCTGCCAGGCCCATCTCGGACGCCATCTTGTGCAACCTGGCGTTTTCTTGGCCCTGTCCCACAATGACGACTCGAACCCCAGGGCGCCTCTGGGCCAATAGCGGCACGGCGCGCAGGAGCGTAGGGATGTCCTTTTCCGGGGCAAGGCGACCGACAAAGAGCACCATCTCGTCATAGCTCGCATCGATGTAGCGCGCCCGTATCGTGGCGCCGTCTGCGCGCTCAAAGCGCTGCAAGTTGTACAGGAGTGGGATCACCCAAACCCGCTGTTCGGGCACCCCCAGGGTTGCCAGGTGCTGCTTCTCCACGCTCGACTCGACGCGCACCGTATCTGCGGCCTTGACAGTGAACTTGCCCAGGAGATTCAAGAGGCGATTGGCCGGCCTTTCGGAGAGCCAATGGGGATTGTCCAAGAAGCTGGAGAACAGCTGGACATTCAGTCCCACCCCCCAGCGCCGCCTCAACACGTACCCCACCCAGCCGGTCAGGAACGGGTCCTGGGTTATGACGATGTCCGGCGGCCCGCGCTTGCAGCGGATGGCCTCGCTCAGGCGCAGTGCATCGCGAACGTAGAACATGCCGTGCCTCGAACTGGTGGCGTTCACGCAGGCATTGGGGGCAAGCTCTCGCCTCGCCGGAGTACTGCCGCGACGAGTGAACACGATCATGTCGAGCCAGCCCAACTGCTGTGCATACTTGAGCTGGCGGGCGGCGGTGTCCCCCCGTGCGTGCGAGTCGTCCATGAGCAACGTGTCGTCCAGTCCGATGCTCAGCACCTTCAGCTGGTTGGCCATGGGACTACCTGACGGCTTGCACAAAGTAGCCGATGACCCAGTCGCTGCGCGAAGAGCCCTGCCTTGCCCCGCGCCAGCGGCGCAGCAGGCTGTCCAACAGCAGGGCGCAGGCGGCCCAAACCACCTTGAGCACACCCCAGCGCAATTCGGGCAGAAGCAGGTTGGCTCCGGCAGTGAAGGGGCCGAACGAGCACGCCTTGACCTCGATAGGGCCGCCGAATCCACTTTCCGTCAACAAACGTTGTAGGCCACTGCTGCTGAAGCGAAAAAAGTCATCGGTGAAGACCTCACCGCGGCGGGCGGTGTGAACGGCGATGAGAAAGGGCGAGAACATGATGAGGCGGCCTCCAGGCCGCAATACCCGAGCAGCCTCGCGCAATACGTGCTGGTAGTGGTACAGGTGCTCCAAGACGTTGAGCAACAGCACGCTGCCGGCCGATGTGGAGGCCAAGGGCAGGCTGCGTTCCAGGTCGGCCACCAGATGCGGCCGGGCCTCTGGGCTGATGTCAACCTGCAGAAGGTTGGCGCCTGGACCGTGTGGCATACCCTCGAAGTAGTTGGATCCACCACTGCCGAGATCCAGGGTCAGCCCGTTCACACACGTGTTCTGCAGCTGCAACTCCATCCAGGCGCGGTTGATGGTCTTGCCCTGGCGCACCATGGACAGAAGCTTGCGTGCGGGCAGGCCACCTGGGGCCATCTCAGGCTTCCTGTCGCCCGGGACGGTCGTCGGCCAGGGCCTGGCGGACGGCCGCAACGACGCAAGTCAGGTCCGCATCGCTCATCCCTGGGTACAGAGGCAGGGTGACTTCGCGCGCTGCTACGTCTTCAGTGATTGGCAGGCTGCCTGGTCCATAGCCATAGTGCTCACGGTAGTGAGTGAACAGATGGATGGGTGGGTAGTGAATGCTGGTCTGGATACCCTTGCCCTTCAGAGCTTCAATGAAACCGGGGCGGCGCGAAGCGTCGTCCAGCAGAACGGGGAAGATATAGTTGGCCGACGTGTGCGGTGAGTCGCCGAAGGGCACGCTCAGGCCTTGCATGTCCCGCAGCGTCTTGCGGTAGGCATCCACAAGCTCCTGGCGGCGGAGGTTGTCGGCCTTTAGATGCTGCATCTGAACCAACCCCAGTGCAGAGCGCATCTCGTCAATGCGGTAATTGTAGCCCGGCGCGACCACATCGTAACTATGCGCGTGCCCGCGGTGACGGTCCCAAGTCAGCGTGGTCATGCCGTGCGAGCGCATCAGGCGAATCCTCTCCGCCACGTCGTCACGCTGCGTGACGATCATCCCGCCCTCGCCCGTGGTCATGTTCTTGTTGGCGAAGAAGCTGAAGCATGCAGCGTCGCCGAACAGCCCTGCACTCCGGCCGCGGTACACCGTCCCGACCGCGTGCGCGGCGTCTTCGATAACCTGCAGTCGGTGGCGTTTGGCTAGTTCGCAAATGGCGTCCATATCGCAGGCATGGCCCGCGTAGTGCATGACCGTGATCGCTCCGGTGCGTGAGGTGATGCGTCGCTCAATGTCAGCGACAGAAATGTTGAGGTCTTCCGCTCCGCCTATCTCGGCGAACACGGGCGTGGCGCCGGTGTAGACGATCGAGTTGGCAGTGGCCACGAAGGTCAGCGCAGGCACGATGACCTCAGTCCCTGCAGACAGTCCCAGTGCTGCGTGCGCCAGGTGCAGCGCTGCGGTTCCGTTGGCTACCGCAAAGGCGTGCTTGACGCCCAGGAACTCGGCAAATGCGCGTTCGAACGCTTGCGTGGTCTCACCCATGGAGAGCCAGCCTGAGCGCAGCACCTGCTCCACGGCATCGATCTCCGCCTGGCCGATTCGTACGTCTGCCAGAGGGATCTTCCAGTTCATGGCTTCTCCCGTGGGGTCCGAGTTGTGGCCGCAGGACTGGCTGTACTGCGGTCCTCTCGAGGTGAAGGCTCGTCTGGCAGGAACTGGGCCCGCATGGCTTCGAACTCCTCGACCGCTCGGGCATAGTCGTCGGGCCGGCCGATGTCCAGCCAGTAGCCCGCGTACGGATAACCTGCCACGAGCTGGTCGGCAGCCAGCAACTTCCAGATGAGCTCTGGAAAGTCCAGGCGCGCGCCTCGTTCTATGTAGCGCAGTACCGCCGGCTCAAAGACGTATACGCCCATGCTGACGAGGTAGTCGAAAGCGGGTTTCTCGACGTATTGGACCAGCCGGTTGGTTTCGTCCACCTTGATTACGCCCAGGTCGATCTTGACTTGGCGTTCGTGCATGGCAATGGTGGCCACGGCCCGGCGCTGGCGATGGTAGGCGACCAGTGCGGCGTAATCGAGTGTGGTCAGAACGTCACCGTTCATCACAAGAAACGTGTTGTCCAGGCCGTCGATCAGCGCCAGAGGGCCGGCGGTTCCCAAGGGGGTATCTTCCAGCGAGTAGTCAATGTGCAATCCAAAACGTGCTCCGTCTCCGAAGAAGGCCATCAGCAGGTTGGCCAGGTGGCCGACGGCCATGGTGATGTGCTCCACACCAACGCGTCGCAACTGGCGCACTACGATCTCAAGGATAGGCATGTCGCCAACAGGAACTAGTGGTTTCGGGAAGACCGTGGTATACGGGGCCAGGCGCGTACCTTTGCCTCCGGCCAGTATGATGGCTCTCATACCTGATACTCTCCCGGACGGTACCAGCCCAAGTGTTCTGCGATCCAGGCAACGGTCTGCCGTAGGCCTTCCTCAAGCGTCACCTCGGGAGCCCAATGCAGTAGCGCCTGTGCCTTGCGCGTATCTGCCAGCAAGCGCTCAACCTCGCTGAGCCTTGGACGCTTGCGACGTTGCTCACTGATCACTCGAACCGGATGGCCCACGATTGCGCAAATTTTCTCGACCAGGTCCGCAATGCTGACTTCGTTTCCGGATCCCAGGTTGATCTCCTGGCCAACCAACCCCTGTGCCTCGGCCACGGCCATCATGCCGGTCACGGTATCGGCAACGAAGGTCAGGTCGCGCGTGGGCTGCAAATTGCCCAGACGGACCGTCTTGCCTGTGAGGGCTTGGGTGACGATGGTGGGGATGACTGCGCGAGCCGATTGGCGGGGGCCATAGGTATTGAACGGGCGCACGGTCGTGACGGGAACGTCGAACGCGCGCCAGTAGCTCTCAGCCAGGCGGTCCGCACCGATCTTGCTGGCAGAGTACGGCGATTGCCCCTGCAAGGGGTGACCCTCGTCGATGGGCACGTAGCGCGCCGTGCCGTAGACCTCGCTGCTGGAGGTGTGGATGAGCTGCTCGACAGCGCAAGCCCGAGCAGCCTCCAAGACATTCAGCGTTCCCAGGACGTTCGTCTCCACCACCTCACGCGGGTGGACGTAGGAATAGGGTATGCTGATCAGGGCCCCCAAGTGGAAGATTGTGTGGCAGCCCTCGGCACAACGTCGAACCGCGTCCGCGTCGCGCAGGTCGCCGTACGCCCACTCGACCTGCCGCAGGATCGCAGGTGGCACAAACCTCAGTAGCCCGATATCGCCACGAGAAGTATAGCGCACGAGGCAGCGCACATGCGCTCCCAAAGGCAGCAGGCGTTCCACGAGGTGGCTGCCGATGAATCCGCCTGCTCCCGTGACCAATACTCTACGCCCTTGCCACTGCATTTTGCCTATTCCTTCGCCTGTTTGAGAATGGACTCTACTGCGCTTGCCATGGCGCACGCTGAGAAACGCCTGCGGGCGTCTTCTCTGCCTGCGGCGCACCTCCGACGCAACTCAGCATCCTGCAGAACCTCGACCATTGCCTGCCGCAGGGCCCTCACGTTTTCCTCATGGCTGACGCGGCCCTCGACGGACTGAATCAGCTTTCCGTTCACGCCAGACTGCACCACTTCACCGATTCCGCCCACGTCCGTGGCCACGACAGGCAGTCCGGCCGCCATCGCCTCCAGCACCACATGGGGCAGCCCCTCGTAGCGCGAGTTCAGTACGAAAAGATCGCATGCCGCCAGGAAGGCCCCCACGCGCTCTTGCTCGATCTGACCAGCAAAGTGCACCCTGTCGTCCAGCTTCAGCCGTCGCACCAGTGCTTCCAGTTCCGGCCGCTCTGGGCCTTCCCCTACCACCACTAGACCTGCGTCTGGCAACGTTCCGATCGCCTCGATTAGAGCGTCGACCCCTTTCCAGCCAGTCAGTCGGCAGATGGTGATCACGCGTTGCTGCGTGCTCAGAGGCAGTGTTTGTGGCTGCTGGTCCAAGGGCGCGAATTCGAGTGCATTGTAGATGACGTGTGAGCGTTGCGCCCGGATACCCCAGCCGACTATGATGCGTTGCAGGTACGCGCTGGGCACGATGACTGCCCGCATCTGACGCAAGGCGCAGTTGCGCAGCCTGCGTCGCAGTTCGATGCTCCGAGTATAGCGCCGCTGCTGGAATTCCTCGAATTGGTCCTTGATCCAGCCCTTGTCCCGTGCTCGCTCCCAGGCAATGTCGCCCACTACCTTGGCCACCGCCGGCTTGCGCAAGAACCAATTCACCAAGGCTGTCTCGATCAACAGGCCATTCACGTACAAGACGTCTGCCTGTCGTGCATTGACCGCGATGCGCTGGAAGGCCCGCAGCAGTCTGATGGGTCTGCAGTCACGCAGTACAACGCGCTCGACCTGAAAGGCGTACGTCGAATCGAGCCCATCGTGTCGCGCTTCGCTGTAGGTAAGGACGCGGACGAAATGCCCACGTTGCTGCAGCTCACGGGCGACCAAGGGCACATATGTAGCCGGGCCGCCGGCATCCGGCGGAAAGATGTCGCTCGTGATCAGAATGCGCATGACCTATGTATACTCTTGTACAGGCGGCGCTGATTGGGCTGACTGCGGTGGCGTGTGTAGGCAACTTTCGAGCCACGCCACCTCTTTGGCCAGTCCCTCCTCAATAGCTACCTGGGGCTCATACTGCAGGACTTGCCTGGCTCTGCTGATGTCGGCAAACGTGTGGCGTGCGTCACCCTTCTGGCTGGGCAGGTAGCGCACACGAGCACGCTTACCCATGATGCGCTCCAGAAGCTGGATGATCTGATTGACCGTGACGCGCGACCCCCCTCCGACATTGAAAGTTTGGCCCACCGCTTTGGAGCTCATGGCCAAAATGTTGGCCTCTGCGGTGTCGGACACGTATGTGAAGTCGCGGGTTTGCTCTCCATCGCCATAGACGCTGATCTCCTTGCCTTGAAGCATGGCCTGGATGAAGCGATGAAACGCCATGTCGGGCCGCTGCCGTGGCCCGTAAGCCACAAAGTAGCGCAGAATGACGACGGGCACGCCAAAGCTCCGATGATATACACGACACAATTGCTCACAGGTCAGCTTAGTCACGCCATAGGGCGAAATGGGCAGCAAGGTTGTATCCTCGGGCGTAGGAAAGGACTCGGCATCGCCATAGACTGACGAAGATGAGGCAAAGATCAGCCCTTTTAGCTTGGGGGCCTGTCTGGCTGCTTCCAGGAGGCGTTGGGTGGCCTGGATGTTGTTGCGCACGTAGATGCCAAAGGTGTCACCCCAGCTCCCGCGCACTCCGGCCTGGGCCGCCTGATGAAAAACGTACTCGGTTCCGTCCAGCAGCGTGGCCCAATCCACGTCAAGGACGTCACCCTCGACAAACTCGAACGCAGGAGAGCGTTTGGCAAGAGCAAGGTTGCTCTCTTTGACGGCGCGCGCGTAATAGTCGGTGAAGCAGTCCACGCCGATTACCTGCTGCACCGCTCCCCGTGAGACACCCGGACATCGACCCAGCAGCCTATCTACGAGGTGAGAGCCTACAAAGCCGGCGGCGCCGGTGACAACTGCCTTGCCACTTCTGGGCGGCATCTTGCATCTCCAGCGGATGGGTTCGTGTGTCGTAAGCGCGCTAAAACACCGCCGGTTGTGGGAAACCTAGCATGCAAGGCGGTGGTCTGACGCACACCAGTACGTGACTATTGTAACTCCGGTCTGTAGGGACGCCAAGCCGCAGCCCGTCGCTATTGCTGCGGCACCCCGTGCATGGCCCACATCATCTTGTTGCGTCATGCTCGGAGCGCGGCCTGTCCAGGAGCTGTTCGAGCGCAGATTCGTACTGAGCCACACAGCGTTCCAGGGGGAAATCCGCCGCGCGTCCCGGCCCGTTCGCCGAGAGGTGTCTTTGGAGTTCCGAATCGCCCAGGACTGTCAGCATGGCCTGCGCGAGTGCCTGGACGTCGGCCGGAGGCACCAGCAGCCCAGTCACGCCATCGGCGATGATTTCGTCGGGTCCGACCGGGCAGCGTGTGGAGATCACAGGCGTGCCGACAGCCAGTGCTTCCACCAACACGTTGCCAAAACCTTCATACAGCGAGGAGAGCACAAAGGCGGTGGCGTGATGCATCGCACTGTAGGGGTTCTCGTCGAAGCCAGGCAGCGCCACGTCGTCGCCCAGCCCCAACTCAAGGACGAGCTTCTCCAGGTCAGCTCGGTTGGGTCCCTCGCCCAGAATGAGCAACCTGCACGGACGCACCTTGCGCACCAGGGCAAAGGCTTGGATAAGGTAGTGGAAGCCCTTCTGAGGATGCAGCCGGCCCACGGCTATCAGCACCGGCATAGTTGAAGCAGCTGGGCCTGGCTGCAACCAGGCATGGCGTGGTGGCTCGTCCGCCAGGGCCCGCACTCTGGCCAAGTCTACGGGATTGTAGATGACCTGCACCTTCGCTGCACGCAGCCCGTACCGGGATACCAGTTCCTGGGCGATGCCATGTGATATGGCCGTCACCAGGTCTGCAGTTGGGTATAGCTTCGTCAGTCCCCAACCCTTCAGAGTGGCGCCGCCAAAGGCGGCAAACTCGGCGCTGGGCAGATTCTGCTCGTTGACGACGACATGTGTATGCACGCCCGACACGGGGCGGGCCAGCAAGGTGACGAAATTGGCGTAGCGCAGCACGCTGAGCACGATGTCCGGCCTTTCGCGGCGCAGCAGGCGGGACAGGCGCCACACGAGCCGAGCATCCCATTGCCTCCTGCCGCGCAGGTCGTACACTTGGACGTCTGGGGGCACCTGACGGGCAAACCGCCCACTGTGTGAAAAGACGGCAAGGGAGGGTGCGAACCTATCGCGGCTGATGCCTCCTAGCAGGTCCAGGGTTGCCCGCTCCGCTCCACCACCTCCCAGCGATGGCAGCACGAACAACAGCTTCAGACGGCCGCGACAGGAGGTGCCATCTTGTCGCTGTAGCTGGACGCCATCTGCAATCATTCTGCATCGACGGCGCGCAGCGTGACCGCAGTGGCAAGGTGCTGCACCAGCGCTGGGAACCAGGGGTGGCCCCCGCGGGCTGGGGCGGCATCGGTCATGATGGTCAGAGTCCTCCCCTTCTGAGTGCTGCGCACGCTCGTCCAAAGGCGCTGCTGCGGGCGCCATAGGCTCAGCGCCAGTCCGGCGACAACCACGGCTCCGCCAAGCAGTACAAGCAGCATCCCATAGTCCTGACCGAATTTGATGACCGCGTAGCGCGTCGGGGTGAATACATAG
>Ga0209609_10000521_pt1 | contig 23010 bp, 25 predicted proteins | sample LakKivw325mmetaG_FD_184136 | JGI IMG/M metagenome (GOLD analysis project Ga0209609, IMG submission 184136) | Anoxic lake water microbial communities from Lake Kivu, Rwanda to study Microbial Dark Matter (Phase II) - Lake Kivu water 325m metaG... | ecosystem: Environmental > Aquatic > Freshwater... | reverse complement strand
ATAAAAAGCAGGGGCATAATATAATTCCGCCACTTCCTTTGCTTTTCTCGCCGTTGATATTTGATCTTACCCCTGACGGATGGCATCCGGCTTTTTCCGCAGTCATTAATACCTCTTCCCCCGGAAAAGTTAAAGTATCGGTTGTCCCCGGATTTGGTTTGTCGGCCGTAGGGATCGGAGGCGAAGGGATCTCGCGCACTTATGATGAGACATTTTCTCTTGTCGCCGAAAGCGGGAACATGCCCGATAATCATTGGACATGGCATGACGCGGATAATCAGATGCTCAGATCCAAAACCACACAAAGGGATGTGGTTCTGATCCAAAGAAATTTGCCTAGAATAGACGGCCTGGCTGAAAAGGCAGATGAGATCCAAAGATCAAAAGGATTCCCTGTGGATATCGAATCTGCGGCTTCATCTGATATCGGAAGAATATTCCTTTATCAGATCAGGAGGATAAGACCTAAATTGACCGGCATCAATATGCCTGCTCCTGATGAAAGTTCTGTTGTTTTAAGAACACCTTTTGTTATAGGGCAGGGGATGCGCTCCATTGACCGTATAATTGCTGTCGAGCTATATGGAACAGACCGGTCTTCTTTGGCTTTCGTCCGAGAGATCGATGAAAAATATCCGGGAAGTTTAATGGTCTTTTGCGCCGATCTGTCCGGCGGGCTTAAGGCCCTTTTCACATACGATCAATGGGCTAACACTGCCGGGCTTTTATTTATTGATAGCGCAAATGCGCACCAATTTGGCAGCGGGCTTCAGCATATCGCGCTCCTGGCAAGAGATGAGGAACAGATCCTTTTTTACTCTGACAACTATGAAATCATTGCCGCGCTTCAAGGCCTGGGAAAGCGGATTGAAAGCTATGAGGCTGATTATCCAAGCACTGTGTCGGTATATTCTTTGCCAAAGCCTATTCACATCGCCGCCGATGATGATGCCATAACTCCGTGGGGAATGATATACAAGGAATGACTTATTTTCTCAAATACAGCGCCATCGGCACCGCCGGAATAAGACATATTAAGCCGCCGATTATCAATGACGCAGGAGCTCCAAGATACTGCGCGGTTACCCCGGCCTGGAACCCGCCAATGGGCATCAGCCCGAGAAAAGAGAGCGTGTAGAAGCCCATTATCCTGCCACGCATCCGGTCGGGGACCTCTTTTTGGAGCACGGTATTTACACAGGCGGCCTGCGAAACTATCCCCCAGCCCAGGACCGCAAGAAAAGCGCAGGAAAGAATGAACGATACAGAGATCGAAAAAGCGATCAGAGACAGAGATACTACAATTGTGCTGAATATGATGTATTTTATGAAGTTTATCCGTGAACTGTATTGAGCCAGCATAAAGGCCGAGAGCAGCGCCCCCATTCCTCCGGCAGACATCAGCAGCCCCAGGCCCTGCGGCCCTACTTTTAGGATGTCCTTAGCAAAGACGGGCATTAAAACAGCATAAGGCATAACAAGCACGGAGGTAAAGGCCACCAGAATCATTAACAACAGCGTTTTTTTATCTCTATAGATGTATCTTGCCCCCTCAAAAAAGGGCTCAAGCATCCCCGAAGTCCATTTTGAGACCGGGGAAAAGTCGCCTTTAATAAGCATGAGGCCGGCCATCATTATAAAGAAGGTCATCGCGTTAAGATAAAAACAGTCTTCTATGCCAAAAGCTCCTATTATGAACCCTGCCGCTGCCGGGCCAACTATCCTTGCAGCATTAAAAGCGATCGAGTTAAGCGCTATTGCATTGGGCAGGGCTTTCTTTTCGGTAAGCTCGACAACAAAGGCCTGCCTTGCCGGAGCATCCAGGGCATTGGCCACACCCACAAGAAAAGTTATCAGAGCAAGAGCGGCAAAACTGATCTGTCCTGTCGAGATCAAAAAACCGACCAGAAAAGAGCTCAAGGCAAAAACAAGCTGAGTGTACCAAAGGAGTTTCTTTTTGTTCACATGGTCCGCTATCACTCCCCCAAAAGGGGTAAGAAATAATATGGGAAGCCCTGCGATGGCATTAAGCAGGCCAAGAAGCAGCTTTGAGCCCGTAATTTCATACACAAGCCATCCCTGTGCCACCATCTGCATCCAGGTGCCCGCGAGGCTGAATATCTGGAATAACCAGAAGATCTTGAAGTTCTTGTACCGGAATGATTCAAACGCCCTCATATTTCTTATGATACTCCCTTTGTTTTTTGAAATCCATCTTAGCCATATTCGATATATACACATGATAAGCGCTGCCAGGCCCAATTTCTCCGCCGGGGGAACACCTCTAAACAGAGGGGCTTGCGATGCCCTGCTTTTAAGGGTCTTCTCAGCTGTAGAAAGCAGGCCTTTTCTCTCCTGGCAAAGACCGGACGGCACAAGTCCGGCAGCCCGTTTTTCGCTCCCGGAGCATCCCGAATTCCGGCTGGCGCTTCCGTTCGTGGACCTGCTGCCGGTCGATATCGGCCAGTTCGGCTGCGACATCGCTTCGGTGTTCCACGATTTCAGGACTTTTGATACGGACATATTGATGCCTCCCGATTATTCACTTGGCCGTTTTTCTCTAAAAGTGTTCGATCCGTATTCCACAGGCGTTCCTGCCCTAAAGTTTGACGAGATACACTCAAGCACGGCTTTCAGGCACATTAAGCCGCGGCCTCAAAATCCGTATCGGGAATGGAATTACTGGGGAACAGTATCGATCATGGAAACTGCCAGGGGCCTTGGAATAAGCGAATTCTTCGCATCGACCCCGGAAACCATAGCTTACAGATACAGGAGGATCAAGATCATGGAGAACAATTTGCATGATAACTATCTAACCCCTTTCCGTTCCGGATGGGACCTTGTGACCATCATAGAAATGGGAAAAGAGGAAAGGGTCTGGCATTATGAGAACGGCTAAGGCCTTAAGCCTTACAGGAAGGCTGGAGCGGGCAACTTCGCTTTTGGGCAACGCTGCCGCAAGGCTGGAAACCTCTTCGTGGATAAGGTCTGGGGGTGCCTTAGTTAGGGCTCTATCTCCTCTTGCCGACAAGATAAAAGACTCGCTTCAAAAAAGAAGCACCCTTAGCAGCAGCGCGTCAATGCTTGACGGTTATGAGTGCTTTGTTTCCTTTCTTTCCGCTCTTGGCGGCAGGGACCGCGGCGGAAGGCTTCTTAATCTTAGCCGCCCCGCCTGCAGGAACGGCCAAACAGCGGATAGTTCTGTTGTTGTCTTTGGTATAGAGAATGAGTTTTTGGCCGATCTTTTCTTCAGAATGACACCTGACGACCCCTTGACAACGTTCTCTTTCTATTCCATTGAGTCCGGCGAAAGGCGTTCTTTGGCGGGAAAATTCCGGCTGGGCTGCGATTACTCCAATCCTATAGTCCACCTTGACGCCGAATACCCTGCCTCTTCGGGCCGCTGCAGGAGCTGGCTCCAACATGCGGACCTTTCGCAGGCCGTCGGCTCCCGGGATATTTTTCTTCGTCGGTTCCAGACAGATCTTATTTCTTATCTGTGCCTTCTTGACGGCGTGTATAACCCCGGCTCTTTTGACCTTGCTCCTGTTTGGAAAACCGCATTGACCCGCTTTGCCGGGCCTTCGCAAGCACGCTGTCTTGAACCGGCTTTCAGGGAGCTTGACGGCCAGGCACATGAGTTGTTCAGGTTTTCTCTTGCCTCTTTGCTGGCCAGGGCTGCCGGCAGGCGGGAGCCCGGAATAAACAGCATCTGGCTGATAGGGTCGGTGGCAGGCGGCAAGCAGTTGAGTCCCAGGGACGACATAGATCTTTTGATAGAGGTTTCCGATGCAAGCAGCAGGCCGTCCGTTGCGGCACTTTTTGAAAGAATAGACCTTAAGGCAACAGAGCTATATAATTTGACCATGGCCGGAACAGGGATAGCCAGGGATTTTTTTGTGGACACCGGCAACAGGATCTTTACAAGCGGCGAGATCAAGTCAAGAATGGGAACGGCCTCCATCCCAACTTCTTTGGATGTCCCGCATTACAGGCTGTATCCTCCTGAAGCGATCAGAAGTTGAAAAATCTGGGGCTGTCCGTTTTTGGGGCCCGCGCCGGTTTCTGCGGCACCCGATTTTTTTGAAAGATTTCTTTTGAAGAAAAGATCGGATCAAACCCGGCCTTCTTGGCCTCAGTTCTCTTTTTGTCCGCAAAATAGATTATATCGTTGTCCCTTACGAATTCCTTGACCCTTATCCCAACCCCTTCCCCCTTCTTCGCCTTCTGGACACTCACATGCTCTATCTGCATAGAGGACACCGGCTGCACAAAATCCGTGGTGTGCCCCTTTATGTGTATCATGTCCCCGACCTTTAAGGGTGCCTTAAGTTTAGTAGTTACGACCTTTATCTTGTCAAAATAGTGGTCGATCTTTCCGGCTATTTTTTCTTTCTTAGCTTTTTTTAACGCGGGCTTTGGGGCAGATTTGACCGGCATTGTTAGTCCCCTTTCTTTTTGCTGCATATTATAGACCCGGGATCTCATAAAGGCAAGCCATGTTATACTGAGAATATGACAACTTTGATCCTCTGCAGGCACGGGGAAACCGACAGCAATGCGGCCCAGATATACCAGGGCCAGGGCGACGGCAAGCTGACAAAAAAAGGGATAGAACAGGCAAAGGCGCTTGCCAAAACGCTGTCGAAGATAAAGATAGACTCTATTTACTGTTCGGACCTCTCCAGGTCCTTTGAAACAGCATCCGCAGTTGCCCGCTCACAAAAAAAATCGGCCATAAAGGACCTCAGGCTTAAAGAAAGGTTCTACGGGAAATGGGAAGGGATGCGGTTTGACGAGATCATAAAAGAATACCCGGTTTTATACAAAACCTGGATGAAAGATCCCGACAAGGCCAGGATCCCCGGCGTCGAGCCTCTTAAGACCCTTCAAAAAAGGGGCGTCTCGGCCATAAATTCCATACTATCAAAGAACAAAGGGAAAACCGTTCTTGCAGTAGCCCACGGCGGGATAAACAGGACGATATTATTCCACTTTCTAGGAATTGACCTGAACTATTTTTGGAGAATAAAACAGGATAACTGCTGCATGAACGCAGTTTTAATAGACGAAAAGACGAACACCCCTAAGGTTTTGTTCGTCAATTATGTTCCGCTTGAAGGAATAGTTCTGAAAAGGCTAAGAGGTGATATCTATTAAGACTACTTCTTGCCTCCGCCCCCGCTTCTGCTCTGCGCTTCTATTCTTTCTATAAGGCTGTCCCACTCTTCGTGCGTTAGCTTATTGTCGGTTCCGGCATATGAGCTAAAGAGGCGCGTATCCAGGCCGAACAGTTCCCATTCGTCCCTGGTCAATACACCGTCATGGTTTGAATCAATTGCGTGGAAGTCCGATTTGCGCCAGCCGTTACTGGACTGCCTGCTCCTTATGCTGTCCCTGACCCTTAAACCTGTTTCAAACTCTTCCCTCCTGACATCTCCGCTCAAATTGGCATCCCAGGCAGAAGCGTTTTGTCCCGTTGCGCTGCAAAATCTCTCGAGCTCGTTGTCATCCAGGATCCCGTTGCTGTCGCGGTCAAACACATCAAAAGTTTGCGCCGTTATGCTGGTAACCATATGAGCTCCTCCGGGTAATTCTTTCGCTCATTAATATATCGGAGTGAGAGGGATTAAACTTGCACCAAACTGGTATCAGTATTTTGAAATGGCCTTGAGGAATCTTGGATAGTTTCGGTCAAAAAACGCGTATAGGGTGGCCCCGTATTTTTTATCCCCCCTTTTTACAAAATCCTTGAAATATCCTTCCTTGATCGCGCCAAACCCCTCCAATAGGGCGCTCATTCTGGAGTTAAAATCATACACATAACCCGATATTTTGTGCATCCCAAGGTCTTTAAACGCAAAATCCAGCATCAAATGGATGAATTTGAGCCCATAGATCTTGTTCTTATATTCTTCTTCTCCAATGACCGTGGATTCATGCAGGTTCCTGCTTCTCCAGTTTATCCTGGAATACAGTATCATCCCGACCGGCTTTTCCGGTGTTTCGGCTATCATAACGATGGCATCCGAAGGATCGCTGGTGCTTTTTTCCACCATGGCTATCACCCTGGCTTTAAGCTTTTTCGGGTCTTTAGTCTCTAGGTCATACAGGTTGGCCACAAAGTCCTGCGACGATGCCCAGCCGCAGATCCTTTCCACATCGCCAAGGTCGGCCTTTCTCAAGGCTATTTTGATCTTTTCAAGCATTGTCCCGCCCTTTTGCGGAAAAAGTATATACAAGCACGGATCTGAGCTGCCCCATAAAGAATATCTGTTCTTTCATTTCTGCCTCAATGCAAAAACCCGTTTTTTCAAGCGCCGTTTTCGCAAAATCCTCGATATCCATCACATTCGAGTAGATGCGATTAAGGTCGAATTTCTTTACCGCTTCACTAATTATCTGCTTCAAGATTTCCGACATCCCGTTTGCGTCCAAAGGCGCTCCCTCAACAGGAATGATGTGCATAAAGATGGAGTCATTTTCTTTGCCAAATTGGTTGAACATTATGACAGCCGTTATTCTTTTTGTGCCTGTGTCAGCAGCTACAAAGGCGGCGGCCTCTTTTTCACCATAGAAAACCGTTCTGCGGAAGAGGTCATAAGAGTGGGGGGTGCTACCGCACAGCATAAAATAACAGGGACCGAACATGCTGTACAACTTTGGGTGTTTGTCAAGAAAATCCTGGGTAAGCCTGCTTAGCACATACATGCAGACATTATATCACTGCCATTATTCTGCTATGCTATTTTCTTCCTTGGTAACCTATCGAATAAGCCGAGTTCCCCCGGCCTCCTGAATCCTGGGCAGACAGGTAATCGCACCAGTCACTTTCTGAGATATTGCCGCTAGAGCCCGCGATAAGGCCAAAAAGCATTCTGTCCAGTCCGGCCCTGTTCCATTCCTCTCTTCCAACAAACCCGTCCCCGTCCGAATCCAACCTTACAAAATCCCTTCCTTCAAAACCCGTCTGGGCTGGGTAATTGACCTTGCCGAAAAAGCCTGGCCTTATCGTCCCCTGATTTTCTCTGGCTGTTTCAAGATCGTCCAACCTTAGATTCCATTCGCTCCTGGACACCTGCTGGTCTCCGTCCATTCCCAGGCAGAAAGAGGCTCTTCTGCCGCATATAATTCTTCGGTGTTAAGAAAACCGCTCGCGTCGACATCTAACCTGGAAAAATCTGCTGCTGTATATACCATGGTTTGTTGCTCCTTCCCCTATAGATTACATCGCCGCTTCCCGTTCAAAACTTGCATGGGAACACAAAGATATTTTTTATGATAAAATAGTGCTGTTTGACACGCAATTTTCCCGAAAGGAGCAATAGATGTTCGAGGATATCGCAAAAAGGTTTTGTAAGAAGAATTCGAGGTCCGAGGGGATGAAGATAGAAAAGATCATCGGAAGGGAAGTCCTTGATTCAAGAGGCAATCCCACAGTAGAAGTTGATGTCATTACCAAGAACAGCACGCTGGGAAGGGCGATTGTGCCCTCCGGCGCCTCCACAGGGATACACGAAGCACTGGAGTTAAGGGACGGGGACAAAAGCCGGTATCTCGGTAAAGGGGCCCAAAAAGCCGTTGCCAATGTTTCAAAAATAGAGGCAAAGATCAAAGGCCTGCCGGTAACCTCCCAATTCGAAATTGATGCGGCCATGCTTGAACTGGACGGGACCGAAAACAAATCAAATCTAGGCGCCAATGCCATCCTTGCCGTGTCTCTTGCCGCGGCACACGCGGCCGCGAACGGTCTGGGGATCTCGCTTTTCTCTTATATCGGCGGCAAAAAAGCTGCAGTGCTTCCCACCCCCATGATGAATGTGCTCAACGGCGGCGCTCATGCCGGATGGAACACGGAATTTCAAGAGTACATGATCGCTCCGACCGGAGCAAAGTCCTTTAAAGAGGCGCTGAGAATGTGTGCGGAAGTTTATCACACCCTTAAAGGTGTTGTAAAAGCAAAAGGGCAGCCCACTACCGTAGGAGATGAAGGCGGGTTTGCTCCTGCACTAGGGACCAATGAAGAGGCGCTTAAAGCGATAGTAGAAGCGGTGGAAAAGGCCGGCTATAAACCGGGAGAACAAATAAACATCTGTCTGGATCCTGCTTCATCCGGATTTTATAAAGACGGGAAATATGAACTAAAAAGCGAAGGCAGGTCTCTTTCATCTTCAGAGATGGTTGACCTGTATGAAAAGCTTATCCAGATGTATCCCATAATCTCCATAGAGGACGGCCTTGCGGAAGAAGACTGGGAGGGCTGGAAACTTATGACTAAAAGACTGGGCAAAAAAATACAAATTGTCGGTGATGACATATTTGTGACAAATATGAAGTTGCTTTCTAAGGGAATTGAAGAAAAAGCGGGGAATTCCATACTTATCAAGCTCAATCAGATCGGATCTCTGTCCGAGACACTTGCAACAATGGAAATGGCAAGAAAGGCAAAATATACTTCTGTCGTATCCCACAGGAGCGGCGAATCCGAGGACACTACTATAGCCGACCTGGTGGTCGCCACAAATTCGGGAATGATAAAAACGGGGGCTCCCGCCAGAACGGACCGTGTCTGCAAGTACAACCAACTGCTCAGGATCGAAGAGGAACTCGGCCCGGAGGCAAAATACCTCGGTCTTGAGGCCTTCGCAAATAAATAGAAAGGAAGGAAAATGTCAGAAGTATCCATAGTTCTGCCCGCTCTGCGTCCGCTGGAATCAGGTCTTCTTTGGCTGGTGCTCGCTTCCGCGCTTGTTGCACTGTTGTACGGAGCTTACATGGCCTGGAAGGTTCTCAGGGCCCCTCAAGGCTCTAAAGAAATGGTTGAGGTGGCAAAAGCCATACAGGAAGGCTCTGCCGCTTATCTTACAAGGCAGTTCAAAGTGATGGGCGTATTCATAGCGCTTATCACTGTGGGGCTGTATTTCATGTATGTACCTGTATTCCCGGACAATCCCGTGCTTCCCTTCGGCATAGCCATCGCCTTCCTTTTGGGGGCCTTTGCTTCGGCCGGGGCGGGTTTTGTGGGGATGAACCTTGCGGTAAGGGCAAATGTCAGAGTGGCAAATGCCGCGCTTACCAGCTTTAAGAAAGCTCTTGAGGTCGCTTTTGAAGCCGGTACCGTATCCGGAATGTTCACCGTTGGGCTTGGACTGCTCGGCGCCACGCTCATATTCCTGATCTTTAAACAGGATGCCATGAAGGTCCTGGTTGGTTTTGGTTTTGGCGGATGCCTTGTTGCGCTGTTCATGAGGATAGGCGGAGGCATTTACACCAAAGCGGCTGATGTCGGCGCGGACCTGGTAGGAAAAGTGGAAAAGAACATACCTGAGGACGATCCCAGGAACGCAGCGGTCATAGCCGACAATGTCGGGGACAATGTCGGAGACTGCGCCGGAATGGCTGCGGATGTTTTTGAAAGCTACGAAGTGACTCTTGTCGCTGCTCTTATTTTGGGAGCGGCCACACTGGCAGACAAAGGCTTTCAGGCTCTTTTTGGCGGAATGGCAGCACTTATGGCGCTTAAGCTTGTCATGTACCCGCTTCTTGTCAGAGCAGTCGGAGTGTTCGCTTCCATCATAGGCACCTGGTCCGTCAGAGGCAAAGATTCGGAAGAGATCGGGGACCCGATGAAGCCGATCAATTTTGGGTTTTGGGTAGCCTCGATAACTTCAATAATCGGTTTTGTCGCTATCTGCTATTTCTATCTTAACCATCCGATACCGGGCGCAGAATGGTGGAGGTTTGCTCTTGCCACCTTTGTCGGAATAGTTCTGGCAGTGGTAATAGAGATGCTGACCAATTATTTTACCCATACCGAGAACGATCCTATTAAAGAAACTGTTGAGTCTGCCAAGTCGGGACCGGCGACGCTGATCCTTTCCGGATTTGCTCTGGCCCAGGAATCTTCCGTCTGGTCTATTGTTGCTATATCAGCCACCATTTTTGCCTCCATGGCCATCTTCGGGGGCAATATGGCGCTGTCGGCGTACGGGGTTGCTCTTGCTGGCTTGGGACTGTTGACAACGACCGGATTCATCCTTGCAATGGACACTTACGGGCCAATCGCTGATAACGCTAACGGGATCTTTGAAATGTCCGGCACTTACAGAGGCCAGGGAAGCAAGGCCGAAAAGATCGTTTCCAAACTTGATGCTGTAGGCAATACAACTAAAGCCCTCACCAAAGGTTTTGCAATAGCAACCGCTGTCATTGCCGCGATAGCCCTGTTCAGGTCTTTCGTGGAAGAAGGCGGCCTGCTTGAGACCGGTATTCAATTGAACATGTCCGATGTGTTCATCGGTCTTCTTATCGGAGGCGCCGTGACCTTCCTGTTCTCGTCATTCCTGATCAAGGCCGTCGGAAGGGCCGCACAGATGGTTGTGGAAGAAGTAAGACGGCAGTTCAGGGAAATACCCGGGATAATGGAAGGCAAGAACAAGCCTGAATACTTTAAGTGCGTTGATATAGTTACTTTTGCCGCTCAAAAAGAGCTGATCGGCCCTGCCCTGCTGGCAATATTTACTCCGATCGCTGTGGGCTTTGCCCTTGGCACGGCCGCCCTGGGAGGTTTTCTTGCAGGTGCAATTCTAGTAGGACAACTTTTGGCTGTGCTCCTTGCCAACTCAGGCGGCATCTGGGACAACGCCAAAAAAGCCATTGAAATGGGTATGCTGGGAGGAAAAGGTTCTGATGCCCACAAAGCCGCGGTCATCGGCGATACTGTAGGGGATCCGTTCAAAGACACCGCGGGCCCTGCCCTTAACCCTCTGATCAAGGTCATGAACCTTGTGGCGCTTTTGATAGTGCCACTCATATTTCACGGGGTTTCCCCGGCGGTCAAGACCGTGATCATTACAGTGTCCGTGCTGCTGGTCATTCTTGCGGTCTATATGAACAAGAGAGGGAACAAGCCCAAGAAGGCTAGCCCTTTACCCCGATAGGGAATTAATAGCCGCGGGTTTTATCCGCGGCTATTTTATTTGATATAATATCCCTAAAGATCATGCACGAGGCGCACTTGTTCCAAAATCTGATAAGGTACCTTGAGGAAGAAGAAAAAACTTCGGACAAGAAGATCAGGAAGATATCCGTTAACCTTTCCAGATTCGCGGGCTTAAGCAGGGAGCATTTTTTGTCCCATTTTAGAGAAGCCGCCCTAAATTCGGGAGGCAAAGACATAGAGATAGCTTTTAAAGAAGTCCCCTATGGTCCGGAATTTGAGATAACCGAACTGGAATACGCATGAAATACGCGGCCATAAAAAAGACCGACCTTGAAAAATGGATCCGCCACCTTCAAAAAAAGGCCCGCTTTTATGCCCCCAAAAAGAAAGAAAATCTCTATGTTTTCAGACCCATAAAGGATGTGAGCGAGATCTGCCTGGACTATATCCCTACGATCCTTCCTCCAAAAAAGTATTATTTCCCGCAGAAAGAGAAGCTGGTAAAGTTCGACACAAAGACCCTTAAAGAGGAAAGGGCTTTAAAGGACCCTGAAGAGTTCATCCTTTTTGCCGTACACACCTGCGATATCGCCGGCATCCAGTGCATGGACGCCGTTTTCAGGGAATCCCCGGTCGATCCTTATTACCTCAATAGAAAAGACAGGATGACCATCATCGGCCTCGAGTGCATGAAATACTGCGACAGCCATGCCTCCTGCGCCTCGATGGGCAATCATCTGCCGAGGGGCGGCTACGACCTCATGCTCACCGACATTGGGAGTTCCTATATTATTCATGTCAATTCAGAAAAGGGGGAGGCTCTGATAAAAGGTCTTTCCTATATCAAGGAGGCTGATAGCCAGGACATGGAAACTCTGGACAGGGCTAGAGAAGAAAAGAGCAGGGTCTTCAGAGAGGAACTGCACGCCCCCATATCCAAAGTGTATGAGGCCTTTGATAAAGGTTTTAACGCCAAGGTATGGGAGGATACAGGGAAAAGATGCGTCGGCTGCGGCAACTGCACATCCGTATGCCCAACCTGCTACTGCTTTGATGTTGAGGACGAAATGTCCCTGGGCCTTAACAGCGGCATAAGGTACCGGATCTGGAATTCCTGTCAGATGGAAGCTTTTGCTAAAGTCGCGGGCGGGCATGATTTTAGAAAAGGCCGCGATTCAAGGCAAAGGCACAGATATTACAGAAAATTCAAGTACCCTGTGGACAAGTTCAACAGGTATTTTTGCACGGGCTGCGGAAGATGCACCAGGGCCTGCATGGCCGGTATCGATCTTAAAGAGACCGTGAACGCGCTGCTGAAAGAGGTTGCGTGATGGACAAAAAAGAGCTTTTAGAAAAAATGGGCTCCTTTCCCTATGGCCAGATGAAGGGAAAGATCGTTGAAACCCGGATGGAGGGAGAACAGGAAAAACTTTTCCGCATAGAATTAGAAGGGAAAAGGGAGCTTGGACATATGCCGGGCCAGTTCGTAATGGTATCGGTCTTCGGTTTTGGAGAGGCTCCTATTTCTGTTTGCTCATCCCCTACCGACAAAGGTTATTTTGAGCTGACGGTCCGTGCAGTGGGTTCGCTTACCAGGCAGCTTCACAGGCTCGAAAAAGGCGATCTGGTGGGGATACGGGGCCCTTACGGCAAAGGATTCCCCGTGGACAGCATGTCGGGCTTTGATCTTTTGATAATCGGAGGCGGGCTTGGGCTTGTTCCCTTGAGGTCCCTTATCAGATATGTCACTGCTCACAGGAATGAGTTTGGAAATGTGCAGATACTTCTGGGATGCAGAACCCCCAAAGAGATCCTTTTTGGCAGGGAGACCGGCGAATGGATGAAAAGGTCCGAGATAAAGTTCAACTGCACCGTGGACAAACCTGACGATGAATGGGCAGGCAATGTAGGACTGATAACGACCCTGATACCGGGAGTGGATATCATTCCCGAAAGGACTTACGGAGTGGTAGTAGGCCCTCCGGTAATGTATAAATTTGTGATAGTGCATCTTTTGGAGAAAAAGATACCGGACCACCAGATACTGGTTTCTCTTGAGCGCAGAATGAAATGCGGGCTCGGTAAGTGCGGCCACTGCCAGATAGAAGGGACTTATGTATGCCAGAGCGGGCCGGTTTTCACCTATGAGCAGATAAAGCAATTTAAGGGGGAATGTCTTGAAAAAGCCTGATAAAAAACCGAAACTGGCGTTCTTTGATTTTTCGGACTGCGAGGGCTGCCAGCTGCAGTTCGCCAATATAGGCTCTACCCTTTTGGAGCTTTTGGAACTGGTGGATATCGTTAACTTCAGGGAGATCATGTCGGAGAACGGCCAGGATTATGACATTGCCTTTGTAGAAGGCAGTATTACCACAGAGAACGACATAAAAAGGATAAAAACCATTAGGGAAAAAGCCAAGGTAGTCGTTGCCCTGGGTGCCTGCGCCACTATAGGCGGCATAAACGGGATGAAGAACAGAAAACCGCTTGAAGAAGCAAAAAGAACGGTATACGGGGATAAGGCAGGAGGGGTCAACACTGTAAAGACCATGCCTGTCCACGAGGTGGTGTCTGTTGATTACTTCATTAACGGCTGTCCGGTCTATGTCCCGGAAGTGATCGCCGTTATCAAGTGCATCCTGCTGGGCAAACCCTATTCAGTTCCAGATCATCCGGTTTGCACGGAATGCAAGATGAACGAGAATGTCTGCCGCTACGAAAAAGGAGAGGATTGTTTTGGCCCGGTAACAAGGGCGGGCTGCAATTCCTGGTGCATAAACAACGGCAACAAATGCTATGGTTGCAGGGGGCTTTTGAGCGATCCGGCTTCTTCCGCCCAAAAGGATATTCTCCTCAAATACGGCCTTGATGCAAAAGATATCCTTAACAAATTCACGCTTTATAATGACTCCACCGGAGCAAAATATGACAACGAGTTCAAATAGCGCAAAGAACGTTAAGATAGATGTCCACTACCTTACAAGGGTGGAGGGCCACGGCAGCATAGTCGTGGATGTCAAGAACGGCACTTTGGAAAAATGCCAGTTCCAGGTCATAGAATCCCCCAGATTCTTTGAGTCCATGCTTGTCGGTCGCTCTATCTGGGAAGCCCAGCATATTACAAGCAGGATCTGCGGCATATGCGCCTGCGGACACACCTTGGCCTCTGTCAAAGCGGGGGAAGCCGCTCTGGGTATAACTGTATCCGATCAGACCGTGATGCTCAGAAAACTGCTCCTTAACACCGAGATAATGGACAGCCATATCCTTCACATTTACATACTTGTTGCTCCCGATCTTCTGGGAGTAAAAAGCATTTTCCCTCTTATCAAGACGCACAAGTCCATGATAGAGCGCGCTCTCCGCATGAAAAAAATGAGCGATTTTGCGGGGGAGGTCCTGGCAGGAAGGCACATTCACCCCATAACCTATGTAATAGGAGGGCTTACCAAACTGCCGGCCGGAGAAAATCTTGAGAAGCTGTATTCTATGATGCTGGAAGCCCGCGGCGACGCCGAGGAAACCTTAAAGGTGTTCAAGACCCTTGAGTTCCCCGAATATGAGAGGCCGACACAGTATCTTTCGCTTAAAGCTGATAAGGAATACGCGCTATACGAAGGCTCTCTTGCAGTTAACGGGCAACGCAAGGCCACGGACAAAGACTACAGGGCCCTTTTGAGTGAAACAGTGCTTGATTATTCAAGGGCAAAGGTCGCCCACATAGGAGGCAAACCTTATGCAGTCGGAGCTCTTTCAAGGTTTAACAACAATTTTGCCCAGCTGAATAAAAGGGGCAAGGATACAGCCAAAGAACTCGGATTAAAGGCCCCCTGCAGCAATCCGTATTTGAACACGGCCGCTCAGCTGGTTGAATGGGTGCACTGTCTTGAGGAATCTATCAAGATACTCAAAAAAGTCCTTAGCGAAGGACTTGATGAGTCCAAATCTATCGTAAGCTCTTGGCCAAAGAAGGGGAAGTCCCCTTCCTACAGGCCCAACACCGGGGTTGGCTGCGTCGAGGTGCCCAGAGGGACTTTGTTCCATGAATACACGATCGACGAGGAAGGGCTGATCACTGCCGCCAACTGCGTGATCCCGACCAACCAGAACATGGCTAATCTTGAGGAAGATATGAGAAAATTGGTGCCGGAATTAATTAATGGTGCGGGCGTGGCAGGTAGAAACGCCCTGCAGGACGTCTCTACAGAAGACATTACATTAAACCTGGAAATGCTTGCCAGAGCATATGATCCCTGCATCTCCTGTTCCACCCACATGCTCGATGTCAAATTCATCTGATCGGACCGCCGTAATAGGCATAGGCAACCCGTTGAGAAAAGATGACGGCATCGGGATAGTCGTTCTCAACCGATTGTCGTTATACGCAGATGCGTCTCAAAAGACGCACCTGCAAAACAAATTTGATTTCTTAGATTTCGGCACCTCCGCCGTCGACCTCGCAAATAAACTGGCCGGATATAAAAAGGCCCTGCTCATCGACGGGATAGATGCAGGCCTAAAGCCCGGGGAATTGAAGATATTTGAGCTCAGGGAAATAGAAACGCAAAACATCAAAGAGAACTTGTCTTCCACCCACCAGGTGGACCTTGGACAGCTCCTGGCGCTGTCAAAAAGCCTTGGGATTAAAACGGAGATCTTTGTGGCAGGCATACAGGTTGAGGATGTATCTTTCGGCATCGGGCTTTCGGCAAGTTTGGCCAAAAACCTTGGGCTCTATACAGACAATATCTTTGGGCGCCTGAATACTTTGTAAACGCCTGCCCCTATTGTCATAAAAACATACATAGTGTAGAATGGTCTTTGTTAAAATTTTAGGGAGGTAGAATTATGTCACACAAAATACAGGATTCCTGCATAGCCTGCGGAAGCTGCGAGCCCGAGTGCCCTGTTCAGGCGATATCCTCCGGAGACCCCATATACGTTATCGATCCATCCAAGTGCACGGATTGCGGCAAGTGTGTTGAAGCCTGCCCGGTAAATGCCATCATAAAAGAATAGTGCCGATCCGGATCTATTCTTCCCCCCTGTGTCCGTTCTGCCAGCAGGCAAAACGGTTCTTTAATGAAAAAGGGCTGGATTTTGAGGAATTTAATATCCTTGAGGACAACACTGCCGCAAAGCGCCTTATAGAGATGACCGGACAGACCGGGGTCCCAGTCATAGATATTGACGGCAAATTGATCCTCGGCTTTGACAGGACAAAGATAGAACAGGCGCTTACGGACCTCTCTTCCTTGTAATTTTCGGCCTCTTTGTGCTACAATCCCATCAACTTTCGGCATGAAAAAACTATCAAAGAGCGCCGAAGCGCTGCTAAAGAACCGATATCTCCTCAGGGATAAGGAGGGGAAAGTGTGCGAAACCCCGCTTCAACTTTTTCTAAGAACAGCCAAAGCCGCCGCAGGCGCCGAGGCCCTGGACTCCCGGGCCTCGCAACAAAAACAGCTCGAACACCGTTTTGCCAAACTGATGTGCGACGGACTTTTTCTGCCTAACTCTCCCGCTTTGATGAACGCCGGTACCGAAATTGGACAGCTAATGGCCTGTTTTGTTCTACCCATAGAGGACAGCCTTGCCTCAATATTTGACTGCCTCAGGAGCGCCGCGCTTATACACCAGAGCGGCGGCGGCACAGGCTTTAACTTTGGCAGTCTTCGCAAAAAAGGCGATATAGTAAATCGCACTCACGGGGTGTCCTCGGGCCCGGTATCCTTTATGCGCCTCTTTGATGCCGCCGCAGACACCGTTAGGCAGGGCGGCAGGCGTAGAGGCGCCAATATGGGGATTCTTCCTTTTGACCATCCCGATATCGTAGAATTCATCGAGGCCAAAGAGGGCCTCGCTTCGTTGGCCAACTTCAATCTGTCGGTGCTCTTAAGCGACAAGTTCATGGCTTCCCTTAAAAAGGGCGGCAGTTATCCCGTCATTGACCCGAGGACAAAAAAGCCCTGCGCAAGAAAGGACGCTCACGAACTGTTCCTGGGGCTGGTAGAAAATGCCTGGGAAAGCGGCGACCCGGGGGTCCTTTTTTCGGACAGGATAAACAGGGACAATCCTCTCCCTAAAATGGGAAGGATAGAGGCCACCAATCCTTGCGGCGAACAGCCCCTGCTTCCTTATGAAGCCTGTGTTCTTGGGTCAATAGCCATCTGTGAGTTTGCTAAAGGGGACGGCGTTGACTTCAAAAAACTAAGGGGCTCCGTTCATCTGGCTGTAAGGTTTCTCGACGATCTTATAGACGCATCAAAATACCCTCTGCCCCGGATAGAAGAAGCAACCAAGGCCTCGCGAAAAATAGGTCTGGGAATAATGGGGTTTGCCGACTTGCTGATAAAGCTGGGGCTCCCCTATTCTTCGCAGAAAGCGGTCGCTCTTGCCGAAGAGATAATGAAGTTCATCCAGGAAGAAGGCCGCGCCGCTTCCGAAGAGCTTGGAAAGATCAAGGGCTCATTCCCCGCATTCAAGGAAAGCATATACAGGAACAAATTCAAGGCGCTGCGCAACGCTTCTGTCACCACTGTTGCGCCAACCGGGGCGCTCAGCATCATCGCGGGGTGCTCCAGCGGAATAGAGCCCATCTTTGCCGTAGCCTGGGCAAGGCAATTGGGAGGTAAAGAAGAAGTGACTGAGCATAACTCCATGTTCGAACAGGCCGCAAAAAAGGGCCGGTTTTGGAGCAACGATACCATCAAATCCATACTGTTGAACGAAGGAAGCGTTTCCTGCCTCGAGGGTGTGCCTGACAATATTAAAGTTCTCTTCGCAAGAGGTCTTGATATCCCGGCACACTGGCATGTAAGCATGGCCGCAGCTTTCCAAAAATACACCGACGGCGGAGTGTCAAAGACGGTCAACCTTTTACCTGGCGCAACAAAAGAAGATGTGAGGGACATTTTTTTGCTTTCACACAAGTTGAAATGCAAGGGCATTACCGTTTTTAGAAGCGGCTGCAAAAAAGAGCGGGAACTCTGCATAAAACCCGAGGATACCGGAAGGATTGTGGTTGAAAGCGACTTTTCCGGGGGATCTGCCGCCGGTTATTGCTGCGCCTGACAAGCTTTTTCAAGTTGTAAAAAACCCTATTGACACCCCACATATGTAGTGTGGTATACTTCAATTCCGCGCTAAATAAAGGGTTTTGGGAGGTTAAAGGATGAAATGCCCCGCCTGCGGAAAAGACGAAGATAAGGTAATTGAATCAAGGACCATAGGCGAGGGCTCCTCGGTCAGAAGAAGAAGAGAGTGCCTGTCCTGCAAGGCCAGATTCACATCCTACGAAAGAGTGGAAGAAAGGCCTCTTTACGTGATGAAAAAAGACGGGACACGTCAGCCCTATGACAGACAAAAACTTGCCTCAGGAATCCTTAAGGCCTGCGAAAAAAGGCCCGTAAGAATGGAAGATGTGGAGCAGATAGCCGACGAAGTCGAGAAGTATCTGTACTCTGAGTACGGCAGAGAGGTTTCTACCGTGAACATAGGCGGGATAGTGATGGACAAACTTCAAAAGCTTGACAAAGTGGCCTACGTCAGATTTGCCTCGGTCTACCGCCAGTTCGAAAGCGTTTCGGATTTTGTAAAAGAGATAAAAACACTGTCTTGATCCCCAAATAAAGGAGGAAGTCTGCCATGCCAAAAGAAGAACTGAACCTGTCCGAAAATTCGATAAAGGTGCTGGAAAAAAGATACCTTAAGCGCGACAAAAAAGGGAACATTGTAGAAAAGCCTGGGGATCTTTTCAGGAGAGTCGCAGAAAACATCTCCTCCGCAGAGACAAAGTTCTCTTCCTCCATCGAGGCCAAGAGGTACGAAGAGGAATTTTTCAAGATGATGACATCGCTGGAGTTCTTGCCCAATTCTCCGACGCTCATGAACGCCGGCAGGGAACTTCAACAGCTCTCTGCCTGTTTTGTTCTCCCAATAAAGGACTCTCTCGAAGACATCTTTGAAACAGTAAAAGAAACGGCCCTTATACACAAGAGCGGCGGCGGCACAGGCTTTTCTTTTTCCAGCCTCAGGCCAAAAGACGATATGGTGATGACCACAAAGGGGATCTCTTCCGGCCCTGTGTCCTTTATGACCGTTTTTGACGCCGCGACCGAAGCCGTAAAACAGGGGGGCACCCGCAGAGGTGCCAATATGGGCATCTTAAGGGTAGACCATCCTGATATCCTTGATTTTATTACCTGCAAAAGGGACAACAGCAAAATAAACAACTTCAATATCTCCGTTGCCGTAACCGACGAGTTCATGGACGCAGTAGAGGACGGCAGGATGTACGACCTTATCAATCCCAGGACAAAAGAAAAAGTAAAACAACTCAGCGCAAGAGAGGTGTTCGATCTTATAACCGAAATGGCCTGGAAGAACGGGGATCCCGGGATAATCTTTATAGACCGCTTGAACGCCTTTAACCCGACCCCCTTGGTCGGAGAGATAGAGGCAACAAACCCGTGCGGGGAACAGCCTCTGCTATCTTACGAATCCTGCAATTTGGGTTCCATCAACCTTAGCAAGATGGTGCGTTTTCATGAAGCCGGACATACAGACATAGACTGGGACAAGTTGAGAAAAACGGTTCATCTTGCCACTAGGTTCCTCGACAATGTGATCGAAATGAACAAATACCCCCTTAAAAAGATAGAAGAAAAGACCAAGGCTAACCGAAAGATAGGCCTCGGCGTGATGGGATTTGCCGATATGCTTATAATGCTGAAAATACCTTACAACACTAAAAAAGCGGTGGCTATCGGCGAGAAAGTAATGAAATTCATACAGGAAGAAAGCAAAAAGATCTCGTCCAAACTTGCTGAAGAAAGGGGCTTGTTCGCCAACTTCAAGGGCAGCATTTACGATATACAGAACGGCCCCAAGTACAGGAATGCCACCACCACCACAATTGCCCCTGCCGGCACCATCAGCATTATTGCCAGCTGTTCTTCGGGAGTAGAGCCTTTATTCGCTATTTCTTACATAAGAAGAGTCATGGACAATACGGAAATGGTAGAAGTGAATCCACACTTCAAGAAGGTCGCGCTTGAAAGAGGGTTTTACAGTGAGGAACTGATGAAGAAGATCGCTGAAAAAGGCGGGGTGCACGACATCGATGAGGTGCCGGACGATGTGAAGAGAATCTTTGTTACGGCCCACGACATTTCTGCCGAATGGCACATCCGCATGCAGGCAGCGTTCCAGAAGTATGTCGATAACGCGGTATCCAAAACCGTCAACTTTTGCCAGTCGGCAACTGTGGATGATGTAAAGAATTCCTACCTGTTTTCCTATAAGGAGGGCTGCAAGGGTATAACCATATACCGAGACAAGAGCAGAGAAGCCCAGGTCTTGAACATCGAAAGCGCCAAGATAAAGGAAAAGAAAATGGACGGGATCGCCCCTCGAGAGCGTCCCAACGAAACCATAGGAAAAACCATCCGGGTCGGCACCGGTTGCGGAAATCTTTACATAACTGTCAATGAGGACGGGGCCGGGCTCTGCGAGATCTTTGCAAAGATGGGCAAATCCGGCGGCTGCGCGGCATCACAGTCAGAGGCAATAAGCCGGCTTATTTCTTTGTGCCTTCGCTGCGGGATAGAAAAAGAAGCTATCGTTAAACAGATCAAAGGTATCCGCTGCCCATCCCCTATATGGGTAAACGGAGGGATGATACTTTCCTGCCCTGATGCAATAGGAAAGACGATCGAAAGCTATATTCATAACGGAAACGGAAAGAACCATCAAACTTCTGACGGAGAAGCTGCAATACTTATAGATCCTCTTGTGGCAGCAGCCGCGGTTGCGGAACCGGAAACAGCATACGCGGCGGCGCCAAGCATGTCTTTAGAAAACCGAGATATGAACCCCGGAATGTGCCCTGAATGTCCGGAGTGCGGCAACATGGTCGAATTCAGCGAGGGCTGCATAATCTGCAAGGCCTGCGGTTATTCTAAATGCTGGTAGTGCAGGAACAATAACCCTCACCCCCAGCCCCTCTCCCAGTCCCTCGACTCCGCTCGGGACAAGAGGGAGAGGGGGGAGAAATAATTGTCAAAGATCTTGTGTTTTGTGGGAGATGGGGAGGGAAAGACATCCGCGGCAATAGGTCATGCTATAAGGGCAGCGGGACACGGCAAAAAGGTCGCGATCCTGCAATTTTTGAAGGGCAGCGACAAAACCGGGGAATATAAATATTTGTCCGGTTCAAATATAGACATCCGCCTGGTCGGCGACAAAACCTTTGTATTTGACAGGGCACCCAAAGACATTCACATAAAAAAGGCCAAAGAAGGCCTTGCCATGGCAAAACAAATGATCTCTTCCGGTAAATATTTTCTGGTCGTTCTGGACGAGATCTTTGACGCCGTTGCGGCCGGGTTGTTGACGATGGGGGAAATAATTGATCTGGTTGGGGCACGCGGCCGCGTGCCCGTACCGGGATCGCGCGCCGTCCCCCATTTAATATTGACCGGCCGCATCCTGCCCCCGGAAATATCAACAAAAGTCGACCTCATCACCAGGATGCAGAAAATAAAACATTATTACGACAAGGGGGAGAAGGGGATCGAGGGGTTGGATTGGTAGATATCAAGAAAATATCTGCTCAAACTTATCCCGCTGCTTCATCACGACTTTTGTCCCGTCCTCTTTAACAAGCACCCTCGCGGGCCTTGGGAATGAATTGCTGTTGGCGGACATAAGGGAAGAAGAATAGGCTCCCGTGTCATGAATGATGAGGACTTCTCCCCTCTTTGGCTTTCTTTGAAGGAAGGCTTTATATTTTGAGATCATATCACCCGAAAAACAGAGATTGCCTCCGATAAAGGCCTCAAAAGGCTTGCCGTCTTTTTTTGAATAGTCGTCGGCGATCTCCCATTTTCTTACCGGCTTTTCAAGAAGCGATTCACAGTGGCTTGTAACCCCCATTTCTATGGTCACGAGGTCGTGTTCATACGCAACTTTGCGCACTATCCCGACCTTTGCCAGAGTAAGACCTGCGTCCTCTACAACACTTCTCCCGGGCTCTATCGTCAGCATCGGGCTTCAGATATCCTGAAGGGCTTTGACCGCATTAACGGACTTCCCGTTTACCTTGACCTGACCTTTAAGGACTGCTTCAAGCATCTTTTCTTTGGGATAAGGCGTATAAAATCTTTCGCCAGTCCATTTTTCAAGATGTATTTTTGCATTGGTCTCGGTGGCAAACCCCGCCAGCCCGTCGTGCCAGACAAAAACATGTTTGGTATTTCCGGCCTCCGCGTCCAAATATCCCTGCCTGATCCGCTGGACAATGTAATCCCAGGTATCTTTTTCTACATAACGGACTGGGAACCCTCCGCCAAGATTAAGAACTTTACATTGTATGCCGGATGAGTTCAAAAGCCCGCCCATTTCTATCATCTTGCCAAGGACGGCCAAAAAAGGCTCCAACTGGGCGATCTGGGAGCCTATGTGCGTGTGGAATCCTGCAAATTCTATCTGAGGATAATTCTTAAGCCTTCCGATAAAGGCGGGGATATCGCGCAGAGGCATCCCGAACTTTGTCCACAAACCGGAAGTAAAATAGCTATCCGCTGTTATATCGTCAAGTTCGTATCCGCTTATCCTGAGCAAGACTCTGGGCCTTTTGCCTAGCGTCTTGGCTATTGCACAGATGTTCTCAAACTCTTCCAGGCTGTCGGCAACGATGTTCATCCCCATGTTTATTGCATCTTTAATAAGAAAGTCTTCCTTGCAGTTGCCGTTAAGGTCCAGCATTTCGGGCGGGAGACCGGCCTCAAGCGCGCACCTTGTCTCGTTATAGGAGGCTACATCGGCCCCGCAGCCTTCTTCATTGACTATTCTCAGGGTTTCCTGATGAGTACATGCTTTTGCGGCAAAACAGACCCGGCCGTTTAGGTAGTTATCGGCAAAGACTTTCTTGAATGCTTTGAGGTTTTTTCTTATTTGCGCGGCACTGTAGATGTGGACCGGCAGTTCATATTCCTTTTCCCATAAAGGGACCAGCTGCCCCATCACACTGGCTTGGTCTTTCATAGATAAACTGATAATAC
>Ga0209609_10000520_pt1 | contig 23028 bp, 25 predicted proteins | sample LakKivw325mmetaG_FD_184136 | JGI IMG/M metagenome (GOLD analysis project Ga0209609, IMG submission 184136) | Anoxic lake water microbial communities from Lake Kivu, Rwanda to study Microbial Dark Matter (Phase II) - Lake Kivu water 325m metaG... | ecosystem: Environmental > Aquatic > Freshwater... | reverse complement strand
GTGGTAAAATTTTATTCAATCCGGGCGGTTAGCTCAGCTGGTTAGAGTACTACCTTGACATGGTAGGGGTCACAGGTTCGAGTCCTGTACCGCCCACTTGTCCCGAACTCTCCTCTGATATACTTACATAGTGAGGGGCTTTGATTTACAATGTGGCATTTTTATATTGTTGAATGCAAAGATGGGACTTTGTATAGTGGTATTTCTTCCGATTTGGTTAGACGCATAATAAAACATAACAGAGGCAAAGGTAGTATATATACCAGAGCAAGGAGGCCAGTGAAACTTGTATACTGGGAAGAATTTCCTGACAAAATTTCGGCGGCAAAGAGGGAAAGAGAAGTTAAAGATTGGCGGAGAACAGAAAAAATGCAACTGATAAAATCAAAATTTCCCTCACAGGAAAAAAAGGACTTGGGAGTTCGGGATAAACGAGTCCTGTACCGCCCACTTGTCCCGAACTCTCCTTTGATATACTTACATAGTGAGGGGCTATGGATTTTGTCATTGCGAGTGTTTTTTACGTGGCAATCTCAGAGATTGCTGCATCCCGATTCATCGAGATTCGCAATGACAGGTGGTGAAGGATTGGGCTTAGAGGTTCAATCAGGAATATCCAGGTTATAGTCATGATACTGTTCCTGGTTCTGTTGACAGGATGTTCAATTGTCAGAACATGCAGCGGACTTATAAATACTGCAATTCATCATGCGATATGATAATTTTGCATGCATTTTATCCGTGAGACACGGCAGACCATAATGCTGTGTCGCCGGAGTTCCGAATAATGAAAGAACTTTTTAGCACGTCCGATAAAAATCTTCTGAAAAGCCAGCCTCTTGCCGCAAGGATGCGACCCGGGGAATTTTCCGATTTTGTGGGGCAGGAGCATATACTCGGCAAGGGCAAAATTCTTAGAAAGATGATTGAGAGCGACAACATATCCTCCATGATTTTTTACGGTCCGCCCGGATGCGGAAAAACCGCACTTGCCATGCTGATAGCAAAACGCACCAGAAACTATTTCAGCCACCTTAATGCCGTAACCGCCACGGTTGCGGACGTCAGGGAGGTTATTGCGTCAGCGGAACAGAGGGTTAAGGACCAGGGGAGGAAGACAATCCTTTTCCTGGACGAGATAGCGCATTTCAACAAACTCCAGCAGGATGCAATGATGAAGGATGTGGAGGAAGGAATCATTGTCCTTGTTGGCGCAACGACTCACAATCCATATTTTTACGTAAACACGCCCCTGCTTTCCCGGGCAATGGTCTTTCAGTTCAATCCACTTGCCGACGGCGACATAGAACAGATTGTGACGAACGCCGTGAAGGATGAGGAGAAAGGACTGGGCAGATTCAATGTTGAACTGACCGAGTCCGCGCTCGGTTACCTTGCGGCAACAAGCGAGGGGGATGCGAGAAGGGCGTTGAATGCCCTTGAGACTGCCGTCTTGACCGCGGTCCCGGATGACAGGAGAAGAAGGAAAGTGGATATTGATGCCGTCAAAGAGGCGGTACAGAACAAATTCGTCGCTTATGACAGGAGCGAAGACCAGCATTACGATACGATATCCGCATTCATAAAGAGCATGAGGGGTTCCGACCCTGATGCGGCGCTCTACTGGCTTGCCAAAATGGTTTTCGCCGGGGAAGACCCAAGGTTCATAGCAAGGCGCATGCTGATATTCGCATCCGAGGATATAGGGAATGCGGATCCGCAGGCCCTGCCTGTCGCGAGTTCCTGTTTCCATGCTGTTGAGGTCGTGGGGATGCCCGAGGCGAAGATAATACTTGCGCAGGCAGTCATATATCTTGCCACGGCGCCGAAGAGCAACTCTGCATACAAGGGTATTGAGAACGCCGTTGCCGAGGTGAAAAAAGAGAAGACGCAGGAAGTTCCCGAGCACCTGCGGCAGACGGTAGTCAGAGGTGCAGGGAAAACGGAAAAGGCGCAGGAATACCTTTATCCCCATGATTTCCCGGAGCATTACGTACCGCAGGAATATATGCCCGTGAGCAAGAAATTTTATTTTCCCTCTGATTCAGGATATGAAAAAAAGATACAGTTTTTCATGAATCACATAGAGAGACTGAAAAAGGAATATGAAGAGCGGACTAAGAAGGGAGATGTTAAGAAAAAGGGGAATGCTCGCTGAACCCGAATGGATTGAGAAAAGCAGGGCGATCCAGCGGAGATTGATGGATTCCGGGTTTTATAGAGATGCTTCCGCAATCCTTTTTTATTGCCACTTTGACAGGGAAGTGAGAACAGACATGCTCATAAGGGATGCACTGGACAGAGGTAAAACAGTCTGCGTGCCTTTCAACGACTGGGCCAGGGAAACGCTGATACCGTCAAGGATATATTCCGAGAAGGATATGGACGGCAGCAAAAAAATTCCCCAGCCGTTCATGTTGAAAGAATTCCCGATCGAGAAGATAGAAATTGCGGTTATACCCGGGGTTGTTCTTGACGTGCACGGCAACAGGATAGGCATGGGCAGAGGTTTTTTTGACAGGTTCCTGGAGAAGTGCGGAAATAGGGTTTTGAAGGTATCCATTGCTTTTGACTTCCAGGTCATCGGAGAAGAATTGCCTGTTGATGCGTGGGACAGGAAGGTGGATGTTATACTAACGGAAAAGAGGGAAATCGTTATTCCTCGCTGATTGTCATTGCAAAGCATGTTTTGTATGCTGAAGCAATCTCAGAGATTGCCACGCTGGGAAACGCTCGCAATGACAACGTATAGGGGGAGGAGGAAGAAATGGCCAAAAAATATCTGGAAAAAGAGCTGAGTAAACTTGTTCGTAGCAGGCCCGTAATTATCATTGTAACGCTCCATCCGGATGGCAGGATAAATGCCGGCACTTTCGGTGCTTACACCTACCTTTCATCGGATGAGATAGGCGCTGCAATCGGGAAACCCAGTCACACCTACAAGAACATAAAGAGAACGGGGGAGTTCACCGTCAACGTGGTTACCCGTTCCATTGCAAGGGCCGCGGAGATATGCGGAGAGGAACTGCCGCCGTCGCAGAGCGAAATTGAAAAGGCGGGACTGAGCACGGAGCCGTCAAGGAAGATTTCCGTGCCTTTCATCAGGGAGTCGGTCTCCTCCCTTGAATGCAGATTTGAGAAAGAGGTGGAGATAGGGTATCATTCATTCGTCATAGGGAAGTGCGTAGGGGGACACCTGGAAGGATCGGTTATTGACAGGGACGGCGGACTGGATGTCGTGAAAGCGGAGGCGGTTTTCAACGTAAGGTATCCGGAGCCGCTCTATTCGGTATTATCAAAACCTTTCAAGGTGTAGCAGAAAACCAGTTTATGAATCATAACCCCTCATTTTGTATACGTATCAGGAAGAATTCGGGGTAAAGGAGGAAAATGGAGGAGAACAAGGAACTGGTTGAGAATCCGGACCATCCGCTCCATCTTACGGATGCCAATTTCAACGAGGCGGTAAAGAAATACAAGGTGATTGTTGTGGATTTCTGGGCCTCCTGGTGCATGCCTTGCAAGATGATTGCGCCGGCGGTGGAAAGCCTTGCGAAAAAGCATCAAGGCAGGGTGGTTTTCGGGAAAATGAACGTTGATGAATGCCCGGATGTCCCGGCGAGGTTCAACATAATGTCAATCCCGACGCTTATTGTTTTCAAGGACGGCAATGTTGCGGAGACGCTGGTGGGCGCCATGCCAGAGAATGTCCTTGAGGGGAAGATACTGGCAACTATCTGAGGTGATGCCGTATGGAAAGGAAGGAGAAGGAATATCTTAAGGCGCTGGCTTGCAGGGTCAAGGAGTTTTCCGTTCTGCCTGAGCAGGAGGAGAAAAGGAACAGGTGGAAACTGCACAACGGCCTGAAAAAGGTGAGAACGCCGGTGCTTCTGTTCCCGGAAGGTTCATGGACGGAGATAATGCCGGACGGGGAACTGGTAATTGATGACCCTCTTTTCAGGGGCATTGAGCGGGAACTCAAGACACGCATCTACTATGCCGAGAAGATCAAGGACGATAATGTCATAGATGATATTCTTTATTCTCAGCTTGTGATTGAAGACACCGGCTGGGGGATAGTGGAAAACCGCATAAGAACGGAAGATGCTAAAGGGGCATGCCATTTTGAGCCGGTGATAAAGGAAGAAAAGGATGCTGAAAAGATAAAGATGCCGCAGGTCTCCGTTGACTGGAAAGCCAGCGAAGAAAATTTCCAGAGGGTTTCGGATATTTTTGGCGGTATCCTCAAGGTGGAAAAACAGGGGCATCTGCATGACTGGTTCTGCATAGTTGACTCTTTTGCGGTATTCAGGGGGATTGACAACCTTTTCCTTGACCTTGTGGAACGCCCCGAGTGGCTCCATTCGGTATTTGCAAGGATGACGAAGGGTATAAACGACAAGTTTGACAGCCTTGAAGCCCAGGGGGCATTATCACTTAATAACGGAAACCAGTATGTCGGTTCAGGAGGCAGGGGTTATACCGACGAACTGCCATCCGCAGGCTTCAACGGCAGGGTAGGAACGATTGATATGTGGGGGCATGCCACCACGCAGATATTTTCCCTTGTTTCGCCAGAGATGCACAACGAGTTCGCGCTTAAATACGAGATACAGCATCTCAGCAGGTTCGGCCTTAACTGTTACGGATGCTGCGAGCCGCTCCATCACAAGATGAAGTACATAAAGCAGATACCGAGGTTGAGAAGAGTGTCCATGAGTCCATGGGTTGACGTGGCAAAGGGTGCGGAGGAACTGGAGGATAAGTACATATTTTCCTACAAGCCCAACCCGGCAGTAATAGCAGCGGAGGTATGGAATCCCGAACGGGTCAGGGCAGGACTGAAGGATGTGCTTGAAAAGACGAGAGGATGCGTGGTTGAGTTCGTCATGAAGGATATACATACGTGCAGGAACCGGCCGGAAAGGTTATCAGACTGGGTGAGGATAGCGATAGAAGTGGCGGAACAGGAGTGGTAAACGGAGGAGAAGATGAGATTCGGCATACAGGCGGGTCTGTTCGGCAATCCGACGCTTGAGAAAGGGCTTGAGAGGATAAGGGCGGCGGGCTACGACGGCGTTGAATGGACATGGGGTGATGTCGGAGCACCGTGCGGTCTTGTGTCCGGGGACGCGAACAAGAAGATCCTTGAAGGAGCAAAAAAGATAAGAAGGATGAGTGAGAAATTCGGGCTGGAAGCAGTCTCCGTAACGCCGGGCATTTTACCCAATTTTGCTGACGAGCCTGAAGTTCTGGAAGCACACTTTGAAGGGATAAGGGAAAGCGGGGCGAAATTTCTGCGTATGTTTGCGCCCGTATATGTGGGTATTTTGAAACCGGGGAACAGGTTTGAGAAATACTATGACGGCAGGAAGGATTACCATACCCTGGCAAAAGATTTCAACAGGCATCTTGAAGTCCTTTGCAGGATGGGCGAAGAACATAATGTAAGGGTATTATTTGAGATGCACGATGGCTACTGCCCGTCAAGTTGCAGCGGTTACTACCTTCTTTTGAAAAATTATTCTCCCGGTCATATCGGCGTCATCTACGACCCTGAAAACATGATTAGAGAGGGTATGGAGAACTGGCGCATGAGTATTGAGATGATCTACCCGTATCTGGGTTATGTCCACGTGAAGAACATGATATGGGTTCGGGGAAAGGGAATGAGTCCGCCACAGCATATGAAAAAATGGGGTACGCAAAGGGTCGGATTGGATGACGGGATAGTGGACTGGTGCCAGATCATATATTTCCTGAAGAAACACGGTTTTGAAGGATACCTTGTGGATGAGGATTTTTCCAGGGGGAAAGCCGAGGACAGATTTGAAAATATTTCTTATCTCAGGGGACTTGTCAAGCAGGAAAAGGACCCCTGGGATAAATGGTTCAACTGGGGGAAGGAGGCGTAGGCATGGGTTCAAGAATCGGAGTTGGCATTGTGGGCTGCGGTTTTGGCGCATACCATCACGGCAAAACGCTTGCGGCTGAGTATGATGACAGATTCAAATTGATAGGATTCTGCGATGTGAACAGGCAGAGACTGGAACAGACCTGCAGCAGTTTCAATGTCAGGGGTTATTCTGATATTGACGAGATGCTTGCGGACAGGAACGTGGAACTGGTTATTATCGCCACCAGGCCGCATACCACGCATTTCCCGCTCGCTGTAAAATCCCTGAAAGCGGGCAGGAATGTCGTCGTTGAAAAACCCATGTGCATAACGTCTGGTGAAGCGCGTGAAATGATAAAAGTGAGGGATGAAACCCGCAGACTCCTCACCGTGCATCAAAACAGAAGATGGGATATGGACTATCTTGATATAAGGCAGGTTCTTGAACGAGGCACGCTCGGCGAGGTCAGATGCATAAGAAGCTGTTATCTCGGAGGTTTCGGGGAAGTGGACTGCCTTTACGACATGGGGAGCCATCTGATAGACCAGATATTGAGACTTGCTGGAGGGTTGCCTGCAAAAGTCCTGGGTACTCTCGCATATCCTGACAATGAATGGAACAGGCAGGGTTTCTTTTCCGCGGGGATGCTTTACGGAAGCGGTTTGATTGCGGAAGTTTCCGCCGTGCCCCAGGGTGAATCTTTCATTATACCGCGGTTCTACCTCCTCGGTACGAAGGGAATTATTATCCATGACTGGGTCCAGCGTTGCGAGGATGCCATGCTGAAACACATGACATTTGCGTCCGCTGATAAAGGGATTGAATTTGATTTTTTCAGGCCGGAGTATTACAGTAGTCCTGCGTGGAAGATACCTTCTTACTATGATAACCTTTACGATGCGGTCAACGGCAGAGGGGAGGTGGCCGTGAAACCGGAGGAGTCCATGGAAACGATTATTGTGATAGAGGCGGTTATCAGGAGTGCAAGGGAGAAATGTTTTGTGGACATAAAGAGGGGGGACCGATAATGAAGAATATCCTGCAGATCAATTACTGGACGCTGGGTGGCTTTGAGGGCTCCAAGCCGGTTGAACAGGCCTTGAAGGAAGTGAAGGAAATGGGCCTTGACGGGATGGAGATGACTTTCGGGGCAGGAGAGTTTTCGCCTGGAATAACCCGGAGCAGGTGTATTGAAATCCGGAAGTGTGCCGCTGAACTCGGATTGAAGATAGCAACCTGTGCCACCGGGAACTACTGGAATCTGTCTCTTGCAGCCCCATCATCTTCAGCCAGGAAAAAGGCGGTCAACTTCACGAGGGATTACATCCGTGCCGCTGGATGGGTCGGAGCCAGGACATGCCTGGTTGTGCCCGGAGCGGTTTTCGTGCCGTGGGACGAGAAACAGCCCGTTATCCCCTATGCGAAGGTCTGGGAACTTTCCACCGCGGCAATCAGGTCCCTTCTGCCGGAGGCATCGGAAGCAGGTGTCATCATGGGGATAGAGAATGTCTGGAACGGTTTTCTTGCGGACCCTGTTGCCATGAGAACCTTTATTGACCAGTTTGAGAACAGGTATGTGGGCGTATATTTTGACATAGCAAACTGCCTTATCAACGGTTTCCCAGAGCACTGGATTGAGATACTTGGAAAGCGTATCGCCGCGGTGCATATAAAGAATTTCAAGAGGCAGGACTGCGCCGGGGGCCTTCACGGGTTCGGTGACAACCTGCTTGAAGGGGACGTGGATTTCAGGGCTGTCATCAGGGCGCTGAAAAAGATGGGCTACAGGGGGCCCCTTACCGCTGAGATGATACCTTTCTCCCGTTTGCCGAATCTTGTTCTGCCGGACATGAAACTTGCGGAGGATACCGCTGACAGGATGCTCAGGATTTTCAAGGCGTGAGCCGGCACCACTTTCATCGCACGGGAGATGCAGGATAACCGGGAGTTATTTCTCTTTCTGGAGTTTCTTGATCCTGTCGCGGTAGTATATCGCTTCCTCAAAATCAAGCTGTTTTGCGGCGGCCATCATCTTTTTTTCAAGACGTTTCAACGTCTGGAAAAGGTCCCTGCCGTAGAACTCCTCTTCCTCCATTGCCCGCGCCTTTTCTTTTGCTTTTCTGTCACTGCCTACTATCTCTGCAAGACTCTTGTATATGGGTTTTTCGATCGAGCGCGGGGTTATGTTATGGAGACGGTTATACCCCGTCTGTTTTGATCTCCTGCGTTCCGTTTCCCTTATTGCTGATTTCATTGCATCGGTATATCTGTCAGCGTACATAACAACCTCGCCGTCAATGCTGCGCGCCGCTCTTCCCGCTATCTGGATGAGAGAGGTCTCCGATCTCAGGAACCCCTCCTTATCGGCGTCAAGTATTGCCACAAGGCTTACCTCGGGGAGGTCCAGACCTTCGCGCAGCAGGTTTATTCCGACCAGGACGTCAAACCTGGCTTCCCTGAGGCTTTTCAGTATCTCAACCCGCTCAAGAGTGTCTATTTCATAGTGCAGGTAATGCACCTTTATATTGTATTCCTTGAGGTAATCCGCAATCTCTTCCGCAAGATGCTTGCTTATCGTTATCACGAGCGTCCTCTGTTTCTTCGCCGTCTTTTCCCTTATCCTTGAAAGCAGGTCATTTATCTGGTTTCTTGTCGGTTTTACCGTTATCGGCGGGTCCAGGAGCCCGGTGGGCCTTATTATCTGCTCTGCAACAAGGGGGGATTTTTCCCCGAGTTTAGGTATCCCGCATCTATTCAGTTCGTATCTGCCAGGAGTTGCGGAGACATATATGACCTGTCTGACGATCTGTTCAAATTCATTGAATACGAGCGGCCGGTTGTCAAGAGCGGATGAAAGGCGGAACCCGTATTCCACCAGGGTCTCCTTCCTTGACCTGTCGCCGTGAAACATCCCTCTTATCTGCGGTATGGTGACGTGGGATTCGTCTATGAAAATAAGGCAGTCCTCCGGGAAATAGTCAAGGAGAACATCGGGCCTTTCTCCCGGGAGTCTCCCGGAAAGATGGCGGCTGTAATTCTCAATCCCATGACAGTATCCAAGTTCTTCAAGCATATCAATGTCATTAAGCGTGCGTGTCTCTATCCTTTCCGCTTCAAGGGGCTTGTTCGCTTTCCTGAAAAAGTCAACCCGCTCCTTCATCTCTTCCTTGATGCCTTCAATCGCTTTCCGCAGTTTGTCGGCAGGTGTGACGAAGTGCTTGGCAGGATATACGAATACCTCCTTTTCGTCCGACAGCACCATGTTCGTGAGCGGGTCGAATTTCTGTATTCTGACGACCCTGTCTCCGATGAGCCCTATCCTTATGCCTGTCTCCTCATAGGAGGGAACTATCTCTATGACATTGCCGCGCACCCTGAATTTTCCGCGGGTGAGTTCAAATTCGTTACGTTCGTACTGGGTTTCAACCATCCTTTTCAATATTGATTTTCTGTCTATCATCTGCCCCGTTGCAAGATGCAGCATCATTGACCTGTGGTCTTCGGGACTCCCTATGGGATATATGCATGATACGCTCGCAACGATGATGACGTCCCTGGCGGACAGGAGGGCGCTTGTTGCGGCCAGTCTCAGCCGGTCTATATCCTGGTTGATGGAAGCGTCCTTTTCAATATAGGTGTCGGTTGAGGGTATATATGCCTCGGGCTGGTAATAGTCGTAGTAACTCACAAAATACCTGACCCTGTTTTCAGGAAAGAACTCTCTGAATTCGCTGTATAACTGTGCGGCAAGCGTCTTGTTGTGCGAAATGACAAGCGTGGGTCGGTTGACCGAGGCAATCACATTTGCCATCGTGAAGGTTTTTCCGCTGCCAGTCACTCCGAGGAGTATCTGTTCCTTCTGCCCTTTCTCAAGGTTGTGCAGAAGGGTTTGAATCGCTCCTGGCTGGTCGCCCTCAGGTCTGTATCCGGAGACGAGTTTAAAACTGTCCATGGTTATCCATTATACCCTCAAACACCGTCTCATATTAAGGGTTTCCGGTGGCACCGGCCAATCTCAGTTCCGGGAGTTTCCTGTCCACATGGTATTTTGCTTCTTCATAGACATCGCTGTACGGATAGAAAAGAACTATCTGCATGAAAGCGTAACCTGCTTTCTTGTATTCACCTTTTTCCATGAAAATCTTGCCTATCGCAAGAAGGGAATCATCAGCAAGTTTGCTGAAGGGATAATTCAGGACAAAATTCCTGTATGCGTTGAGGGAAGACTCCCTTTCACCCGCGTCGTGGAGGGAAAGCGCAATCTCGTACTGCATCTTTTCGTCCATTGTTACTTCAGGATATCTGTCTGCAAGTTCGGAATAGTATCTTGCAGCCAGGAGTTTGTCCACGGGAAAGGAATCTGTGATCTTGCCTTTCCCTTGTTCTATCTCGCCGGCTTCCTCAATGCTGCGCGGTATGAAATGCCTGCTGCCGAGCAGGTTGAAAAGAATATTCTCTCCCAGGCGGACGTTTTCCCTGAACCTGGCCTCCCTGTAGAGTCTTGTCCCGAACCCTATGACCATGCCGTAGAGAAAACCGGCAAAATGGGCTCCGAATGCCACTGAGCCGGCCGCTATCCCTTTCGCGGTCATCAATGTGGAAAATGCCTGCTGCAGAAACCAGAAGGCGAGCCATACGCCGGCGTACAGCTTGAATTCCCCGAACCTGATTATGAAGATGAGGAACCACAGGAAGTACTTGAAGGTTATCCTGCCCCTGGGAAAAAGAACAGCATACGCCCCGAGTACGGCTGATATTGCGCCGGATGCACCTATGGACGGGATACCCCGCATGGTTTCCGGGACGAGAGAGGAGTAAAGGAGCATGGAGAAGATTCCGGCGGACAGATAGAATGCCAGAAACGGCAATCTTCCCCAGCGGTCTTCTATGTTGTCTCCGAGCAGCCACAGATACCACATGTTGAAACCGAGGTGCAGCAGCCCGCCGTGCAGGAACATGGAGGTCAGGAGGGTTACCGGAGAATAGCGGGAGGGTATGAAACCAAACCTCGCGGTTATATCTTCATATCTCCCGCCCAAATAGCATATGCAAAAAACAAGCACGTTTATCGTGATGACGGAAGTGACAACGAGAGGGAATCTCTTCACCCTGTATTCGTCTCTCAGAGGAAAGAAGAAAAACATTATAGTCTGAAGAGTCCCTTGAATCCCATGAAGGCGAGGCTCATGAGTCCGGTCAGTATGAAGGCTATAGGAACTCCCCTGAAACTTGCAGGTATTGGTGCTGAATCCACCCTTTCCCTTATGGAGGCAAATAGGATTATTATGAAACAGTAACCGAATGATATTCCGAACGCAAATACAAGGTTCTGTATGAAGGAAAGCTTATAGTCAATACCCAGGAAAGCCGAGGCAAGTATTGCGCAGTTGGTGGTAATCAGGGGCAGGTATATGCCGAAAGCCTTGTACAGGGCAGGAACCTTCTTTCTTATTATTATCTCCTCAAACTGGACGAACGATGCGATTGTCAGGATGAACGCCGCGGTTCTCAGATATTCCAGATGGAACGGAATCAGAAGGTAATCGTACACGGCCCAGCTGATGCTGCAAGCCATGACCGTGACAAATACGACCGCCATCCCCATTCCGACCGATGACCTGAGATGTGTTGAGATTCCTATGAATGAACAGAGGCCGAGAAATCTTATCAGGAGTATATTGTTCACAAGAAATGCGGAAAGGAATATGAGCCCGATGTTTGATTGATTCAGCATTTATTCTTCCTCCCTATCCTGTTCTTCAGAGCCATTAAAAAGCCGATAACCAGGAATGCGCCGGGCGGCATAATCATTATAAGGAACGGCGTATAATTTTTACCCAGAATATTTATCCCGAAGACTGTCCCCTGCCCTGGGATTTCTCTTATTGCGGCTATCACAAGTATTGCCAGGGTGAATCCCAGCCCCATGCCCAGACCGTCAAGGGCAGAGTTTATGATATTGTTTTTTGAGGCAAATGCTTCGGCTCTGCCCAGCAGTATGCAGTTTACCACCATCAGAGGCAGGTAAACCCCGAGGTTTCTGTGAAGGGGGGGGAGGAAAGCCGCCATTGAATAATCCACGACGGTGACAAACGTCGCTATAACGACGATGAATACCGGGATTCTTATGTGCGACGGGACCCACCTTCTTATACAGGATACGGTGATGTTTGACCCTGCAAGCACAAACATGAATGCCGCTCCCATTCCGAGGGCGTCTTTGAGCGAGGCTGAAACGGCCAGAAGGGGACACAGTCCCAGCATTATGAAGAATATCGGGTTTTCTTTCCATATGCCCGCATAGAAACTCCTGAAATCTATCAATTGTTTCATTTTTCCGCCCCGCTCAATTTTTCCTGCAGTTTTCTTATTCCGTCGGCTACGGCCCTTGATGAGATTGTAGCGCCCGTTATCGCGTCAACAGTTCCTTCGGGGTTGTCCTTTTTCAGATATAGAGAAGTTCCGGCCTTCTCTTTGAACTGGTCCAGAAATCCCATTCCCGTTATTTTTGAGCCGAGTCCCGGTGTCTCCGTGTGGGAGAGGATTCTTGCACCCTTCACCCTGAGTTCTTTGTCTATCCCGACTTTAGCCTCAATCGGTCCGCCGTAACCTGCCGGAAAAATGTCAAATACCCGGCCTACAGCGTTTCCTTCTGCATTAAAAACCTTCACAAAGGTCATGCTGTCTTCGCTTGTGACATCAGAAAAACTTGCCGCTTCCGGGAAAATCTCCCTGTTAATCCTTGCCGCCTCAATTTTCTTCTGCTCGTCAATGCGCGGTCTGGTGGCGCCGTACAGCCATGAGAGAAGGTAGCCGGACAGCAGGGATACCAGGAGAAGGACGACAATCCCTGTAATTATCTCTTTTTTATTCATTTTCTGATTCCGAATTTTTTGGGCAATGTATATTTGTCAATAAAAGGGACAAACATGTTCATAATCAATATTGCATACGCCACACCTTCGGGATAACTGCCTTTCAGTCTTATGAGGAAGGTTATTATTCCGCATCCGCATCCGAATATCAGTTTCCCCCTTGCTGTCAGGGGAGAAGTGACGTAATCCGTTGCCATGAAAAAAGCCCCGAGTATCAACCCGCCTGCCATGGCCTGGAAGACCGGATTCTGCCCTGTAACAGCCGATAACAGAACAACCGTGATGATGTACGATACGGGAACATGCCATGTGATTACCCTGCGCAGCAAAAGAAAGAGCGCCCCGGCCAGCAGCAGCACCGTACATGTTTCGCCCACGCACCCGGCGCGGTTTCCAATGAACATCTCCCATAAGGACGGAATGCGGGTATTCAGGTTTTCCCTGATAATCCCCAGGGGCGTTGCGGTTGAAACCGCATTAATTCTGTATGAAAGCGGTGCGGTGAACTGCGTCATCTCCAGCGGGAAGGAGGCGGTGAGTACGGCTCTTGCCGTGAGCGCGGGGTTGAATATGTTGAAACCTATGCCGCCGAAGAGTTCCTTTACGAGGAAGATTGCTAGGAATCCGCCGATTGCAGCCATCCACAGCGGCATGGCGGGCGGGAGGACGAATGCCAGGAGAATCCCGGTAACGACCGCACTGCCGTCATAAACCCTTATCGTCCTCTTGAACATAATCTGGCTCAACGTTTCGCTGAGCACGCAGGAAACGATGCAGACGAGTACAAGTCTGAGCGCGGCAGGCCCGAAAAAGTAGATGCTTCCCGCCAGCGCAGGCAAAAGAGCTATTATCACGCTCCACATGATCCTGGACGTGGTCTCGCTGCTGTGCATATGGGGAGCCCATTTTATCTCAGCCATTTATCCCGAACTCCTCGAAAATCGTGAAATGTGAGATGACGCTTTTTGTCGTTGCGAGCGTTTTTTGCGTGGCAATCCCCGCCACTCTTTTGTCATTGCGAGGGACGAAGTCCCGTGGCAATCTCAACCTTTTCTCTTCGTCTCACTTTTCACGTTTCACTCCCCTCATTGTGAGAGGTCATGATTTTTTCGCTTCAGACTTTGCCCACTTGAACAATTCAACCATCGGTCTTTTTGCCGGGCAGACGTAACTGCAGCAACCGCATTCAATACAGTCGGCAACCGCAAACTGGTTACACATTTCCCAGTTCTTGTTTTCGGCGAACCTGCTCAGTTCCGCAGGCGCAAGGCGCATGGGACATGCTTCAATGCATTTGCCGCATCTTATGCACGGATGTATCTCTTCCGGCAGTTTTTCTTCGGAAAGTATTATTATTCCGGTGGTACTTTTTATCACGGGAACTTCGGGGGAATATATGCTGACGCCCATCATGGGCCCGCCGATAATAATTCTGCGCCCTTCCTTCCTTTCCGCTCCGCAGTATTCAAGAATCTTTGCCACGGAGGTGCCTATGCGCACCCTCAGGTTTCCCGGCTTTTCAACAAGCCCTGTTACCGTGAGAACCCTCTCAATGAGTGGAATACCTTCGCACACGGCGTCCCTTACGGCCAGGGCGGTCTGTATGTTGAAAACGACGCATCCTACATCCACCGGAAGTCCTCCTGAGGGGACCTCTTTTCCCGTTATTGACTTTATGAGATGTTTTTCACTGCCCTGGGGGTATCTTTCGGGGAGCACCTTTATCTCAATATCATCCTGCTGCTGGAGGTTTCCTATAATACCTCCCATCATTATGGCGATATCCCTCTTGTTGGTTTCAACTCCGACACAGGCTTTCTGAACGGCAAGCGCCCTGCATATTATCTGCAGTCCCTCTATGACTTCCGCACATTGCTCGTGCAGGACCCTGTAATCTGCGGTGAGGAAGGGTTCGCATTCGCACCCGTTAAGGATAACGCACTCGGCTTTCTTGCCTTCGGGGATTGTGAGTTTCACGAAAGTCGGGAAAGCCGCTCCGCCAAGACCAACTATCCCGGCCTCCCTGACCAGCGATACTATTTCCCCGGGCTCAATGCTGCGCCAGTCCCTCTTTTTCCCGTTGACCGCCTTTTCCAGTCCGTCATTCTGTATTATTACGGATGGCGAACTTCTGCTGCCGGGCATGGGAGCATTTTCTAAACCCGCAACGGTTCCCGAAACGCTTGAATGTATGAAACTGCTGATGAACCCGGCCGGTTCACCTATCACCTGTCCCTTGAGAACCGCATCTCCTTTCCTGACAACAGGCTTTGCCGGCAGTCCGGTATGCTGCGACAGGGGGATGACAACCTTTTCCCCCGGGGGGAAATTCTCTATCTGTTTATCCTTGCTCAGCCTCTTGAAGTCAACGAGTTTTACTCCGCCCTTGAACATTTATGCTCCGAATTTATCAAGTTTCAGCGCGCATGCAAGCAACAGGTAGATAATCTCCCGTGAATAAATCCTTCCAAGTATCCCCTTTGAACATCCCCGCTCGTTAAATTCCCTGACGTCGTCAGGCATAGCATTCGGTGATTTTATCATGACAGGCACGGGATGCCACGAGTGAGATTTCAGCTTGGAGGGAGTTGAGTGGTCGCCCGTGACCGCAATGCTCTCAAACCTGAGGTTCTTGATGGCGCGGAGTTTGCTGTCAATCTCTTCAAGGAACCTGACCTTTGCATCAAAGTTCCCGTCCTCGCCGTAACTGTCCGTTTTCTTGATGTGGAGAAAGAAAAAGTCATACCGGCTGTAAACCTCCTGCAGCGTCTTTATCTCTTCATCCACCGTTTCTCCTGTCATGGCGATGTCCATACCGACAACCTTTGATACGCCCCGGTACATGGGGTACGAGGCTATGCATACCGCGTTAAGTTTATATTTTTCCGCAAAACCAGGGATATGCGGAAGCCGGGATATCCCTCTCAGAAGAATCCCTTTCGCCTTTGAATCAACCTCTTTCAGGAGTTCAATGACCCTGTCTTCAAACTCCATGAGTATCCGCGCGGTTTTCTCAGATGACTTATCAAGAGGAGCTATGGGTTTGAGCGGGACGCCTTCCTTCTGCGGGTCGTTCTCCGACACGGCAGGGGAAAGTCCGCTGCCCTTAAGGATTATTGCGCATCTGTGTTCTTTCACCGTCCGTATATCTATCTTTACGCCGGATATCTCTCTTATATTCTCGGAGATAATGGAGACGATTTTCCTGTTTTCTTCTGTTGAAATCCTGCCTGCCCTGCGGTCTTTCACTATCCTTTTCTCGTCTATGGTGGCGAAATTACCGCGTATGGCTATATCTTCTTTCTCAACGGGCGCATCTATGCCGAGGCATTCAAGGACGCCTCTGCCTATCTGTGTTTCAACAGGGTCATACCCGAAGAGGGCTATGTGTCCAGGGCCGCTTCCCGGGGTTATGCCGTTGAGAACCGGTATTGCGATTCCGCAGGAACTTTCCGCCGCGAGACTGTCAAGAAAGGGGATATTTGCGGTTTCAAGTTCAGTCCTGCCTGTTTCGGGGTGAGGAAGTCCACCGACTCCGTCCAGGACAAGGAGCAGTATCTTGTTATCGTTCTTTTTTATTATTCCGGGCAGAATCTTTTCGTAGTCCATATTTTCTCCCCTTTGAAAAAAATGTCTGATTAGTTTATAATGTAAAACCTTAAAAGTCAAGGTTAACTTTAAGCTGAGGTTCCTGTAATGCTATACGTTGTGGCAACCCCCATAGGGAATCTGCAGGATATCACATTGAGAGCCGTGGATGTGTTGAGAAATGCGGATGTTGTCCTTTGCGAGGATACGAGGGAAACGCTGAAACTTCTTAACCACCTCGGTATAAAAAAGCACCTGGTCAGTTACTACAGAGATAACGAAAAGGCCCGGCTGAAAGAAGCGCTTGATTTTCTTGAGAATGGCAAAGAAGTTGTTCTCGTGTGCGACAGGGGGACACCGGGGATTTCCGACCCGGCATACCTGCTGGTGAGGGAAGCGCACAAGAAAAATATCGGCGTCTGTGCGGTCCCGGGGCCTTCTTCTCTTGCGGCGGCGATGTCGGTCTGCGGTCTGCCGACGGACAGGACGTCTTTTTACGGTTTCGTACCCAGGAAGCAGGGAAAGAAGCGAAAGTTTCTTGAATCATTAAAGGACAAGGAGGAAACGGTTTTTTTCTACGAGTCCGTGTACAGGATAAAGGATACGCTTGGAATAATGAACGAACTTTTTCCCGAGCGTGAAATGACGTTGTGCAGGGAACTGACGAAGAAGTTTGAGGAGATAAGAACGGGGAGCGTTCATCAGATATTTGAGGATTATCGCGAGAGGGAAGCAAAGGGAGAGTTTGTGGTCGCCATAAGGGGGAAAGACTGACATGGTTATGAAATTTTTCAGGAAGAAGAGAAATATGAAGATAATACTCTGGGCTATAGCAATTTTCATCATCCCCGGCTTTCTCGTATGGGGAACCAGGATTGGAGGTAGCACCAGAGGGCAGTATTATGCGGCCGTTGTAAACAAGGAAGCCATTTCGTTGAGGGAATACTATAAGAGTCTGGGCGAAGTTGAGGATAAATACAGACAGATTTTCGGGGAAAAGGCGTCGGATTTGCTCAAGAACATGAATATTGAGCAGGGCGTTCTTGAAAACCTCATAAGGGAAAGAATCCTGTTGCAGCAGGCAAGGCGCCGCAGGATAAGGGTTCTGGACAGCGAGATAGTGGACGTCATAAAGTCCGAACCGGTTTTCAAGGATGAAAAGGGGAATTTTGACGAAAGAAGATTCAAGGAAACCATATCCAATTACCCTACAGAGGAACTGCGAAAGATTGAAGATGAACTGAGGAAAAGGATAATGATGGAAAAGTTGAAGGAGATAGTCATTGCGGAAGGCAACGTTGCGGTTTCGGATGACGAGATTGCGCAGTACATCAGAACGCACCAGATAACGAACAAGGACAGTGAATCCATAAGAAAAACCCTTCTGTGGCAGAAGCGTGAACAGTATTTCAACCAGTGGTATGCTGACACACGGAAGAAGTCCAAAATAGAGATATATGTTTCTTTTGAACAGAAACCTGCAGGTGAAGAACAGAAACCGACGGATTGAAAGATGGCCGAGATTATACCTTTCAGAGGACATATATACAACCCGGACAGGATAGGGGAAATCAGCGATGTCATTGCCCCTCCCTGGGATGTCGTTGATGCTGATGCCGAGAAATCCCTGCGAGCCCTGTCCCCGTGGAACATAATAAATCTGATATCCGGAAACGCCGACCCCGGCAGGGCAAAGGAGCTGTTTGAAACATGGATGGATGACGGCGTTCTTGTCAGGGACAGTGAGGAAGTTTTCTATTTTACAAGGCACCGGTTCAACTGGATGGGAAGAAGTTACATCAGGAAGGGAATTTTCGCCCTTTTGCGGCTGGAAGACTTCGGTGCCGGGAGCGTCATCCCGCACGAGAAGGTTTTTGAGAAATACCACACCAACCGCTACCGGCTGATAGAAAAATGCAGGGCCAATTTTTCTCCTGTTTTCATGCTTTACCGCGATGAGTCAAACCGTCTGGAAAAGATAGTGGAGACCTCAAACGCTATTGCGAAAGGGAAAACGGGAGAGAACGGTTCTTTTGATTTCGGCAGGATAGGAGGTGACGGGAATATTTCAGTCGTGAGAGAGGTTCTGTCGCAAGGCAGGATAATAATAGCGGACGGACACCACAGGTACCAGGCAGCCCTCAGGTATCATAAGGACAATCCTGCACCGGAAAACAGTTACGTCCTCGTATTCCTCGTCAATATTGAAGCGCCGGAACTTCTTATACTGCCTACCCACAGGTACGTAACCTCGGATGTTTCGTTTACTGCCAGTATCCGGCTGTTTGAAAGGTATTTTGACGTTGAACGGGTTTCTTCGTCAGGGGAAATGCTTGAAAAGATGGCCGGGGTTAAAGAGAGCGGAGTAATGGGTGTTTACGAGGGAGAGAAATTTTACCTCATACGCCTGAGGGAAAAAGACGAGGCAAGAAAATCAGCTGGCCCGGATATTTCGGAACGATGGTTTTCCCTTGATACGGTGATACTGCACAATTTCATTCTCAAAGAAATTCTCAGGGCGGACGCAAACGGATTGCTGTACCATCAGTCTGCCGATTATCTGCTGAACGAATACGGCAGGAGAAAGAAGGGAGTGATCTTTTTCCTTAACCCTGTTGGAAAAAAGCAATTTGCGGACATATGTTTTAACGGCGAGTTGATGCCACAGAAAACAACCTATTTCTATCCCAAGGTGCCCTCAGGGCTCGTCATACACAGATTCTAATGCCAGCCTTCTTATAGCCACAAGGCGGAGAGGAGCTGATGGAAATCAGAGAAGCCGTTGAACAGGTTGTTGAGGCGATTGATAAGAGACCCGAAAAGAATATTCTTAATATCTGGGAGGACCTTGAAAACGGGAGGAAGCCGAAATTCTGTCCGCTGACAATAGGAAGGGTTTCAATAGAGTACGAACGGAAGGGTCCCGAGGAAACTGCGATCCGGGAAGACACCGCTCTCAAGATAGCAGCCATACCTGAACCTCTGAAACTTGAAAATCCTTTTACCCCGGCGCTTTCGCTGGACCCCGGGGAAGGAACAGGATTCATGGCCAACGGTTTCGGAGTGCCCATCTGCAGAGGATCGTATACCGGCGGTGTGGCAAAGCATCTTTCCCCCGGAGAGATTGAGAACCTGGAAGCGCCTGTTCCTGAGGAAGAACCGCGTTTCAAGAAGATGAAGGAGATGATAGACTTCTACGTTGACATAACCCCTGAAGACATAAAAATATGCACTCCTGATATGCAGGGTCCGTTTAACATCGCCTATTCACTCCTCGGTTCAGAAATATTTTTTCTGATGAAGGACAGCCCGGAGAGGGTCCATCGGCTGATGGATATTGTGACCGGGTATTACATAAACTGCCACAGGTGGTTCAAGAAAAACGTCCCGGGAAAACGCTGGATTAACTTTATCGGGTTAACCAGAAAAATTTCTGAATGCGCCTGCAACCTTATCTCAAAGGATCTGTACAGGGAATTTGTTGCTCCCTATGACCGCAAACTGGTGGACCTGTGGGGAGGGGAGGTGGGGATACATCCCTGTTCAGGAGCCCACGTATTTGAAGTTACGCTGGAGACTTTTCACGATGAAGTCAGATACACGGAATGCGGTGTAATACCCAGTGCGTGCGCAGGGTATTTAACGCTTGAACAGGCGATGGGAAGGGTGGGACGACGCGATATCATCCTTTCCGTCGGTGAAGAACTCGTGCAGGGGAAAGAAGAAGAAACAATAAAGAAACACCTGGATTGTTTCAGAAAACACCGTCTGCTCATTCTTGCATACAGCGGAATGTATTACTGGACATCAAAAGCTGATGCGCACATCAGGGATATGCATAAGCGCCTTGACCTCTACTACTACGAAAACCTGTAACGGGAAAGAGCGCCGCTGTTTATCCAGGACGCTCTTTCACGACGTTCGCTGTTAATATCTCGGGCCTCTTCTGTCCCTGTAACCGCCGCCCGACCTGCCTCTATCCCTCTCCCCGAAGCGTCCTCCGGTTCTTTCTGCCGGCGGCTTCGCCTTATTCACGGTGAGTTTTCTTCCACTCAGCTCCTGCCCGTTCAGTAATTCCACGGCCTGTTTCAGGACATCCTCGGATTCCACCTCCACGAAACCGAACCCTTTTGACCTGCCGGTATACCTGTCAATGATGAGAGTTACGGTCTTGGCTTCCACGCCCTTCTGGGACAAAAAGTCCTTAAGCTCCTCTTCGGTCGTGTCGTAACTGAGATTTCCCACGTACAACTTATTCGTTTGCTCCATTATCATCCTCTCCTTTTCGGCTTCCCGCACATGAAGGGGAAAGCGAATATGTTTTCCATGCCATTGCACTCCACTTCAACCTTCCGTTTTCCTGTCGCCCCCCTTTTTGCACTGATTCAGCAAAATATCCCTGTGCCCGGTGCTCCTCCGGGAATCTGATTTGCGTTTCCTCGGCAAGCGTGATACCGGATCAGAACGGGATTCTGGTTACCCATTTACTTTAACATAAAAAACGCGCAGTGTAAAATGTATACTTGACTGATTGCAAAAGAGAGGTTTAAAATAACAATGCCTGAAGCGTTTGACAATTCCCAGGCGAAGGAGACAGGGATGAAAATTCTTACAAGGTTTATGGGTTTATACTGCACAGTTTTTCTGCTCTGCATGGCTGACCTGTATGCCCAGGAGGGATTTCTGCGTGTAACAAGCGTTCCCGACGGTGTTGCCGTGGAGATTGGCGGAAACAACATGGGGAAAACGCCTCTCCTGACCACCGTCAAACCCGGCGGATATGTTCTCAAGGCGACCCTTGCGGGATACGAGACAGCCACCGAGAATATAACTGTCCTGGAGAATGAGGTTACTCTGGTGCAGTTGACCATGCAGAAGCGGACGCAAAAGACTATTTTCAGAAAAACAGTGAGCGGCAACGGGAATCTGACGGTGATAACCGACTGGCAGGATGTGACCATCTATCTTGACGGCTCCAAATTCAAAGGGAACCCGCCGATTACAATCAAGGATATACCGGCAGGTCTGCACTCCGTCATACTGGTGAGCGGCGACTATGCCGATTCATCACGGGTTCTGATTCAGAAGGGAAAAACCTTTGTCCTGAAAAAATCATTTGAGGAAGACAGGGCAAAGATGACTTCGCAGACGCAGAAGGACGAGGCGGCTGCGCTGGCAAAGAAGGCTGAAGAACTTGAACTTAAACGCCAGGCACTACCGGCCAAGATTGTACTCAGTCTGACAATCCCGTCCGCGGCGACTGCCCAGCAGGACTCTTCGGTCAGCCTGTGGGGAGAGAGCGATGTCATAGATCTTTCGTTCCAGTACAGGAAGACCGGGGAAACGGCATGGACCCTGAAAGAACTGAATTCAAACACAAAGAAAGAAGACTCCTTCACTCTTGAAAAAGGCTCGTACGAGATAAAGTTTGTTGCAACCCATTCCAGGGAGCCGAAAGGCGTCATCAACATTTTCCTGGGTGCAAAAAAGGAAAAAATCAAGGAATACAAGGAATCGTTCAAGCAGGATTTCCTGCCGGATGTTCAATACACTTATGTCATAACCTGTGACAGCAAAACAGAGTTTTCATACAAGTTGACGGAAGTGAAACTTGATACGCCGATTGAGTGATGATTCTGAATGCTTTTACTCTTCTGGGAGGGGACCAACATGGGTATGATTAAGGAGTTCAAAGAATTTGCCGTTAAGGGAAATGCCATAGATATGGCTGTCGGCATCATCGTAGGCGCGGCTTTCGGCAAGATAGTATCTTCTCTCGTAGGCGACGTCATAATGCCGCCCATAGGCGTGCTGCTTGGCGGTGTTGATTTTTCAAGCCTGGCAATTACAATAAAGGCGTCTGTCGGCGACAAACCTGCTGTCATGCTATCATACGGAAGGTTCATCCAGACGATTGTGGATTTTGTAATAATTGCCTTCTCAATCTTCATCGCCGTGAAGGCAATGAACAGACTCAAGAGGAAAGAGGAGCAGTCGCCTGCCACACCGCCCCCTCCGTCAAATCAGGAGATGCTCCTTGCTGAAATCAGGGACCTGCTTAAAGGACAGAAGGCGGATCAGTCCGGGAAGAATCGGCAGGTCTGAGGCCGAATCTGGCAGAGATGGAAAAGATAACGGTGAGGACCTCAAGGCGACAGGAATTCCTGGAGATAACTGATGTCGTAGAGGGTATCGTGAGGAAAGAGGGCATAGACAGCGGTATATGCCATATATATCTCCCCCATACTACCTGCGGGTTGACAATAAATGAAAATGCTGACCCTTCCGTGAAGGCGGACATCATATCAAAGTTGGGGCAACTTGTCCCGGAAAGCAGCGGGTACAGCCATTCCGAAGGCAACTCCGATGCCCATATAAAGGCAAGCATGATGGGTAATTCCCTGTCGGTTCTTATTGAAAACGGCACGCTCCAGCTCGGCACCTGGCAGGGCATATTTCTCTGCGAATTTGACGGGCCAAGAACAAGGCAGGTGTGGCTGAAAATCGTCAAGCAGTAGTTCCGCGGATATACGACTACTAAAATCACAGTGTGAAAGCCAGAAAAGATCCCCGTTGCCTCATTAATATTTCTATATAAAGAGCCCTTCATTGCCTCATTAATAATTCTATTTGAAAGCAGGTTCATTTTCGGGCTCTTTTTTTCTATG
>Ga0209609_10000519_pt1 | contig 23042 bp, 24 predicted proteins | sample LakKivw325mmetaG_FD_184136 | JGI IMG/M metagenome (GOLD analysis project Ga0209609, IMG submission 184136) | Anoxic lake water microbial communities from Lake Kivu, Rwanda to study Microbial Dark Matter (Phase II) - Lake Kivu water 325m metaG... | ecosystem: Environmental > Aquatic > Freshwater... | reverse complement strand
AGAATAGGTCATTTCGTCTTGACCTTAAAATTTTATGGATGACCTTTTTAAAGGTTATTAAAGCAGAAGGAGTTAAACACTAAAAGAAGCTGGCAGGCTGACATGTTGTTGGCAAATAAAAGTTTTTCTTGTAAAGAATATCAACGTAATTAAAATGTGTCTAATCACTTCATAAAAACATATAGAACTTCTTGAAATAGTACCCATATTTTTATGAATGTGTTATCATATAGTGTTCTATGAATAATTAGGAGGTGGATAAAATGCAAGTAGTTAGAGCTATATTTGATGGAAAAGAAATTAAGCCCATTGAACCAATAAAAAGAAGGGGAAAGACCGAGGTATTAGTTGTGTTTCCGGATGATACGGCAAAAATTATTCCTGAAAAGGCAAGGGTGCTTTTGAGGGGTAGAGGAAGAGGGGAGATGTTGAATGAAAAGCTATTAAAATCAAGAGCTGAGGATATTAGAATTGAAAGGAATTAGAAAAAAAATATATATTCTCGATACTTCTGCCTTATTATCATATATTGAGGATGAGGAAGGCTCGGATATTGTTGAAACGCTTTTAATTGAAGCAGAGAACAAAAAAATAATAATATGGGTTGCTTTTGTGAGCTTGACGGAGGTGTTTTATATTACCCTGCAAGAAAAGGGTGAAACAGAGGCTAAGAAGAGGCTTGAGTTAATACAATCCCTCGCCATCAATATAGAAGAATCAAATGAAGACCTTAATTTAAGAGCTGCAAGATTTAAAGCAAAGAACCGTATTTCATTGGCTGATGCATATATTGCCGCTTTGTGTGAGAAGTACAATGGAATTCTTGTTCACAAGGATCCCAAATTTAAAAGCATTTTGCCTGCCATAAGAGAGTACGGATTACCATACAAAAAGTAATAATAGATCATATTCCATTTCCAATTATAATTTTCTGAAGAGGATTTTTATGGGCAAGCTCGTACCCCTCCCACCGGAAATTACAGACGGCATGGCGGAATATACACCTCCAACCCCCTCGCTATTCAATTACCAATAACCAAATTCCAATAACCAGACAAAGACCAGCATCAAGTATCCAGCCTTTAGTAGCCCATTCCATATGATTCTCGCTTTCGTACGAAAGTGAGAATGTTAATTTATTGACATTCAAGACCCTGCCAATCCCTGTAAAAGTAGAATATGATGAATATTATATGAACCATAAATCGTTTCTTCTTGATCTTAAAATCTTATGGTTAACTTTTTATAAAGTCATAAAAAGTGAAGGGGTTGACCACTGAAGATAGCTGGCAGGTTGACAAGCGAGATGGCTTAAAGAATAATTGTTTTAAGCAGGAAAAGGGAGTATACTTAATCAGTAGAAAAAAGGAGGCATATCAGGAGGTAACAATATGGGTAAAGCCTTGAGAAAACTAAATTTTATGATTGAAGAAAACATTTACAGAGATCTGGAAACCCTTGTTCCCGCCGGAAAACGGAGCAGAGTTGCCAATGATGCGCTCAGAAGAGAACTTGAATTGATTCGCAGAAAAGATGCAGTGGAGAAGATATTGTCTGCAAGGACAAAAGGCAAAAAGCTCTCAAATAATGAAATTGTCGATGCCCTTTTAAAGGATAGGGGATCACATTGACCAGAAAATACGTAGTAGATGCTTCTGTGATACTTAAATGGATTCTCGGTGATGAACGTGAATCTGATCAGGAAAAGGCAATGCAACTTTTACATGCCTGGGTCGAAGGCAATGTGACCATTTCAGCGCCTACGCTCTGGCAGTTTGAGGTTGGTAACGTTCTGGGCAGAGTAATTCCGGAAGAGGCGCCGGAGAAGATGAACCTTATTTTGAACTTGAACATAAGAAGCATTGCATTAACCGATCATATATGCAGGCTGTGTTTTAACTGGATGAAAACAAAAGGGGTTACTTTTTATGATGCCTCGTATCTGGCCATTGCCTATGATATACAGGCCTTGCTCATCACTGCTGATGAGCGATTCGTAAAGAAGATCGGCAAAAATGATCATCTCTGTCTTTTAAAAAGTATCGATCTGTGAAAGTTCTTGAGCTTATGATCCCTTGTTCCTTATAACAGATATTGGTTTTTTATCTCATGCCGAAAACAATGAAGGGGAAAGAGTTTCTGAAACGCATCTTTATGGGCAAGCTCGTACCCCTCCCGTAGTAGCCTGCAAGCTATCAAGACGGCATGGCTGAATACACCCCTCCAACCTCTATTAATCACAATATATGTAATGTGGAATATAAGGTTTTATTTGCAATAGGTTATGTCAAATAATATCGTAATCTCTTCCGATGATGATTCTCGCTTTCCTACGAAAGTGAGAATCATTAAATTTAAGCTATTAGAAAAGTTAAGGGTGCTATAAAAATATATGGAACGTTGATAAGCAGAGCATAATACAAAAGAAGCCTGAACGACAACATCTCAGAATAGTTTTAGAATTGATATTATTTTATTTTGATGATTCATGCTATAATATTGAAATATGAACTTATTTGAAAGATTTTTGCAAGTTATAGATGCATTGGAGGCTGAAGAAGTAGATTATGTCCTGATTGGTGGTTTTGCTATGGTGTTACATGGTTTACCCAGGGCCACACAGGATATAGACCTCTTTGTAAAACCGGTTCCATACAATTTAGAAAAGTTTACTATGGCCTTAGATTCAGTATTTCACGATGAAAACATTTATGGAATAACTCTTGAGGAATTAAGTAAATATTCCGTTATCCGCTTTGGTACTCAGGAAGGATTTTACATTGATATAGTAACAAAAATTGGTGAAGCCTTTACATATCATGATCTTGAGTATGAGATAATAGAGTTTGAGGGGCATAAAATAAAGATTGCTACTGTAGAAACTCTTTACAAGCTTAAAAAAGATACTATCCGCCCCATAGACAAGACTGATTCTCTTTTCCTTAAAGAATTAATAAACAGAAGAGGCAATGGTTAAATGCCGATTATAAAATACCACAGTTTTGATGAAGCATCAAAATCTTTATGGTGCCTACACCCTACGCTTGATTATTATAAAAGCGTTTTTGGTCTTTATGAACTGTTTTACAAATTGTTTCTACCATCGTACCCGCCTGGTATTTTTAAATACAAGGACCTTGAATCTGCCAATAAGCAGAAATTTGAATGGGACATTTCACGTGCAATGCAAAGAAAAACAAAACATAGCCGTTGAAGTAAGCAAAAGCTAAAAAGCCAAGGTATGCCTACCTATTCGTATCAACCCCGCTATTTAAATCGTGCAGTTTTTATTGTCTGAAAAGCTTAAAGAAGAAGAAAAAAGATCCTTGTTTAATACGTTTACTTTAGTTGGAACAGATAAAGTAGAATCGGGTGTGAACTTTGCATGATACTAAAAACCTTATACCCCTCCCGACAGCAATGAACTACCCCGCGGCAAGCCACGGGGTATCAAAGGCGAGACAACAACATGAAACCATCTCGAAGCAAGCTTCGGGGTATGGACCCACGGGGCAATCACAGACGGTATGGCAGAATATACCCCACCAGTCCCTTTGCCCTCAGCTCTTAGCCCCCACACGCACTTACAAAGTCCTCTTTGCGATTGCCCACAAACCCCATCCCGATTAAATTCTCGCTTTCCTACGAAAGTGAGAATCATTAAATTCAAGCTATTAGAAAAGTTAAGGGTGCTATAAAAATATATGGAACGTTGATAAACAGAGCGAGTGAAAATATTAATAAGCTCTGATGAATTCTAATGAAATTATGCATTGCATTGCTTTTATATAAAGATTATAAAAAATACCATTATGAAGACTGCGGGTAATATAATCTCAATTGAGGAAGTTAAAAAAAGGTTAACCCCTTTGTTTAAAGACCAGGGGTTACAGATTGCTTTACTGTTTGGCTCTTCCGTGACGGGAGAAGTACATAAGCATAGCGATATTGACCTTGCATTGCTCTATGACAGGCCGGTTGACATTTTGATACTAACCAATAGAGTGATCAGATATTTACGTAGTGATAATGTTGATATAGTTGACTTGAGACGGGCAAGTCCGCTTTTGAAATATTCCATACTGAAAAAGGGAAGACTTCTTTACGAGAAACCCTTGGGTACTTTCAATACTTTTTATTCACTTACATTTAGAAGATATATTGACACGAAGAAATTACGTGATGCACAGGCAGAAACAATTAAGTATTTTCTTGAGACAAGGAATTTGGTATGAGTCCTGTTGAAAAAGAGATTGTGAGAAGAAAATTAGCTGTTATTGTAGAAAATCTCAAAGCCCTCGAACGAATAAAGGATATGACCGATGAGGCGTATGTCGAGGATTTATACAAAAGAAAAGCCACAGAAAGGCTTTTGCAAGAATTAATTGAAGCGGCAATTGATATTAACATCCACATTATTGTCCAGACAGGCAGTACAGCCCCTGATGATTATTTTGAGAGTTTTATAAAGATAGGGGAACTGAAAATAATTTCAAAAGACCTTGCAGATAAACTTGCACCATCAGCTGGCTTGGGAAACCACCTTGTTCATGAATACGATATACTTGATTATTCATTGGTCCTTTCTGCTGTCCGGATGGCCGGGGAACTATATCCCGGATATGTAAAAGAGATAAACAATTACATTACATGATACCAAAAACCTCATACCACTTCCGCCAGAGATTACCGAGGGTATAGCTGAATGCACCCCTCCCGTTCCTATCTCCCACATCACACCAAATAATGAATATAAAGTTTTATTTGCAGTAGCCCATTGCATATGATTCTCGCTTTCGTGGAAAAGTGAGAAAATCATAAACAATAACAATAGATTGCGAAATCTATGCATTGAAACAATAATAATGAGTGATTTCTTAAACTTCAATCACTGGCAATTTTACCTATGTTATGCGTATAATGAACATAAAGGACATTATAATTTAATTCACCTATGAAAATTATCAAATTAGCGCAGTCCTCACATTCCAACCGCTTTCTTTTCTTTTTATTCTCAGATGTTTTGCTTATCACCTTTTCTCTCTATCTCTCCTTTTTCTTCCATTTCGATTTTAATCTGAACATCAATTACACAAGCCTAATATTAGAAGTATTGCCTTTTTTTATTATTGCAAAGCTGATTGCCCTTGCAGTTTTCAAGGGCTATAGTTTTACATGGAGATACGTGGGGATCTATGACCTTGCGAATCTTACACTTGCCATGGTTGTTTCCGGGATGGCGCTTATTATTTTGAGTATTCCTATCGCAACTATCCCTTTTCATCTTTCTATCACTGGCTTCCCAAAGAGGATTTTGTTTGCCGATGGTGTTATATCGCTTTTTTTAATCTCAGCATTGAGGATATCAAAGAGGCTTTATTTAGAGGTCATTTATAAAAGACCTGCAAAAAGGGGTAAAGCAACAATCATTCTGGGCGCAGGAAATACAGGAGAGATGATATTAAGGGATATGATACGGCAGGGTTTTTCTGAATTCAATCCTGTGGGATTTCTTGATGACGACAGGGTTAAAGTGGGAACCTATATCCACAGAGTGAAGGTGCTTGATACACTGGATGCACTCAGAGATGTCATCTTAAGGTATGGAGCTCAGGCGATAATTGTTGCTATCCCTACGTTAAACCACAAGACACTGAGAAAAATTTACGATCTGGTAAGGGCACTAAAGGTAAGTACAATAAAGATTGTGCCACGGATTTACGATTTTACAAAGCCGGATATAAACCTGAAGGGTCTTGAAGATATACGTATTGAAGACATCATAGGCCGGCAGGTAGTAGCGGTTGATTATGAAGGCATAAAAGGATTTTTAAAAGGCAAGGTTGTGCTCATTACCGGTGCCGGGGGATCCATAGGTTCTGAATTGGCAATACAGGTCAGTGCATTTCAGCCAGAGAAGCTTGTCCTTTTTGATATAGATGATACCGACCTCCATAATATGCATTTGAAAATAAAGAGGATATATCCACAGTTATTTAAAAACGTACACTTTGTAATTGGTGATGTGAGGGATGAGGGCAGAGTGAGCGAGGTTTTCGAAACCTTTCACCCCTCTATAGTGTTTCACGCTGCTGCATATAAACATGTACCGATGATGGAGTATAATCCGAAGGAAGCAGTAAAGGTGAATATGTTTGGAACATATATTCTTTCACAGGTTTCGGCACGTTATAGTGTTGAGAAATTTGTGATGATTTCTACCGACAAAGCAGTCAAACCAACCAGCGTGATGGGCGCCACCAAAAGGATGGCAGAATACATCTGCAAGGCCTTTAATGGTAGCGGAGAGCAGAGGGCAGAGGGCGCAAGCAACCCTTCAACTCTTAAACCCTTCAACTCTTCAACCCGATTCGTTTCAGTTCGTTTCGGGAATGTTCTTGGCAGTCGTGGGAGTGTTTTACCTCTGTTTATGGAACAACTGAAATATGGTGGGCCCCTTACTGTGACCCATCAGGAGATGAAGAGATATTTCATGACTATACCTGAGGCTGTGTCTCTTGTCCTCCAGGCTTCTTATATGGGTGATGGCGGAGAGGTATTTGTTCTTGATATGGGCGAGCCATTAAGGATAGTAGAGATGGCTGAGGAATTGATAAGGATTCACGGTCTGGAGCCGTATAAGGATATCGATATTGATTTCATAGGATTGAGGCCCGGAGAGAAGCTTTTTGAGGAGATTCTTACTGCAGAAGAGGGAACAGTGGCAAGCAAACACGAGAGGGTATATATTGCACGGAAAGACGAAAAATATTCCACAATTGAAATTGATAATATTTTAAGGGAATTTGAATCATTACTCACTGAATCTTCAACCGGCAACGAGAGCAAGGTGAAAGAGTTACTGAAAAAATATGTGAAGCATTATGAGGAAAATTAAACAATTTACAAAATACTATCCGGATTGCAGAATGTATCTTTTGTGGATTGAAAGGAATCGATAAACCCTGATGACCCGTTATTGGTATATGCTACTGGCCGATGCGCTCTTAACGTTCGCTTCTATTGTCTTTGCTATGATGCTGAGACTGGAGATTGTGTATCCTGGCCGCTTACTATTCAGCCACTATTTAAGGTTAATATGGCCCTTTATTATCTTCGCCATGCTTATCCGGCCAATAGTGTTTTATTTCGCAGGAATATACAGGCGCATATGGAGATATGCTGCCACGAAAGATTTCATCGCATTGGCTGTTTCAATATTTATTGGCTCGATCATTCTTTCAGTAGTTACATTGTTTGTGCTTTATCCGTTGTGGATGAGCGCATTTCCCCGTTCCTTACTCATATTGGAAGGACTGATCAGTCTGTTTTTCCTGGGCGGTCTCAGGGTCATCTTGAAGGCAATGGAACGCTATCCTGGTGACATAAATTGGAAAAAGGCAGGTATAGACCCAAGCCGACGTGCTCTCATCGTCGGTGCTGGTTATACCGGTATCAATATGGCAAGGGAACTATTAACCAATCCGCAGTTGGGGTTGGAGCCGGTTGCATTTTTAGATGACGACCCCAAGAAGATTGGTATGAAGACACAAAACCTGCACGTCTTTGGCCCCTTGATACGGTTAGCTGAGGTGGTAAGAGAACAGAAAGCAGAAGAGGTCATCATAGCCATTCCCAGTGCACCTGAACAGACGATCCAGAATATCAAGAATATCTGTCAGGGCATCCCTATTTCCTTTATGACCGTCCCTTTTTTGAGTAGTTTTATGGGCCGGATGGGGGATACGGTGAGTCTTTCCTCGTCATCTTTGAAACTTCCAATGGCAATGCCGGATATAACCGCCGAAGAAATTCAGACCGTGGTGCGGGTTATGCAGTCTCGCAATCTGAGTATTGGCTCGCAGACTCTGGTATTTGAGAAGTTGGTTGCGGCAGAAGCGAAAGCGGCACATGCTGTGGCGGTCATTAATGGTACTGCCGCTTTGCATCTGTGTATGGTTGCTGCTGATATTCGCCCGGGTGATGAGGTAATCACTTCGCCATTCAGTTTTGTAGCTTCTGCAAATTGTATCCTTTATGAGCGAGCGAAACCTGTATTTGTAGACATTGACCCTGTAGCCCTCAATATTGCTCCGGAAAAGATTGAGGCTGCAATTACGGAACGTACTCGGGCAATCATTGCGGTACACATTTTTGGTCAACCGGCGGACATGGACCCGATTTTAGAGATTGCAGATAGATACAACCTTCTTGTCATTGAAGATGCGTGTGAAGCGATTGATGCGGAGTACAAAGGCCGCCGTGTGGGCGCGTTAGGAAAGGCGGGTACTTTTGCTTTCTATCCAAATAAACAGATGACTACTGGTGAAGGAGCTGCATTGGTTACCAATGACGAGGCCTGGGCAAATCTATTCCGTAGCCTGCGTAATCAAGGCCGGGACCAGTTTGACAGCTGGCTCAATCATTCTCGTCTTGGATATAATTACCGCATGTCAGAGTTGAACGCTGCAGTTGGGGTGGTTCAGATAAGGCGGCTCAACGAGTTGCTGCGCAAACGAGAGGCCGTTGCCCGGGAATACAATAAAATATTGTCTTCTCTCGAAGACGTTACCCCTCTCACCATTGCCCCGACAACAACGCGCATGAGCTGGTTTGTGTATGTGGTACGTTTGTCTCCCAAGATTAACCGGAACCGATTAATTACCCTCCTGACTGGACTGGGTGTTCCAACACGGCCATATTTTACACCTATCCATCTTCAGCAGTTCTACCGTAAGCAGTTTGGTTTTAAACCGGGAGATTTCCCCGAAGCCGAGGCGGCAGGAGAATCAATTATAGCCCTCCCATTCCATGCGAATATGAAAAAAGAGGAGATTGAGGTAGTATATAAAGCGTTGGTGGATGCCCTGTCTGTTGTGACGCATTAGAAATCTGTTTGATCATTCCCATGTTAAATTCTCGCTTTCTTAGGAAAGTGAGAATCATTGTAAATACGATATTGAGGAGATTAAGAGATGATGAAAAACATATATAAGATGTTTTTTTTGGTTACGCTTTTTTTACTCACAATAATCAGCTCATCTTTGTTCGCAATCGATTCAGAGTTGACCAGACAAACCATGACAGGCCTTCAAGGAGTCAATGTAATGGTGGAAGATTTGCAACCCAATATGCAGAAGTATGCACGAAAATTTGGACTTGCCCAGGAGCAGTTAAAGAGAGACGTTGAGCAGAAGCTACAGAAATCAGGTATTACAATTCTGACTCAGGAGAATTGGCTCAAAACACTGGGTAGGCCTGTGCTCTACGTGAATATCAATACCCATGAGTATGAAAAATACTGGTATGCATATGATATTAAGGTTGAGTTAAAACAGATTGTGTATATGGAAGCAAATCCGAAAGTTAAAACATTGGCGAGTACATGGTCAATAAGCATGACAGGGATAGCAAATATAGGAACATTGAATACCATACGGGATAGTTTGGGAAGCCTGGTGAACAGATTCATTGACGCATATCTTTCTGCTAATACGAAGAAGTGATTATCTATGTCAGTCAGTGAATACTCTCTCTCAATTTCAATTTTCTTTTTGTTTCAACCTTTAAGCAAATAGACCATATATTTTTTATGTATTATTCTCACTTTCATACGAAAGTGAGAATAATTTTTTATGCAATTCACCATATTTCTTCCTGACTATAAGTATTACAAATAGTTTTTGTTAATTTCGTGGTATATACGCGAAATATTTTATAACAATTTATTCTTGCTTTCTTAGGAAAGTGAGAATACTATTATAATAGATATGGATTTTCTTATTAAGATATTTAAAGCATTAGCTAATGAGAATAGAGTTCGCATGATAAACTTACTGCTGGATGGCAAGGAAAAAGAGATTGGAGCTTTCGCAGATACACTCAAGCTCCCGTATAAAACAGTCGCAAGGAGTATGAAGATACTCGAGCATGCTAATATGGTTAGTAGTAGAAGATGGGGAGGCTATGTGTATTATGTTTTAAAAAGAGATGCTGGTCTGGAATATAATAAATTCATATACGAGATGGTAAAGAAACGTTACTCAAGCACGGAGGATAATTCTCGCATTCTTAAGAAAGCGAGAAAGTAGATTTGGGATAGAGATGTTGGAATGAAAGGCAGGTAGACTGGTGAGGGATGTATTTTATAGTTGTTGTAAAGTGAGGTTAAATGGTATATAAAGGCTCAATGGTAAGATTTATTTTAATTATTGCCTTGATCTTTCCACTTTACGTCGCAGCAGATGAGAATATCACAGCAGCCTCATATTTACTTGTGGAAGCAGACTCTTTTGATATAATATCCGGGAAAGATTATCACTTAAAATTACCGCCTGCCAGTACTACAAAGGTTATGACAACAATTGTGGCTATTGAAAATCTTAACGGGGACGAGATGATAGTGCCAAACAGGAAGGTGATTAAATTCCCACGATCAAAACTCTATCTTATCCCTGGAAAGAAATACACATCTATTGATTTGATAAAGGGGGCAATGATCGAATCAGCGAATGATGCTGCGTATACACTTGCTTCTTATATTGGGGGAACTGAGGAAAATTTTGCACAAATGATGAACGAAAAGGCAAAAGAGATTGGTGCGAGAAACACACAGTTTAAAAATGCATCAGGTCTTTTTGTTGACGGACAACATACAACCTGTTATGACCTTGCATTGATGTTTAAATATGCCTTATCAAATGACAGGTTTAAAGAGATAGTGACGATGAAGTACTTTTTATTTCAGAATAACAAAAAAAGTGTGACGTATAAGAACCACAACAGATTTCTCTTTTGTTTTGGACCAGCAATTGGTGGGAAGACTGGTTTTACGAGGGCATCAAAATATTGTTATGTAGGCGCCTTTGAAAAGGATGAAAAAGTTTATATTCTTTCCCTTCTCGGCAGCAAAGATTTATGGGGAGATGCTGTTGAAATATTGAGAGAACTTTATGAAAAACTCCCGTCAGAAAAGGAAATAAAGCAGGCGAAGGCAAATTCAATAACCCTTTCTTCATTTAAGAAAACAAAAGATAAAAAACCTGTAGTGAAAAAGAAATATAAGAAATTTAAGAAGAGTAAGAAAAAATCAGCAACCCTTTCTTCATTTAAGAAAACAAAAGATAAAAAACCTGTAGTGAAAAAGAAATATAAGAAATTTAAGAAGAGTAAGAAAAAATCAGCAGACCTTAATGAAGTGTAAGTTTTTAATCGTAATAGTATTTCTCTTATTGTTCCTTCCCTTTAAGATATACGGGTTGAGTTTAGAGGAAGAAAAAAAATATGGGAAGGAGATATATCTTGAAATAGCAAAATCCGCTGCCCTTAACAATGACCCGTATATAGCTTTGTATCTACGCACAATGAAGGAAAGGCTTGAAGGTGTAGCCAGTTTACCCTTTCCAATTGTCCTTACCATTATTGAGTCGCAGGCTGTTGACGCCTTTGCAACGATAGGGGGTTATGTTTACATCACTACCGGACTTATAGGATTATGCGATAAGGAGCAGGAACTGGCAGGCGTACTGGCCCATGAGTTTGCCCATATCGGGAGAAGGCATGTGGCAAAGAGATTAGAAAAACAGAAGTATATAAATGTTGGAATGCTTGCTGCGACACTTCTAAGTATATTGATTGGGGACCCGAAAGCACTTGCGGCAGGTGCAGCTTCTGCCCAGGCTATGTCTCTTAAATACTCCCGTGACGATGAAGAAGAGGCAGATAGAGTGGGTTCAACCACTGCGGATAGAGCGGGGTATGGCGGTCTCGGTGTTACTGAATTTCTAAAAAAAGTAAGGGCCACAGGAACCGATAAGGTTCTCCCACAGTACCTATTAACGCACCCCTATCATGAAGAAAGAATTATAAAAATTGAGAGCATGTGGGGAGAGAGTAAAGTAACCGTGAATACAGCCTTTTTCCCATATCTGCTTGTAAGGGAAAAGATCCTCCATAAACCACCCGGGGGAGGCATGGAAGATATATGGATAAATAAATACTTAAAAGACAAAAATGACCCCATTAATGCGTACGCTGCATCCTTGATATACTCATTGAAAGGGAATATGGATGAATCAATTAATGTTGCAAAGGAGATTAATTCGCCATATAAAAATCTGCTTTTAGGGGAGTTGTTGTTAAATGCACAAAGATTCAAGGATGCAATAGATACATTAAAGGATGAACCCGATCCTGTACCCCGTTATTTTCTTGCAAGGGCATATGAAGGTTATGGGGAGAGGGCAAAGGCAACAAATGTTTTGAAGGAATTATTGCAGTACGGCAATGCATACCCAGAAATATTTTACAGATTGGGTATGATGTTGGGTAGAATGGGGCAAGAGGCAGAAGGATACGAATATCTTGGCAGGTATTATTTCGAAATTGGAAAGTATGACATTGCCAAAACCCATTTAGAAAAAGCCGTAACGAAATATGGAATAAACTCGAGAGAGGCGAAGGAGATATTAAAAATACTTGACGAATTAAAGAAAGCAAATTAGTAGCCCTTGATATTCAAGCGGTTAGCTATAAGCGTTCAGCGATCTGTCAATTCTGACAGATATCCTGTTCACTTCCCCAGTACCTTAATCAATGTTAGCTAAAAGTTAAAAGTGGACACTTTTTGAGTTTAAGGAGGCAAAAAGAAGATTAAGGTATGACCTGAACACTCTTTTCCTCTCTGCTCCGCTGCGCGCGCTTTACCCGCTAATGCCCCGGCATCTCTCAATGGGTGAACTCGTCGTTCCTCCTCAAACAGCACCCATTGCCCTTCGGGATGCTCTGCTCTGTCAAAGCGGGGACCCAAAGCGTGCTCGAAGTCGCGAATCGGGAAAAGTTCTTCAGGCCATAACACAGTTATCTTGCATATATTTTGAATGGGTTATTAATATTGTCTCTTCAAAGGGGTGTCCACTTTTATCTTTTTAATCCTCTTAAAACTGTCCACTTTTATCTTTAAGATGACACCAGTACCTTTAATCAATTGACAGTTTTTTGATTTTTTATTTATAATTGCCGGATATCTTGTTTTATTTCCACTAAAAATCTATCATCACAGGAGGGTCATATGGAAAAGAAAGGTTTTTTGTTGTTTATAGTTTTTGTTCTTCTTCTTGGTTTTGTGAGTATCGGGTTTTCGGCGGATTACAAGCCTGAGTACAAGATGAGTATAGTAGTAGGTCCTACAGGACCATGGGGGGAATCTGCTGCAAGGTTTGCTGAAGCGGTGAAGAAAGCTACAGACGGGAGAATCAATATAAAACCTTACTATAGCGGTCAGCTCTTTGCAGGAAAACAGACGAACGAATTTCTCCTGATGAAGCAGGGTGTCATCGATTTTGCAGTTGGCTCTACCATAAACTGGTCCACAACTGTGAAAGAGCTCAATCTTTTTTCACTCCCTTTCTTTTTTCCAGATTACAAGGCACTTGATGCGGTGGAGAATGGAGAGGTTGGCAAACGGATTTTTAAAATTATTGAAGAAAAGGGTGTGGTAGGACTTGGCTGGGAAGAGAATGGTTACAGGGAACTTACAAACAGCAAGAGGGCAGTGAAAAAAATAGAAGACCTTTATGGCCTGAAGGTGAGGGTTGTTGGTTCACCAATTTTCATCGACACATTTAAGGCAATGGGTGCCAACCCTGTATCCATGAACTGGGGCGAAGCCCTGTCAGCATTCCAGCAGGGCACAGTTGATGGTCAGGAAAACCCTGTTGTTTCCGTAATTATACCAAATAAGCTCTGGCAGGTTCATAAATATATGACAGTGTGGAAATATGCGATAGACCCTATCATCCTCGGTGTCAGTAAGGTAGTCTGGGACACCTTCACGCCTAAGGATAAAGAGGCAATTGCGAAGGCAGCGCTTGAGGTTGCAGCCTGGCAGAAAAAGGCAGCAAGGGAAGGTCTCGAAGGTAATATGCCTTCTCTGGATAACCTAAAAAAACAGGGTATGGAAGTGACAGTACTTACGCCAGCACAAACCAAAACCTTCAAGGATAAGACAAAGGTCGTCTATGACAAATGGGCCAAAGAAATAGGGATTGAACTTGTGAAGATAGCAGAGAAAGAGATTAGGCAGAGTACGAAAAAAAAGTAAGACCGAAAACATTTATCAGTAAAATGCTGAGAAAGGTATACGAAAATCTGGAAGAAATAGCGGGTGTTATACTTCTCGTTATCATGTCTGTTTTCGCTTTTGTAAATGTGGTTACCCGCTATTTCATCCAGTATTCTTTTGCCTCCACAGAGGAAATAGAAGTAGCCTGTCTTGTATGGCTAACCATGCTCGGTGCTGCTGCAGGTTTCAGGAGGGGAATTCATTTAGGGTTTAACTTGCTCGAACTTCGTTTTCCGAATCTGGGGAGAAATATCCTGTCCCCTCTCGCTTCAATCTTGACAATCATAACCGTTTGTATTCTCATCTGGTTCAGCCTGTTCCAGATCAGGGACGAATTTGTGCTTAAGATTACTTCGGAGGCCCTTAGTATACCGCATTGGTTGTATACCCTTGCCATGCCGGTTGGTGGAATCTTAGTAATATTTCGTGTGATAGAGGCAATCTGGAAAAGGCTTAAAGAAGAAGGATAATAATGGAGTCGGTAATCATATTTTTTGTGGTTTTTCTTATTCTTCTTATTCTCGGGGTTCCTGTTGCAACTTCCCTCGGTTTTACCTCTGTTCTTCTTATCTGGAAATACAATCTGGGGATACAGGTTCTTGCCCCCAATTTCTATGCAAGTGTGGCCAAGTTCCAGCTCCTTGCACTCCCTTTCTTTATCCTCGCAGGTCTCATTTTGGATAGGTGTGGTATTTCAAAAAGACTGATACACCTCGTGAGTTTGCTTGTTGGTCCTGTACCCGGAGGTCTTGCCATCGTCACAATTATAGTTGGTGTAATATTTGCGGGAATTTCCGGGTCAGGTCCTGCAGATACTGCTACCCTCGGTGTTATTTTATTTCCTGCTATGGTAGCGATGGGTTATGATAAGGGCTACACATCAGCGTTAATAGCGAGTACGGGCTCCCTTGCCATTGTAATACCACCGAGCATCGCATTCATTATATATGGGGTTATTACAAGTACCTCTATACCTGCCCTTTTTGCTGCAGGAGTGGTCCCAGGGATCATCACAGCACTTTTACTGATAATCCCTTCCTATTTTATTGCAAAGAAATATGGCTGGAAAGGAGAAAGGTGGGGAACCCTGAAGGAGATATGGCTGGCATTCAAAGAAGCTATCTGGGGACTCCTTGCCCCTGCTGTGATCCTGAGCGGGATATATGGTGGGGTTTTTACTGCGACAGAAGCGGCAGTGGTTGCAGTATTTTACGGATTATTTGTAGGACTTGTTATTTACAGGAGTCTTACGCTTAAGGTGTTATACGGGATATTTAGAGATGCTGTTCTATCTTCAGCGGTTGTCATGTTCATTGTTGCCTTTGCCGGGCTTTTCTCGTGGACAGGTTCTACCCTCGGGGTAATGGACAAGACTTCGGCATCTCTCCTGTCTCTTTCGTCAAACCCCTTTATTATACTTGTTCTTGTAAACTTTATGCTTTTTATTGCAGGGATGCTGATGGACGCCATCTCTATATACTATGTCTTTCTTCCCATTCTCATCCCCATAATGAAATATTTTCAATGGGATCCAATCTGGTTTGGGGTTGTGATGACCCTGAACCTTGCCATCGGGCAGATCACACCGCCTGTAGCAGTGAATCTTTATGTGATTGCAAATATTGCAAACATTAGCCTTGAAAGGATTTCTAAATCAGTAATTCCTTTTGTTGCCATTATGCTCGTTGCCCTTCTAATAACCATGCTTTTTCCTTCCCTGTCCACCTTTCTTCCATCTGTTTTTGGACTTAAATAAAATTTCTATTGTCAATAAAGCATAATAAATGGTGTGTGTAATGGATGAATAACCAATTACCAATAACCAAGCTCCAAATAATTCCCAATGACCAATCACCAATTATCAAATTCCAAATTACAGACTCAGAATTTATTTGATTATTGAAATTTGATTATTGGTAATTAAATTATTTTGGTTATTGGGAAATTGGTTACTGGAATGCCTTTCTTTTTCTTCTCCTTGTTGGGTTTGGAACAAGGAGGTCAAAAATATCGTCCACAGTAATGACACCCCTCAAACGTTTTTCATCATCAAGGACAGGAATGGCAATGAAATCATATTTTGATATGATTTCTGCGATCTCTTTTCGGTCAGTATCCAGGTACACATGTTTCACGTTTTTAGTCATTATCTCTTCTAATTTTGCATATAAGGGACTTGTCAGAAGCCTTTTGAGTGTTAAAACACCGAGGAGACGGTCTTCATTATCCACCACATAGATGTAGTATATAAACTCAAGGTCAGGTGCAAGCAACCTCATATTCGTGAGCACTTCATCAACTGTTAAATCGGGTGAAAAATCAAGAAACTCACTTGTCATAAGCCCACCTGCAGTATCTTCCTCATAACTTAACAGGTCTTTTACTTCCATTGCATCTTCGCTTTCCATAAGGGAAAGAAGCTCCTCGGATTTTTCTTCAGACATGTCTCCTAGTATATCCGCAGCTTCGTCCGGGGGCATCTCTTCGAGTATGTCAGAAATCATTTCTTTGTCCATCTCTTTCAGGATTTTTTCTCTCACCTCGATGGAGACTTCGTGAAGGGCCTCTCCTGCCAATTCTTCATCCACGGATGACAAAAGCGCTGTTCCTTCTTCTGGCGGGATTTCAGTTAAGATTTCGGCTAAATCTGAAGGATGGAGCTCCCCGAGTTGTTTTCTTGCTATATTCAATGTCAGATTCCTCAGGTCTGGATCTATTGTCTGAAGGTAATTCCAGCCGATGATATGCTCTTTGATGGGTTTTTTGAAAAGTGACAGGATTTTCTGAATTATCTGTCCCCCTTCTATTCTTCTTAAAATTCCATTTAATCCTACATCAATGCCAATGATACAGATAGAACCGTCACCTTCGCCAAGCCTCAGGTCATTCACCCTGACAACCTTTGCCCCATTTATGTCAAGTATCTGTTTATCGAGAATATGCTTTTTGATGAGTATATCACCTTCCTTATGTTTGTAAGGTTTAAGTGTTTTTTCGACAGTGTTGATGGTTATTACGAATCTATTAAAAAGATTAAGACTTTCAATTGGAACCTCGAGGCGTTGTTTTTCCCTTTTTAATATCAGTTTGATTACACTGGGATATTTTGTTCCAGGAACAATTGCAAGGTCCCAGAGAATGCCAACCTTTCTTCCATACTGGTTGACGATATCCTTTTTGAGTATCTCACTTAAATAAACATCTGTGATAAAGGCCATGAATTAATTTTATCATCTTTTAAAAGCAGTGAATAGTAAAAAGTGAAAAAGTGAAAAGTGAAAAGTTTGGAGCCGATTATTGGCTGCTGAGAACACCTTCTATTTCTGCTAAAACTGTTTCTATATCAATCCGGTCTAAACCTTGTTGTAGTGTGATATAATGGCCCCTTGGATGCCATATCTCAGGGTCGTAATCGGTGAATAAAGTGATTGTAAAAAGACCACATATACCTGCAAGATGGGCCATACCTGAATCGTTTGAAACAAATATACCACCCCCTTTGAAAAAGTCCCTGATATCAGCGAGTTCCTGAAAGGATATTTTTTCTTTAAGCTCTAATTTTATACTGAGTGGTTCAAGGATATAGACATCAACATTCTTCGATTTCAGGAGCCAGTAGAGCTTTATAAAATTTTCATGATGCCATTTTGCCTTTTTAAAACCTATCTCAGGATAGAGTATCACCCTTTTTGACAGCCTTGGCTGTATCTCTTTCTTTATGACCTGAATATTATATTGCCCAAGCTGCATCAACTGGTAGTCTTCCACATGGAAGGATTCGAGGGTTCGAGGATTCAAGGGTTCCAGCGTCTTAAAACCACTCGAATCCTTGACCCCTGGATTTTCCAACGCCGCGTGGCTCATAGCTGATAGCTGATAGCTGAGGGCTTGTTCTGGATACATATCAATAAAGATCAGTGGTTCTTTTGATAACCGTTGCAATCTTTTTCTCAAGCGGCCTGCCCTGTCTTTGCCGATAAAGACAATCCTCTCCCAGGTTGTATCCGAGGGGATTTTTGAGAAGAGGTATAGCCAGTTTCTTGATTCAATGCTGTGTACCCCTGCAAAATATTCATTGAAGAGATTCAGAAACATTTTGTATCCAACGGCAACGATGTTTTTATGAAAATGGAGGGAAAGGGAAAGGAACGTAGACTCTGATAAGCACATATCGCCAAGTCCACCGAGATGGATAAGAAGAATCTCTTTATTGTTCATATGTCCGGAATCCAGCATATGGTATTTCATTATAACAATAACCAAGCACCAATTTCCAAGCTCCAAATAGAACACAATGACCAATCACCAAATAACAATGATCAGATAAATTTCAATAACCAATTTTCCAACATTAAAAATGCTCCCGATGGACTATTGTTCTTTGTTTGGTTATTGAGATTTGGTCATTGGTAATTCACGGAGTTGCCCCTATCAAACCGGACACTGTTCTAACGTATTTACAAGCCTCCCATACTCCATCACCGTTACAGCATCTTCCATTAAAAGCTCTAAAATTTTCCTCTCATACTCAGGTATGTTGAAACTAAGTGTTGAAATAATATTATAGCAAAGCTATCATATGAGTAAAGTGATTCACTGAAAAAGATTCAAAGCACAGAAGAATTATACGGAGTATTTAATACTTGCTGGCATTGTTAAGAGTCATTCATCATGTCATTGCGAGGAACGAAGCGACGTGGCAATATAAATATTGACACTTATGGATTATAAGATTGCTTCTCCCGCCAGAGCGGGATTGCAATGACAACTTTTCAGACTTGTGAAGGGGGAAAAAGTCATGAAACTAAAAATAGCTATTTTAACAGGTGGAGGAGACTGCCCCGGCCTGAATGGTGCGGTCAAATGGATAACAAAAAGTGTTCTTGATCCAAAACTCGTTGAGAAGCGATCTGTTTCTTTTGAAGTTATCGGTGTTGCTGACGGTTGGAAGGGATTGGTAGAGGTTGATCCTGACGATCCGAAAAGCTGCGATCGATACCTCAAGCGTCTGGATGAAGAGATCGTTCGAACATGGGATCGGTATGGTGGAACAAACTTAGGGACCTCACGTACAAACCCGTTCAATCCGAAAAATGATCGTTCTGAAAAATTAATTGATAATATTAAAAAGCTTGGGATAAACGCACTTGTTGTGCTTGGCGGAGAAGATACGCTCGGTGTTGCCTATAAATTGCACAAACTGGGCATCAAGACAATAGGCATTCCCAAGACCATTGATAATGACCTTACAGGAACCGAATATTCGCTCGGTTTTGATACCGCTGTTAATGTGATTATGGAGGAAATTGATCGACTGAGAACCACCGCAGGTTCTCACGGCCGAATATTTGTTGTTGAAACAATGGGACGTCATGCAGGATGGCTCGCCCTCCACGGAGGTGAGTGCAGCGGTGCATATATTATTTTGATACCCGAATACCTTTTTGATATGGACCAGGTATGTGAACTTCTTCGTGAACGAAGGGGACGGGAAATAAAATATTCAATTATTGTCGTTTCTGAAGGGGCGAAACCTTCGGGTAAGCATGAATTTCTGAGAAGTGGTAAGGTAGATGAATTCGGACATCCCTCACTTGGAGGAATAGCGAGTTATGTAGCTGGTGAGATTGAAAAACAAACAGGATTCGAATCGCGCCATCTCATCTTGAGTCATTTACAGCGGGGAGGATCGCCATCCGCACGTGATCGTTTAATGGCCAGATGGTTTGGTATTGCCGCTGCTGATATGATAATCAACGAGGATTTTGGACGCATGGTAAGTCTTGTACGGGGTGAAATTACAAGCGTTCCCATGAAAGAGATCATCAATAAGTTGAAACTTGTTGACGTGGAAAAATATTATGATACCGAAAGGTATAATGGCCGCAGATCGATAATGTAGATAGATTTTAAACTTTTCTGGGTTTGATAATTTTTTTGGCGCTTACACCTACTACTGTTGAGGGACGGGCAATATTTGGAAGTGAAGATTATGGAAGAAAATAAAGCATAATGTTTGGCGAATCAAATATGCTGTCCCTTGAGCTCAGGCGTTGACGATCTCACATAATGAGAAAGGCACGCGTAAGCCAATTCTACATCTTCGGGTTGAAGTCTCACCTCTTCCTGGTCCAGGAATGAAGTAAGGGCCTTTTCATTTAAGACCCAGACTTCAGCGCCGTGTGGTTGTTTACTAATATACCATCCGGGATACACTACGATGGGTCGCACAGGGAAGTTTTTTCCCGTTCGCTCCTCGATGAGACCATGTAGCCACAGAGATTCCGCCTTAGCCTGGAGTATGGGGTTGCGATCCGGCGCAATCCCGTTAATGAGCACACCATTACCGTCGTAATGAATTTCGGCCTGACCTTCGGGCTTGCTTATAGTTTTTGTCTCAATGGTGAATATCCCTTTGGGGCCAATCAAGATGTGATCAACATTCCCTCGGCCGCTGGGAATATCGTGCAACACCTTGAAGCCCTGTGCGTGAAGGGTTTCCAGTTGCTGACCGACCCACCTTTCGCCATCCCTCCCCTGTTTAAGGTTGCGCCTAAGCCGTAGCAGGGGAATTATCCTGATTGCCGAGTAAACGCCCAAAAGAATGGCCACGACCGGCAAAAACCAAGGCTGAAAAGGAACATGGAAATACCACTGCGACCACTCATATCCGGCCACCACGATCATGAACACCGGTAACAGGCAGTACTCCATAACTTTACCTGTTACCCGTTCCAGCTCTTCATCGAGGGACTGGCCTGCGTATCGCAGGAGTGTTTCTTTTAGAGGCGAGCGTCGATTCCTTTTGTTTTTGAACATGGTACTACCCCATCATCTCCCCAATTTTTGGTTGCGCCGAGAGGCACGGATCAGCGGCGCGAGTTTACAAGTGCCCTTGTGCATGCGGATGTTAGGCATTCATTACAGGTGTGCAATTTCAACATCTTGAAAATGGCTTTTTATATATTCAGCGACTATGCGTCTATGACATTTTTCTGATGTTGGCTCACTACAGAGCAAGCATGACATATCAAGTTCCTTGGGGGTTACTAAGGTATGGGCTTGTCGAGCTTCTAATAATTTTATAAAAGCACTTTCATAATCTACCCACGTTATTTTTTTCTTTTTGTAATTGTTTAGCATTTCCTTGGTAGGCGCTAAAAGCGGTTCGTACCTGTATTTACATTCGCAAAGCTCGTTAAGAAAAAATCTAAGGTCATCTTTCTTTGCAAAACCAGCAAGCTGAGAAACGTTATTGAGACGAATATCGATAACTTTTTTAACGCCAGCCTTTCGTAACTTGGAAAAAAAAGTTTCAGCGCTTTTCTTTGTAAACCCTATTGTAAATAGTTTAACTTGCCTCATCGTTATTTTCCTTTTTGAAGGCTATTTTTTCGCCTTGTCTATTATAAGCTTCCTCGAGTCTCTCTGAATCGCTTATAAAAAAATCGGGTTGATCTAACCTGAATGACTTCATTAATCTGATTTCAGTTTCTTTATGGTTCTCGATAGTATCATCGTCTTTTATATGAATAATTTCGATGTCATCATTTCGGAGATGCCTACAGATTAAAATCGCCCTATGACAATTGATAGGGTCTTTTTCAGCGCACATTAAAGTTATCAAAAACTTTTTCGTTCCCTTTCTAATGCGGTCAAGTCCTTCCTTAAACAGAGGATTTTCTGCTATGAGTTGATAATCGGCTTGTCCATTTTTATAACATTCAGGCACCGCTATTCTTGCACCAACCTTATCGCCCAGAAAAACATATTTAATACCTACTTTTTTTAAAGTTTGTTTCAGATTTTCTCTATTGAACTCCGGCTTAAACTGGCTATAGGGTTGAGATCTAACATCAGCAATCACATTTATCTGGTATTTTTGTAGGATATTGATAAATGAATCAATAGAATACGCTGAATAGCCAATTGAATAAATTCGCGGTTTCTGTGTGTTCATTTTCATCAGCACAATACTCCAGCTATTAATTTAGAGTGCCATCCATTATGATTAACGGCAAGTGAGATTGTTAAATAAAGACTCTCGACATTTCTGAGAAGATTTCCATCTTCAGTGTATACCTCGATAAAATTTAAATCTGTAATAGGCAAGTCATAATGGACATTATTAAATTCGAATTTCATCCTAAGCTGAGAATCGGACTCTCTTTTGTATATTTCAAAATCAGAAACCTTTATTAAGGTTAAAGAATGATCAACTTTGTCTATGACGTCCTCTGAAACAGCTTTGCCTCGATTGCCAAATATATTTCTTTGATTCATATCGATAAGCTTATCTAAATTGTCATTCGATAACTTTTGACCAACTTTTCTTAATGAGGATTCTTCAAAGTATGCATTTTCAGACTGATAACTTTTTGGGCAATATTCTTTTACATTAATTTCAAGAATATCCAGCAGATTTATATTTTTAACCAAGTTTTTACTAATGGCCCCGCGTTGATATTCTGTAACTGGTCTTAACCATTTTGGTTTGCCGTCTTTCTCAATGAGTTCATACCCACTCTTTGTCTTCTTGACTTCGACCCCAGCAATACACCTTTCACCATATTTTTTTGAATTAGCAAGGCAGACAAACAAAGTTTTCATTGTAGCCCTTATAAAATTTCATAATGACCTATAACTTATTTTTTTAACCTGATTCGTCATCTGCACAGCCATTGCCTCAATTATCCAATTGTTGATCGCTATATAAACCATATCTATGGAGTTTTTTATGCCCGCCCCTTTTTATCCATTGTCCTCCAATTTCATTTAAATTTCAAGCTAAAAATCTCAAGCGACATCATTGAATACCGGTTGATCTTTACCCGAAAAAGTGGACACGCTCCTAAGTTTCACACACTTTCCTCTCAAACTCAACAGGAGAACAATAATTCAATGCCGAGTGCCTTCTCAC
>Ga0209609_10000516_pt1 | contig 23131 bp, 20 predicted proteins | sample LakKivw325mmetaG_FD_184136 | JGI IMG/M metagenome (GOLD analysis project Ga0209609, IMG submission 184136) | Anoxic lake water microbial communities from Lake Kivu, Rwanda to study Microbial Dark Matter (Phase II) - Lake Kivu water 325m metaG... | ecosystem: Environmental > Aquatic > Freshwater... | reverse complement strand
GTGCTGCTGATAATGCTGATATGCAGCCTCATTTTAGTATTGAAATGAATTGACCGCAGACTGGGCCTGTGTTATCATTCGAATTAGATGTCATCTCTGACTGAACTTCACGCGGAAATAGAACGCTGTAAGAATTGTGACCTTTCCCGGCACCGCACCAAAGTTGTGCCGGGCGAGGGGCCTGAAAACGCCAAGCTGCTTTTCATCGGTGAAGCTCCGGGCTACCATGAAGACCAGACCGGTCGTCCTTTCGTCGGTCAGGCGGGCCAGTACCTCGACCAGCTTATAGGCATGATCGGTTACAAGCGCAATCAGGTCTATATCGCCAATGTAATCAAGTGCCGGCCTCCTGAGAACCGCGACCCGTTGCCCGGCGAGATCCTGGCCTGCAGCAAGTGGCTGGAGCGCCAGCTTGAAGTGATTAAACCCATGGTGATCGTCACTCTGGGCCGTTATTCCATGTCGAAGTATTTTCCCGGTGAGAGCATCAGTAAGGTACATGGACGCGCCAGGCGTTCAGGAAACGCGATCTGTTTCGCCATGTACCATCCGGCGGCGGCGCTGCACCAGGGCAACCTGCGCCGGGTGATAGAAACTGACATACTCAAGTTGCCGGCCGTGCTTGCGGAGGCCGGCAAGATGGAGGAAGAAAAAGACAAGCCGGCCCAGCTCACTCTTTTCTAAAATGCAATGACCCGTCACAAGTTAAGAATAATCCCCCTCGGCGGCCTCGGCGAGATCGGCAAAAACATGATGGCCGTCGAATACGGCGAAGATATCCTCATCATAGACTGCGGCATGATGTTCCCCGAGGACGAGATGCTGGGGGTCGACCTGCTGATACCGGATATCACCTACCTACTCGAGCATAAAAACAAGCTGCGCGGCATAGTTATTACGCACGGACATGAGGATCACATCGGCGCCCTGCCGTATGTTCTGCCGCAGCTCGACCTGCCCATCTACGCCACCAAACTGACGCAGGGGCTGATCAATGTCAAGCTTAAGGAGCACCGCTCCCTGATCAAAGCGCGGCTCAAGCTGATAACGCCGGGGGTGCGCTTCCAGGTAGGTAACTTTAAAGTCGAGGCTTTCCCCGTTTGCCACAGCATACCCGACGCCGTGGGATTGATCATCTATACGCCACTGGGCGCCATCATCAACAGCGGCGATTTCAAGATAGACTACACGCCGGTGGACGGCCGTCCCACCGACCTCTCAAGGCTGGCCAAACTGGGCAATGACGGGGTACTGCTGCTGATGGCCGATTCCACCTATGCCGAACTACCCGGCTACACGCCCTCTGAGAAGATCGTAGGACAGAAGCTGGATTACATTGTCGGCGATGCGCCGGGGCGCGTCATTATAGCTACCTTTTCGTCACTGGTATCGCGTATCCAGATGGTCATAGACGCCGCTGCACGCCACGACCGCCATGTCTTTATCGTAGGCCGAAGCATGCGCGATACGGTCAAGATGGCACTGGATATAGGATACCTGCACGCTCCCGCTGGAGTGTTATGTAATATGGAGGACCTGAAGAAATACAGCCACAGCCAGACCGTGCTGGTGACCACCGGCAGCCAGGGCGAGCCCACCTCGGCCCTGGTGCGCATTGCCAACCGCGAACATCCCGACATACGCATTATGCAGGGCGATACCGTGGTCTTATCCGCCACACCCATACCCGGCAACGAGTCGCTGGTGAACCGCACCATCGACAACCTGTTCCGCCAGGGCGCCAACGTGATCTACGGCGAGCGATCTAACGTACACGTTCACGGCCACGGCAGCCAGGAGGAGCTCAAGATGCTGCTCACGCTGGCCAAGCCCAAGTTCTTCGCGCCGATACACGGCGAGTACCGCCATCTCGTGATCCATGCCGGACTGGCCAAGAGCCTGGGCATGCCGGAGAGCAATGTGTTCGTCATGGACAACGGCAACGTACTGGAGATCGACGGTGAAAAAGGGCGCATCGCCAGCAGACTACCATATGGTAATGTCTACGTGGACGGGCTGGTGCTGGGACACCATGCCCAGGTAATACTGCGCGACCGCAAGCTGCTTTCACGCGACGGCATCGTAGTAGTCATGGTAGCGCTGGACAAGAAAGAAGGCAGCCTGGTCGGCATGCCTGACATTATATCTCGCGGTTTCGTCGACTCCGAGCATGACGGCAGCGTGATCGATGAGGGGAGAGCGCTGGTAGCCAGTACGCTGGGCAAAGGTCACCATACCGAGCAGAGCGCCATACATACGCGAATCAAAGAGACGCTGAGCAAATTCTTCTACGAGAAGACCAAACGGCGCCCCATGATAATTACAACTGCTATCGAGGTATAGTAGAATAAACCTATGCCCGCCAGGAAAAGCAGGAGTAACAACAGCAAGAAAGCATCGCAGAAGAAATCCGGCAAAGGCTCCGGCAATTCGTTTCTCGCCTTTCTTTTTTCCCCACCCGTGCTGCTCGCCGTCATATTCGTAATAGCTGTGTGCCTGATTGTGGCCCTCTGGCCGCTCATCACTCAGGCCATGGGCGAGCTCGGCGCGGAGATCGCTTCCGCGCTGGATATTGCCGGCGAAAACATAGTGAGCCTGATGGGGCTGGGCTTGATCTTCGTGATAGCGGCCTTTATCGGATTGCTTATTATCATAGGCCGTCCATCATTCTTCGGCCGCAACTGGAATTATTTCATCGGCGTGGCCGCTTTTATGACGGCCGCCTGGGGACTGCTCTCATTCCTCCGGCCGTCCGGATCGGGGATACTGGCGCAGGTCACGCTGGGAGGCCGCATCGGACAGGCCATCGTCACCGACTCGCCGGTTATAGGCGTATTGATTATTCTCATGCTGGTTTTGCTGGGCGTATTCCTGGTGGCGCCTGAATGGACGCTGGGCCTTTTCAGACGAACGGCAAGGGGGACGGCGGGGGCTGCGAGCGATATCGCAGAAGCCGTCAAGGAATCCAACAGCAAGAAAAAGACACCTCCTCCAGCAGTGGAAACAATAGGAAAACAGCCTGTGGCGGTCCAGCAACCTGAGGAACCAGTCGCGCCCATAGATACAGCAGTAATGGACAGACTGCGTTCCGGTATAGCCGTCGGGGGGTGGTCACTGCCCAACATCAATATCCTGGACAGGATAGCTGAGACCGTCATCAGCGACAGCGAGATTGAGAAGCGCCGGGATACTATTGAGGAGGCGCTGGCCAGCTATGGAGTTGAGGCTAAGGTGATCGAGGTCAACCGTGGCCCGACGGTGACACAGTTCGGCGTCGAGCCCGGCTGGGACCGTAAGTTCAAAGATATACGTGAAAAGGACGGCGACGGCAACGTCTCAGTCAGGCAGGAGGAGGTCGGCCGCACACGCGTCAAGGTCGAGCGCATTAACTCGTTGTCCAACGACCTGTCCCTGGCGCTGGCCGCACCCAGTATCAGGATAGAGGCGCCCGTGCCCGGCAAGTCCATGGTGGGCATCGAGGTACCGAATACCACCTTCGGCTCGGTAGGCCTGCGCGGCGTGATGGAGAGCACGGCTTTTCAGAAGATGCTGGCTAAATCGCACCTGGCCATCGCGCTGGGCAAAGGCGCAGGAGGCGAAACCATCGTGGCCGACCTGGCCAAAATGCCGCACCTATTGATTGCCGGCGCTACCGGCAGCGGCAAGAGTGTCTGTCTCAACTCCATTATCTGCTGCCTGATGATGAATAACACGCCAGACGCCGTGCGCTTCGTGATGGTCGACCCCAAGCGCGTCGAGCTGGTCAACTATAATAGCATTCCGCACCTGGTGTCGCCCGTTGTGGTGGACACCGAGAAAGCGGTCATGGCGCTGCGCTGGCTGAGCGCCGAGATGGACATCCGCTACAAGCGTTTCTCAGCGGCCAAGGCGCGCAATATCGAGGACTTCAATAAGAACAAGCAGCCGTCGGAGTGCATGCCTTTTATAATTGTGATCATCGATGAGCTGGCCGACCTGATGATGGCCGCCTACGACGAGGTTGAGCACGCGCTCTGCCGTCTGGCGCAGCTGGCGCGCGCCACCGGCATACATTTGATCGTGGCCACGCAGAGGCCGTCGGTGGACGTCGTGACCGGTCTGATCAAGGCCAACTTCCCCACGCGCATGAGCTTCGCGCTGACATCGCAGGTGGACTCGCGCACCATCATCGATTCCGCCGGCGCAGAGAAGCTGCTGGGCAGGGGCGATATGCTTTACATGCCACAGGACGCGTCCAAGCCCAAGCGCCTGCAGGGCACCATGGTCGGCGACGGTGAGATCGAGAGGCTGGTGACCTTCTGGGCCAACCAGCGCCGCCAGGAGGCACAGCCGGTAAAATTCGAGGAGATGGCCAGGGCTGCTCCCGAGGGCAAGAAGTCGGCAGAGGATGAACTGCTGGACGCCGCACGTCAGCTCGCACTGGAATCCAAGGATATCTCAGCCTCCTACCTGCAGAGAAAGCTGGGGATAGGCTTCCCGCGCGCGGCCAGGATCATGGACAAGCTGAAGGAAGAGGGATTCGGGAAAGAGAAAGGCGAGAAACATTCCGAACAACAATAGGATTAGCGATCATAAATGCTTGATCAAATCATCTCCTACCTAGATATGTGCAGAGCCGAAGGATCTCAGCAGATACAAAAGGGAATGAATTTCGGGATAAACCCACAATATTCAGTTATCTTAATGTCGCAACGTTCCAACGCTCCTTATAGGGATAAAATTCTGAGAGACGGTATAACTGTCGAGTACGAAGGCCACGATGAGCCTAAGAACGCCTCAACGAAAAGTCCCAAAAAGGTTGATCAGCCACGCTATAATACCACGGGCAAACCTACGGAAAATGGTAAATTTATTGATGCTGTTATTAGTTATAAAAAAGGCAATCCGCCACGGCTCGTCAAAATTTATGAAAAGATTATACGCGGCGTATGGTCACTCAAGGGTTTTTTTAACCTCGTGGATTACAAAATGGTGCACGATGGTAATAGAAATGTGTTTATCTTCACACTCACCCTATCCAGTAATGTAATCGTAGAAGATAAAGGCAGTACCAGAGCATTCGATCAAGATCAGACAAGGCTTATCCCTTCCGATATCAAGAAAAAGGTTTGGGAGCGAGACAGGGGGAAATGTGTACTGTGCGGATCGTCGACAAACATACATTTCGATCACGATCTGCCATATTCGAAGGGAGGATCTAGTATCACCGAACGTAATATTCGCATCTTGTGTGCTGACTGCAATCTTAAAAAATCTAATAAGATAGAATAGACGATCTAATTAAATGTGCGGTAATGGGTTCTCTCGTAGCTTAAAATTGTCCCTAATTTATTATCTCTTTAACTCGGCCAACCTGACCGCTTTCCAGTCGTACCTTGATGCCACGAGAATGAAATGATGAGTTTGTCAGAATATCCTTGACTATCCCTTCAGTTGATTTTCCGGACCGCTGATCTGTTTTCACTATTATAGAAACCAGAGAGCCCACTTTTATATTTTCACGCTTTGTAACGCTCATATTGACAGTAACTTAGTTGAGAGGTATTTTGGCCCCTATTATTATGACTTCGTCACCCTCATCACACACTGCCCCCCATTCGATTTTACCTATTTCCTGATCTCTTCTACTCATTTTGATTTATCTTGTGGCAGAGAGCAACTTACATATAATACCTGTTTATTCTTGCCCTGTCTTCGTCTCCTTTGTCACCTTTATAGTAAATTTCAATGAATTCTATCCTGTCCTTTTCCCTGTAATAAGCATGAGTCACCCTGATTCCTGAATGTACGCCTTTTCCTTTCAATGCACGACAGGCAAATTTCTTTGCTTTATAAACAGCAGGATCACTGAATGATAATCCCGTTATCCTAAAGATACCGTTATTATCAATGTTTAGTTTATGAAACAGGAAGAGTTCTGTCTCGACAAAAATATCCAGGTCACTTTCAATCGTTCTGAATCGTTTCGCGAGTCTTTTGATATCACGTTCAAACGCAGGGAGATGTATGATTTCGTTAAACCGTTTCGGGCTCATACTTCCTCACCGAATATGCCGGTGTACGGTAAAAAACCGATTCATATTCGATAACCTTACCCTGCTCCGCCGTAAGCCAGGGCACATCATTGTGAGAATAGTCGCTTATTTGCGCAGCGTTCATGACGGATAATTTGCCCACAACTCTGTCAATCATCTCAACCTCATGTGCACCCAGTTTGGTTAAGTCAGCTTCCCTGGTCGGCAGATACTTGGTTTGGGGATAGCTGAAATACTTATCCTGAACTTTAATGATTTCATGGCCCAACATGCCTTCCACGATTTTGCGAAATTCAATCGGTGTCGGCCCGTATCGGTTCTTAATATAAGTAGCGCCAATCAGTTGCTCCTCGTATTTTTCATAAAAATCAAAGTCAATAAAGTACAGCAGCTTGTAGATTACGGATTCCCCGATATTTGGTTTTGCACCCACCTTATTGAGTATATATATAAGCACCTCTTTGAATTTCTCCATGTGTTTCCGTGGTACATTTATTCTGAGAGATTCGGTATATGGCGTACGACTTTCCTTTGCCCTGGCAGGTTTACCTATTACTACTTCAGATTCATAGCTGCGCCCGAGCAATATGTTTGCCTCAACATCCAGCACATCACATAATCTGGCAAGCTCATCGGAAGTCACTCTCCGTTCGCCTTTCTCTATCTGCGTTAATGAAACGCGTGATATCGCAACCCTTGTCGCAAGCTGTTCTTGACTGAAATCTTTTTGCAACCTGTATTTCCTTATTCTTTCACCGATTTCCATATCAAATACCCTTAAAGTATGTTTTATTTGTTATTATACTACTATGTTAGATTATCCGTCTATTGTTTGTTTAATTTTCGTACATTGTATTAATATTCTCGCCGACCAACATCTATTTTCCGATCAATTTTACCAACATTGTCCCATTGCCATAAATATTATTATATGATAATATTTGGATGTTATATGTCTTACATCCTATATCCTACATTAAATAAATGAGTAAGAATATATCGGACGATATTGTAATCCGGGACAAGCGCCAGATCACTCTGCCGCGAAAAATATGCGAGCAACTGGGCGTGGAGCCGGGCGACCATCTCAGCCTGTATGTTGAAGGCAGCACACTCGTGGCAAAACCCAAGAAAACATTAGCTCTTAACGCCCTGCGGGAATTGCATCGCATTTTCCAGGCGTCCGACGTCAGCGAAAAAGAACTGCTTAAAACAGCCCGTCTGATGAGAGGCAACCTGGTCAGAAAAATGTATGACAGAAAGTCCTGAACATCGGATTTTCATTGACAGCAACATCCTGATTTCAGGTATTTACTCATCCAAAGGCGCTCCAGCCAGAATCCTGAATTTACATGCATCCGGATACCTGAAAATCGTGGTATCTCAGCTAACACTGATGGAGACAGTATTAACCTTGCGTGACAAGAAACCTGAGGCAATTCCTGCTCTGAATGTCTTCCTGACCAACTGCCCGCCGGAAATCGTGATAAACCCACCCATGGATCAGGTGAATAAATGGACTGCATACCTTTCTTTTGCAGACGCCACCATATTCGCTGCAGCGATAGCAGCAGAAGCTGAATATTTCGTTACCGGCGACAACCATTTTTACTCCAACTCCTCGTTGGCTGAAAAGTCCGGCATGCCGATCGTTACACCTTCCCAATTGATCAAACTAATCAACAACTGATAGTTATATACGCTCATTTAACATGCCCGCCTAATGCTTTATAATAGCGGGAAATCCGCTCTTAAAGGAGGCAGACCGTGAAGATTGAGCCTATCACCGCCAAACCGAGCAAAGAGGAGTTGGGCGAACGCCTGGAAAAAGTGCGTGCGTTGATGGACAGGCAGAAGCTGGACTACTACGTCTCCTTCTCGCCGACCAACATCTACTACCTGACCAATTTCGCCAATATAGTACACGAGAGGCCGTTTATACTGGTCATTCCCAAGAAGGGCACAATGAAAATGGTCTGCCCTCAGCTGGAATCGACACACGTCAAGGCCAGGGCACGCTGCGACCTGGATTATGTCATCTATTTCGAGTTCCCGGCACCCGCGGGTGGGAACTGGTTCGACGTCTATAAACCGCTTTTCAAGGACAACGACAGAGTCGGCATCGAGTCAGCCATGCCGGCCGGCATACTTAAAGAGACGCGCGGCACTACCGTAATGACAAACATCATCGAAGAGGTCCGTGTTATAAAGACCGAATATGAAATCGGACGCACCGTGCACGCCTGCCAGGTTGTCGACGTGGGCATGAGCAAGCTGCTGGAGCTGACACGCGTGGGGATACCGCTCATCACCATCTACAGCGGACTGGTGCAGGCCATGATGGCCAAGGCACTTATCGAAGTTCCCGACATCAATCTGATGGCCAGCAAGTTCCAGGGCGCGGTGTGGCCAACCTCGATCTCCCACGATCCTCATATCATACCCACGCCCTTTATGCCGATGGAGGAGGGAGGGCCTTCCTGCTCCATCGTGGGCGCTATCGTGGACGGCTACGGAGTCGAGGTGGAGCGCACCCTTTTCCTCGAGTACGTACCGGACCACGCCAGGAAGCTGTTCGATATTATGATGAAGGGTCGCGCGCTGGCCTACAAGCTGGCTCAGCCCGGCATTGTGCTGGAGGAAATAGATAAACAGGTACGGCAGGTCTTTATCGATGCGGGATATGAGAAGAACATCATCCACCGCACGGGACACGGCTTCGGCATTACCGGACATGAGGACCCCTTCCTGGCGCTGGGTGACAAGCGCAAGCTGGAGCCCGGCATGATCGTCAGCATCGAGCCCGGCATATATTTCCAGGGAAAAGGCGGATATCGACATTCCGATACCGTGCTGATCACCGAGAAGGGCAACCTGAAATTGACCCATGCGCCCGATCATATGGAAGAGTTGCTCTTTAAGAAATAAGGGGATTATGAATATGAAAGAATCGGTTAACACGCAACCCCAGGAATACAAAACCGGCGGCGCGAGCGCAATGTATATACTGGTCATCTGCACGCTGCTGTACGTCATCAACTACATAGACCGGCAGGTTTTCTCAGTGGTGCTGCAGCCCATGAAGGTCGAACTGGGCTTGACCGATACCCAGTGCGGGCTGGCGCAGACTATTTTTATCCTGGGCATGGCGCTCTTCGCCTTTCCTGTAGCGTACCTGGTCGACCGCTGGAGCCGCAATAAGACCATCGGCATAATGGCACTGCTCTGGAGCCTGTTCACATTCCTGACCGGATCCGCTAAAAGCTTCACGTCATTGATAGTACCGCGCAGCCTGGTAGGCGTGGGCGAGTCCGGGTTCACTGCCGGCGGCGTGGCCATGGTCAGCGCAGCCTACCCTCCGGAAAAACGCGCCCGCATGCTGGGCATCTTTAATATCGGTATCCCGCTGGGCGCCGCCATCGGCGTCATTGCGGGCGGCGCCATCTCCGCAGCCATGGGCTGGCGCTGGGCTTTCTATATCTTCGCCATACCGGGCATAATCCTGGGCATCCTGGCCTTCTTCATGAAGGATTATAAAACCCCGGCTCACTCAGGCGCGACGGACACAAAAATTAATTTCGGCAAGTCCATCGCAGCGCTGTTCCGCATCCGCAGCCTGGTGCTGTATTTCTTCGGCTACGGCATTCTGTGCTACATGACGGTATCCGTGCTGGTCTGGGCGCCGGCTCTGATGATGCGTCTGATGAATATATCCGAGGCCACGGCCGGCATGATAGTGGGCGGATGGGCCCTGACGGCCATCATAGCCGCCCCGCTGGGCGGCTGGCTGGCCGACCTCTGGCAGAAGAAGACAGGCAAGGGCCGGCTCTACCTTCCCGCGCTGGCCTCCGTACTGGCCGCAATCGTCCTGGTAATCATGGTGATACTCAAATTCGGCACTGTCGGCATAGCACTGGGCTTCATTTACGGCTTCCTCTCAGTGATCGGATCGCCGGCGCTCAACGCAGTCTCGCAGGACGTAGTGCCGGCAGCGCACAAGGGACTCTCAATGGGAATGGCTGTGTTCGCCGCCTACATGTTCGGCGGCGCCTGGGGACCCTCCGTGGTGGGAGCCATCTCAGACGCGCTGGGCGGGGGCGCCGACGGTCTCATGATGGCAATGCTGAGCACTACCATCGCCGGCCTCATCGCGGCCCTGCTTCTGTGGCTGGCCGCGCGCACCTATCCCGCAGACATGGCCAAAGTCCAACAGGAAACACTGATCGCCAAATAAGCATGGAGAAAGAGATATGAAACTGGCTGATCTGCTGCGACTTCAAGTTATTTACTTCATACTCGGCATAGTGTATAACGCTGTCAGCCTATACCTAATATCACAGGGCGGGAAAGGCCTGGCGCCCACCCAGCCTGTTATGGGAACGATATCGATGATCGGCTATGCCTTGTTCCTCATTCCAGGTTTTCTGAACAAGCGTATACTCTACCGGATATTGATGGGCGTGGCCGTGCTGGTGATCGGCTACGGGGGCGTGGTGACCCATGTCATCAACATCTTCACCCAGCCGCAGCTTTACTTATCCGTATTGTCATGGGCACTGGCAGTGGGCATCAATCTCTTCGGACTTGTGCTGAATATCATCGCGGTATCGGGTAAATTCAAATAGGCCTGGTCTGTGCAGCGCTTGCTATGCCGAAACAGGGAAGGCCGATTATGTTATGTTGATTTTATTGTACGTGGTATGCTTAAATTATCTCAGGCTTGACTAACCCATTGCTTTCATAGCCTTGAAAGGAGAACAAGGGATATGGTTAGCAGGGCTGGAAAAAAAGAGACCGGCAAAAACAAGACAAAGCCGGCGGCGAAGAAGGGCGCTGGGCGGACGAGACGTGTGAAGCAGGCTGAGGAACTGACGCATATCGCGCTGGAAAAATACCGGATCCTCTTCGAATCATTCCCCCTGGGCATCACTATCACCGATGCGGAAGGCAATATAGTCGAAGCCAACAGGGAATCTGAGCGGCTGCTGGGGATAAGACGCAACGAGCATCTGCGGCGCAGATATGATGGTCCGGAATGGAAAGTAGTTCGCCCCGACGGAACGCCCATGCCGTCAGATGAATATGCCAGCGTACGCGCATTGAAGGAAAACCGCCGCATCGAAAACGTTGAGATGGGGATAGTAAAGGACGATGATGAGATCACCTGGATAAACGTTACCGCCGAACCGATACCGCTGGAGAACTTCGGTGTGGCGATCACTTACAGTGACATAGGAGCACGCAGGAAGCTGCAGAATGACCTTGAAAAACAGCGCCTTGAGTTCAAGCATATCATTGATTCCGCTCCGATAATCATTTTCTATAAGGACCTGGCAGGGAGAATGGTTCGCGTAAATAAAACGTTTTCCGAAGCTCTCAACCGGTCTGAAAGTGAAATGCTGGGAAAAACAGTTTTTGACATATATTCGACACCCATAGCGCAGGCCATGACTGACGACGACCAAGAAGTAATGAAGGCCGGGCAGCCTAAACTGAACATCGAAGAGCCGTATGAGTCCGCCACGGGCGTCAGATGGGTGCGTACGGATAAAGTACCCATCATAGACGATAATGGTATTACCATCGGTTTAGTGGGATTTGCACAGGACATAACCGAACGTAAAAATAGCGAAGAGGCGCTAAGGAAATCGGAAGAAAAATATCGGACTGTTTTAGAGCAAATTGAAGAAGCCTATTATGAACTGGATCTTGCCGGTAACCTGACTTTTTTCAACGATGCTACGTGTCGTCAGTTGGGCTATTCCGTTGAAGAGCTGCTGGGGATGAATTATAAAGCCTATATATCCAAGGAAGATGTGCAGCGTATATACGGGATATTCAACCAGGTCTACCGCACAAAAGAACCAGTCACAGGTTTCCCTGTACATGAAATTAGAAAGGATGGAACTTTTATATTCACCGAGAACTCGGCTATCCCTTCGTTTAACAAGAATCACGAGGTAATCGGCTTCAGGGGAGTCGCACGCGATATTACCGAGCGTAAAACCGCGGAGATGGCATTAAAAGAAAGTGAAGAAAAATACAGGACTCTATTTGATAAAGCGCCCATGGGAATAGCGATAACCACGATTGATGGAGTAGTGATCGAAGTGAATGATTCCCAGGCAAAGATGATGGGCTACACAGTTGCAGAGCTTCGCGGGAAAAAAGCTGTCGACTACTACATTAATCCGGAGAAACGAGAGATAGTAAGAGAAGCAATTGAAACAGAGGGAAAGCTGCGCGATTTCGAAGTCGCGCTCAGGAGGAAGGACAACTCCATACTCTTTGAGATTCTAAACTTCGACCGTTTAAAGATAGCTGGCAGCGATTATCTACTGATTACTGGAAAGGATGTAACCGACCTCAGAAAGGCTGAGAAAGCAAAACAGGAAAGTGAAGCACAATATCGTCTCCTGGCCGAACACACAACTGACACGGTGGGGCTGATGGATAAGAATCTCAAGGTTATTTACGTCAGCCCGTCGTCAGAAAGAGTTCGTGGTTTCACAGCTCAGGAAATTATGGATATGCCATTGGATAAACAGGTCACGCCCGAGTCGCTTAAACTGGCAGCTGATGTGCTATTGAGAGAATTGCCCAGGGTAGAAGCCGAACCGGATTATAATCCGATCCTGCAGCTGGAGCTCGAATATGTACGCAAAGACGGCTCCACGGTATGGTTGGAGAACAAGTTCAGTGTCATCCGGGACGACCGTGGCAATTTTGTCAGTATATTGGCCGAGGCCAGAGACATCACAGACCGAAGGCTGGCCGAAGAGACAATACGAACCCTGGCAGAGGAATCCCAGTGGCTCTTAAAGAGCATGATCAACGCTTTTGTCATCTTCCAATCCGTTTTCGATAATAACGGAGAGTTTGTCAGCTACCGATTTGAATACATCAACGAAGCCTACGAGAAAATCACGTCTGTGAAGCTGGAAGACGTGCGGGGAAAGACAGTACACGAGATATGGCCGGAGACAGAGCCTTCCTGGATTGAGAACTATGGCGCTGTGGCAGTCAGCGGTATTCCGCGTACCTTTAATATGTATCATAAGCCAACTGACAAGACATACCATTGCTTTGTATATCGCCCCTGGCCCACACCTGAACGTTTCTGTGTGATATTTGAAGACATTTCCGACCTTATAAAGGCGGAGCAAGCAAAACAGGAGAGCGAGGCGCAGTATCACCTGCTGGCGGAACACACAAAAGATTTTGTATGGCTCCTGGATATGGATCTCAATCTCAAATATCAGAGCCCATCCGCCGATAGACTGACCGGTTTCACGCATGAAGAACTGATGAAACTGCCGTTTGAAAAGAGAATAGCTCCTTCATCATTAAAGTTGGCTTCAGATGTGTTCTTCGAGGAGATGCAAAAAATTAAAGACGATCCGAATTACAATCCTATCCGTACTATAGAACTCGAGATCTATCGCAAGGACGGCACAACCATATGGTCAGAGAACACACTAAGTGTAATACGCGATGAAAACGGTAAACCAATATCCATCCTGGGAGAGGCCCGGGAGATCACGAAGCGCAGAGAAGCCGAGAAAAAGCTGGAGCAAACTCTGGCGGCGCTGGAAAAGACGCTGAACGACACAGTGATCGCCATATCCAAGATGGTCGAGATGAAAGATCCGTTTACAGCGGGCCACCAGATGCGGGTGGCACAACTGGCGAGCGCCATGGGAGAGAAAATGAACCTGTCGGACCAACAACTCGCCATTTTAAATACTGCGGCAACCATCCACGACATCGGCAAAATCTATGTTCCATCAGATATACTCAGCAAACCCGGAAAACTGAACCCGCTGGAGTACGAGATAATACAGACTCACGTCCGTGGAAGTTACGAGATATTAAGGAATATAGATTTCGCGGGTCCTATTGCAGATATCGTATTTCAGCACCATGAAAGAATGGATGGCTCAGGTTACCCGCGAGCCCTGAAAGGTGAAGACATACTTCCCGAAGCTAAAATACTGATCGTGGCAGACGTAGTGGAGGCCATGTCGTCACACAGGGCTTACCGAGCGTCGATGGGCATTGAGAAAGCCCTTGAAGAGATCAGCATCAACAGGGGCAAACTTTACGATGAAGCTGCAGTAGACGCCTGTCTGGATATCTTCAATAACGACCGATTCCATTTTAGCCCGGTTGAATCCTCGCGAATAGTGTGATATTTCACCAGCGCGCGTGGTGCTCCTCGGCCCAGCCGATCAAATTCTCCACCCTGATTTTCTCCCCGTTATCGACAATGAGCGTCCCGCTGTAACGGCCGAACATCTGGTGCACCTCGCTGGATAATACCCCCACATCGGTCTTCGCCACCCTTTCGAAGAAAGGCTTGAACTCGAGATCGAGACGGCCGTCCGGCGATGTCATCATCCATGGCTTCTTAAAATCTTTGTTGTCGTATTTAAACATTACCTTTCCCAGCTTGTGCACCCTGCCGTCCAGGATAATCGCGTTATCATTCATCTCCGCGCTGTTGCCGATGCCGTCCCCGGCGTTGATCCCGATGGTACGTCCATCCGGCAGGAAACGAGAGAAGCTGGCCCAGACCCAGAATGAGCGATAGGGCCAGACACCCACGCCCCAGTCCAGCGTCCCCAGACAGGTAGCGGGGCTGATACTATATGATTTAAGCTTTTTCTCGCCACCCACTGCGGTTTCGTCCCATCCATACTCAATGACGCCCTCCACAGGCATGCAGTTGACCTTGCGCGTGTAAAAGAAGCGCCTGTTCTCATAGGGGAACACGTTGACCACCGACTCATGTCCCTGCGGCAATCGCAGCTCGAGATCTGCCTTCAAGCCCGACCCACCGAAGCCGGGCCAGTTGACCTCCAGCCTGCGCCGGCTGTCATCTGGGATATGGAAACGCAGATACAGGCTGCCTTTCTCGTAGCTGCAGTCACCAGAGGTGCTGCTGCGGGGCAGCACGATACCGCCGCCAAAAGGAACGTTTATCGTCTGCTCATGATACACGCCTGTTTGGAAATCGAGCACATAGGCGAAGACAGGGCCCAGATAACCGACATGGCTGAGGGTGAACGAGAAAAAATGAGTGGGTGTGGTGATGCCGAAGTACTGCCAGCGCTTGGTGCGCAGAGGCTGCAGGAACTTCAGCGCGTATATATTGACATTTTCCAGGTTGGCATCGAGGAGCGGCTGGCGCGCCCACCCGTAATCGACCAGGTTTCCCCTTCCATCAAGCAAAGGCCCGCCTTTAGTTATTTCTTTCATCCCTCACCCTCCTGTTTCCATCCTCAAGTTATGTATTATCGCTGCTTTAAATGTTCAGCTCTGCGCACCATGGCGCCGATGCACCTGATGGCGTTGTCGGGCATGACATAGGTGGGTATGCCGTCCATGGCCGCCAGTATGAGGCCGTCCAGTTGGTCCGGCGGGTTGGCAGGAATCAGCACTATGGGCTTTTTCAGGCGGTCGCGCAGTTCCGTCAGCTTCTGACGAAACCAGGCATCGTTCAAGAATGCATATGTAATTACCAGACAGACGTCCACATGCGGCATGATCATCTCCAGACAATTTACATATACCTGCGCTGCGCCCCCGATGGGCGCCCACACGAGGTCCACCGGATTTTTTCGGTTCCGGGAAGGCGGCACCTTGTCCTTGAGATACTCCGCCAGCTTGTTCTGGACATCCTCGGGAAACTGCCTGATATTCAGCCCTTCCCTGGCGCAGGCGTCCGACGATGCCACCGCCCCTCCACCCGCTTCGATCAATAGGCCGATATCCCTGTTGGGCGGCAGAACCGGGCAACTGAAGGCTACCGCCAGATCGATGAGGTTCTCCATGCCGTAGGCGGGGATGATCCCGGTCTGGGCGCACATCGCCTGGAAAATCCGGTAGCTGCCTGCCATTGAGCCCGTGTGAGAAGCGGCCGACCTGGCCCCTGCTTCAGAGCTGCCGCCCTTCCACACGATCACCGGCTTGTGCGGGCAGATCTCATTTGCCAGACTTAAAAAGCGCTGCGGATTTTTCAAACCCTCCACATATGCGGTGATAACCTTGGTGTTGGGATCGTTCCCCCAGTAGGCTATTAAATCCTCAAGTGTAAGGTCGCTCTGGTTTCCGATGCTGACGATGCCGCTGAAGCGCAGACCGCGAGCGCTGCCCAGGCGCAGCATGATCTCGGCCACCCATCCGCTCTGTCCCACGAAGGCCACTCCTCCTGGATCGAGCGGCATCCTGGCATAAGGCACAACGGTATTCACGCGTCCACGCGAGGTGAAAACACCCATGCAGTTGGGGCCGATTACCCTCACGCCACCCTCACGGGCGATGGCTACCATCCTCTTCTCGGCTTCCCTGCCCTCATCACCCATCTCGCTGAAGCCGACCGAGTGCACTACGGCAAATTTCACGTGCCTGCGTGCGCAGTCCTCCATGGCCTCAGGAATAAAGCGCGCCGGGATGGCCAGCACAGCCAGATCGACCTCTCCTGGTATAGAGGAAACGTTAGGGAAGCATTTCAGCCCCATGATTTCGCTCTCTTTGCGGTTGATGGGGTATATGGTGCCGGCATAGCTGTCTTTGAGCATGCTGTTGATAAACATGCCGCCGGATTTCCATTCATCCTTCGAGGCGCCCACAATAGCCACGGAACGAGGTCCGAAAAGATACTTCAGGTCGGGAGCAGCGAAACGGTCCATTAAATGCCTCCTCTGTTGATCCGCGAAGGGGGCCTCCGCATAGATCGCCGGCAATACGGCTATGGAGCTTATTATCTTACTGCGCTTCGCCCCGTGTCAAAGCCTTGCGTAATGTGTTATATTACTATCGCCGCGTACGGTGGTAGAGGTCATTTTCAATCGAGGAGGAACATCATGGCATATGAGGCTATTATTTATCATGCCAGCGCAGGCATAGGCAGGATCACCTTTAACCGTCCCCAGGTCATGAACGCCCTCACCCCCGCTATGCTCAAGGAGATTAAAACGGCTGTGCTCGCGGCGGGCGATGACCCTGAGGCCAGGGTTATAGTCCTGACAGGCGCCGGCAGGGCCTTCTGCGCCGGTGTCGACCTCAAAGGGCTGGGCGATGTCAAGCTGGTCAACGGCAAGGTGGGCGATTTTCTCGATGTTCCGGCCCGGGAGCTGATCGACGCCATACGCTCCGTGCCCAAGGTGGTAATCAACCTGGTCAACGGGTTCTGCTTCACAGGCGCGCTGGAGTTGATGCTGGCCTGCGATATTATAATAGCCTCAGAGGACGCAAAGATCGGCGATACGCATGCAAAATGGGGACTGCGACCCACCTGGGGCATGAGCGCACGCCTGCCGCGCAGGATCGGTTACCTCAAAGCCAAGGAGCTCTCATTCACGGCCGAGGCTATTTCAGCCAGAGAGGCCGAACGCATCGGGCTGATCAATCTGGCGGTGCCGGGCGACAAGCTGGAGGAAGCGCTGCAGACAATGGCGAAAAAGATAATGAACAACAGCCCGCAGTCCATCGCGGCCTATAAGAAACTCTATAATGCCAACGAGAACATGACGCTGGACAAGAGCCTTGAGCTGGAGTTCAGCAGCGATTTCGAGATCACCGACAGCCTGGACCGGATCTTGAAATTTATTAAATCGCAATGACGTTCTTATTCTCATCTTGACGGGCAATTGAAACGAATATAAACTAAGCGCAAGCGCAATCAGGGGAGGTACATCCATGTCTTCTGCTAAAAACCGTCGCGGCTGGTGGACAGCAATAATCATCTGCGTTGTTATCCTGCTTATCATTATTACACCCCTTTCGCTTTATGCCACTGCCAATGTCGAGACCAAGGATCTCGATGATAACACCCGCGCCCAGGCCGGCGGCTCGTACATCAAACTTCCTCAAGGTGTGACACATTACGAGCTGACAGGGCCCGAGGACGGGCAGACGGTAGTGCTCATACACGGGGCCACCATACCCATGTACCTGTGGGATGCGCAGGTTGATGCGCTTTCCAAAGCCGGCTACCGGGTGCTGCGCTATGACATGTACGGCAGGGGTTACTCGGACAGGCCTGATGGCGACTACAGCCAGGCGTTCTACCGCAAACAGCTGCTGGACCTGCTGGATGCGCTCAAGATAAAGCAGCCCGTGGACCTGATGGGTGTATCCATGGGCGGCGCCATGGCGGTGGACTTCACGGCCAGCTACCCCGACCGTGTCAAGGACCTGGTGCTGATCGCACCCATGATCAACTCAGTCAAGAACGACACCAATTTCAAACTGATGAGAATACCATTGCTGGGAGAGTTCCTCACGCGGCTGATAGCGGTCAAGGTTATGTCAGACCGGGCCGCCCAGTTGATGCAAAAATCGCCTAAAGCTGCGGAGTACGCCAAGCAATTTAAAGACCAGACCCGGTTCAAGGGCTTCGAAAAGGCATCGCTGGCCGCAGCCCGCAGCGATGCATGGGCCGACTACACAGCCGATTATCAAAAGGTCGGCCAGCAGAAACACAGGATCCTTCTGATCTGGGGCACGGCGGACAACGATATCACGCCTGAGATGGTGCAGGCCATGCAAAAGGCGCTCCCCAATGTAGTATTCAAGCAGCTCGACGGGGTCGGACACGACCCCCAGGTGGAAGTTGCTGATCAGGTCAATACCCTGATATTGGACTTTTTAAAGCAGCAATAATATCAAAGGAGGTTCCAAATGCCTGAGAAGAAATTCAAGTATGTAAGCCAGGAATGGGCGGACGAGGTAGCCAAAAGGTGCAAAAAGAGCCTCACACCTGAAAAATTGAAGAAACTCACCTCGTCACTGTTGACCGTTTACACCAAGTGCCCTGGAGGCAAGACCAGGGCCATTTTTTACAAGCTCAACAACGGCGTAGTGGAGAGCGTCTCGGCCATTGAGGGCACGCTGCCCAAGGCCGAGTTCACGGTCACAGCCGACTACGATCTTTTCGCTAAAATCTCAAGGTGCGAAATGAAAGCGCGAGCCGCCCTCATGTCGGGTAAAATGACGCTCAGGGGAAACCTGGTTAAAGCCCTGACTCTTTCTCCCATCATGGACAGGCTGAACGAGATTATCGCAACCATTCCCACAGAGTTTTAGGAACCGGAGGTGAGAAAAATGCCGAAGAAGATACTTGCTAAGGATGATCCCTATTTCATAGATAATCCCAAGAGCGTTAAAGCCGTTCAGAAAGAGATGGCCAAACATGGCATCGACGTGTACCTTGGCTCTCGCCTGCGCACCATGTCATGGATACTGGACGCATTCTGCCCCTGGCGGACGTATGTCGTCATCCCACCCGAGGGACTGCCTACGGCCGTCACCTTCGTTATCGACGCCGCCCGCGTGGCCGATGAGTCGTGGCTGGATGAAGACCACATCATCGGCTACGGCCCCATGGGCGGACAGGACCAGGTATCGGTATTGAGTATGCTGATGAAGCCTTACCTGAAAGGCGGTAAAGGCGTCATCGGCATGGAGACCGGCATGGGCAACTACCTGCCTGAGGGGCACCTCACCCTTTTCGAATTCGTCATGCTCAAAGCCGCCATGCCCAAAGCCACTTTCAAGAACGCACACGATATCATCGACCGGCTCTCACTTATCAAGGACGAGGGCACGATCAACCGTTTCCGCGAGGCGTCGCGCATCGTCGATGTCGGCCACAGGGAGGTGCTTGCAGCTATTAAAAACGGCGGCTTCCAGAAGATGACCGAGACCGAGATAGCAGGGCTGGCGGCTTATGCCATGCGCAAGGCCGGCAGCGAGTGGGAATGGTCATTCACGGGCGGCAACGAAATAGCCTCCGGCTACAGGTCGGGCCTGGCAGCCGGCGCGTGCACGCCGGCCAGCAGACGCAAGCTCAAGGCGGGCGATCCCCTGATGGTGGACCTGCATGCCATGTTCAAGCTGGGCCTGGGCGACCACTCACACAACTATTTCCTGGGCAAGGCCACCAAGCGGCAGCTCTGGCACGCCAAGAATTTCGTGGATTTGATGAAACAGGTGCTCAGCACCTACCGGGCCGGTATAACGCCCACCGGGCTGGCCGACGAGATGCTGGCCTTCGCCGAGGAGAGGGGCTTCCAGGATTACCTTGTGCCCGGATTCGAGCACGGCATCGGCATGATGGGCGATGAATGGCGCATCGGCCTCAACAACGGCCCCTTCCAGTACTGGACCAATCCCGAGCACGTTTATAAGAAGAACGAGATGCTGATCTGCGCAGTGCAATACGCCTGCCCCGAAGAGGACATCGGCTTCCGCTACGAGAATCCCATACTGATAAAAGAGAAGAACTGCGAGGCCATGTCCAGGTTCCCGCTGAGCGTCAATATCGTGTAGGGGCTTACTGTAGGGGCGTTGCCCTAGCTGCCCGATATTAGGGCGGACCTGAAGGTCCGCCCCTACATCTTGTGTTTCCTATTTGAATTCGCTGCGTCCTATCGTAGTGAGGACGATAGCCAGCACCCCCATCACAAAGCCCCAGAAGAAGAAGGTGAAGCTGCAGAAAAAGGCTGCGATGGAGCCGGCCAGGGCAAATCCCCATGACTTCTTGATGATATTCGCAATGCCGCCAGCAACGGCCAGGACCGCCAGTATGATAATGGGGATGGCGATACTGAATAGAACGGTGGAGATCCAGGCCGGGATATTAGGTATGATGCTGGTTATCCCTCCCGCAATAAAAAGGGCGATGACCACGCACAGCGCCCACACGCCGGCGATAATGTCGAGGATGCCGGCAGTTGTTGACAGCCATTTGTTTTCCATTGATTCACCTCCTGCCTGATTTGTCTGTACCCGTTATCAATATTATAACCGCAATATGCGATAATTATTTACTTTTTCTGAACGGCGAGTAAAGCTCCTCGTCCTTACGCAGCTCCACAATCCTGTCTCTCAGCAGGGCCGCCCTCTCAAACTCGAGATTTTTAGCCGCTTTCTTCATCTGGGTTTCGAGGTCCTTGATCAACCTGGCTACCTCGTCGGGCGGCACGTGGCCGGCCTCGTATTTACCTTTCTCCTCAGCCACCACCTTAACCCGGTCGGTGATATCCCTGACCGCCTTCTTGATGCCCTGGGGAGTTACGCCATGTTCCTTATTGAAGGTCTCCTGTATCCTGCGCCGTCGGTAAACCTCTTCGACAGCGTGGCTCATAGAGCCGGTCAGCTTATCTGCATATAAAATCACGTGCCCATCGACGTGCCTGGCCGCTCTGCCCATGGTCTGTATCAGCGCATCCCTCGACCTCAGGTATCCTTCCTTGTCCGCGTCCAGTATCGCCACCAGGCTCACCTCCGGCAGGTCCAGCCCCTCCCGCAGCAGGTTGATGCCCACCACCACATCGTAAACTCCCAGGCGCAGGTCGCGCAGTATCTCCACGCGCTCCAGCGTATCCACCTCCGAATGCAGGTAATGTGTTTTAACATCCATCTCTTTAAGATATTCCGCCAGCTCCTCGGCCATTTTCTTGGTGAGCGTTGTCACCAGGCAGCGCTCCCCTCTGCCCACGCGCGTCTTTATCTCATGAATGAGGTCGTCGATCTGCCCTTTGGTCGGCTTAATCTCGATGGTAGGCTCCAGCAGGCCTGTGGGCCTGACCAGCTGTTCCACCACCTGCTGGCTGTTGGCATGCTCATAGGGCCCGGGGGTGGCTGAAACGTAGACTGCCTGCTTGATCAGCTTCTCGAACTCCGGGAAGTTGAGGGGACGGTTGTCCAGCGCCGAGGGAAGCCTGAAACCGTAGTCGATCAGGGTTTTCTTGCGGCTCATATCGCCGCCGTACATGCCGCGCACCTGCGGCAGGGTCATGTGAGACTCGTCCACGAACAGAATGAAGTCCTCGGGAAAATAGTTGATCAGAGTCCAGGGAGGGCTGCCCGCCGGGCGGCGCTGCAGGTGACGGGAGTAATTCTCGACACCGCTGCAGTAGCCCAGCTGAGTGAGCATCTCGATATCGTAGTTGGTGCGCTGCTCGATGCGCGCCGCCTCCAGCAGCTTGCCCTGACGATTGAACTCCGCTACCCTCTCAACCATCTCGGCCTTAATATCGGCTATGGCCGGTTCCAGCCTGTCGGGAGAGGTTACGAAATGTTTGGCCGGGAAAATGTCAATCGATTCCTTCTCGGACAGCAGTTCGCCGGTCAGACTGTCCACTTCCACGATACGTTCCACGGTATCACCCCAGAACTCGATGCGGATGGCAAGCTCCTCATAGGCAGGAAGTATCTCGATGGTGTCGCCGCGAATGCGGAACCTGCCCCTCTGGAAGTCGATATCGTTTCTCTCGTACTGCATATCGACGAATTTCCGCACCAGCTTGTTGCGCTCGATCTTCTGCCCTTTTGCCACATTGACCACGAAGCTCTGGTACTCCTCGGGCTCCCCCAGGGAATATATGCAGGATACCGAGGCCACGATCAAAACATCGCGCCTGGTCAGCAGCGCCCGGGTGGCCGCGTGGCGCAGCTTGTCGATCTCGTCATTGACATCGGTGTCCTTCTCGATATAGGTATCGGTCCTGGGTATGTAAGCCTCCGGCTGGTAGTAATCGTAATAGCTGACGAAGTATTCCACGGCATTTTCCGGGAAGAACTCCTTGAATTCGGTGGAGAGCTGAGCGGCCAGCGTCTTGTTGTGGCACATGACCAGCGTCGGCCTCTGCAGCCTGGCCACAACATTGGCCATGGTGTAGGTCTTGCCGCTGCCGGTGACGCCCAGCAGCGTCTGGTGCCTGTATCCCGATTCCACGCCTCGCACCAGATCATCCACAGCCTGGGGCTGGTCGCCGGTCATACCGAAGTCGGAGACGATTTTAAATGGGGGCATAGCCATCTAATTATAAATACAGCCGATGAAAAACCAAACTCTGGCACACACACCCCTCCCACCGGTAAAAGCTGGAGGGGCTATCTGAAAGGAGGGACCTGCCCTCCCGGAGGCGCCGCGGCAAAATCCCGCGGCGGCGCACCATTATAGCCAATCCCCAAAAAGTTATCTATTTCTTGGCCAGCTGCTGCAGCGCCTGGCGGACGCGGTCCTCTACGGTCATGCCCTCGGTCTGCGTAATAGCACTCAAGGCCTGCGCGGCCTCCCTGAT
>Ga0209609_10000515_pt1 | contig 23198 bp, 22 predicted proteins | sample LakKivw325mmetaG_FD_184136 | JGI IMG/M metagenome (GOLD analysis project Ga0209609, IMG submission 184136) | Anoxic lake water microbial communities from Lake Kivu, Rwanda to study Microbial Dark Matter (Phase II) - Lake Kivu water 325m metaG... | ecosystem: Environmental > Aquatic > Freshwater... | reverse complement strand
AACCTATCGGCCATATGGTGCCCACGGACTGCGAGCCGGCGCTTGAAAAGTAAACAGATTCAGTCGGTTTAATTCCGCCCTCGCTGTCTTCCCAGCGGCAGGAAACCGTGCCCGCACCGTTAACCGTGATAACGGCCTCAGAATAAATATTGGTGGGGCAGGGAGCGCTGACAAATGGCGGATTAACGCTGGCAGTGACGCCGGTAACGGCAAATGTAGGTTGATATCCGCCTCCGGAAACGAAAACGTAGGTGGACTTGCTGGCAAGGCCGGCCGAGTTATATGCCATCAACGTATAGCTGGTGCTGGTCGTTGGATAAACTAAGGTGCTTCCCGAGGTACCGACGCTGCCAACGCCGTGGTCGATAGATATTGAGCTCGCGTTGTAAACGCTCCAGCTTAGTGTGACTGAGTCGCCACCGTAGACACTTGAAGGGCTGGCGGTGAAATAACTTATTACCGGATAACTGTCAGGTCGATATGTTGGTGTAGGTGTGGACGGCGTAGGGGCGGTGCCCGCCGAAACTATAACCTGTGCCGTGGCACTTACACTTGTGCCAGCGGCGGTGGTAGCGGTCATGGTGTAGACCGTGGTTGTTGGCGGCATTACGATTCTGCTGCCAGATAGAGCCACGTTACCAATCCCCTGGTCTATATTGACCGTTGATGCGCCGGTGACCGTCCAGCTAAGAGTCGAAGATTCGCCTGCCGAAATGGTCGGTGGACTGGCACCGAATGAGTTAATTGTCGCCGATTGAGTTGAAATGGGTAAATTAATTCCGGCTAGATCACAACCTATCGAAGGTATTAGTAGTACCAGGGCAAGAAGCAGGATAGGTCTCTTCATTTCCACCTCCTGAGCAATTATTAGCGACCGGTATTATGTTTACGAAAGCGGCACTATTATACCCGAATATACGACTATTCTAAAGCTTTGTCCTTGTTGTCAAAATCGGGCACACAACTGACTCTAATTTGTTGACAAGCCAAATCAATAGCCGTATCCTGAAAAGTAGGGGATATCGAGGAGAAAAAGATGAAAAAGATAGGGATTTTATTTATAGGATTGGTCGTAATTTGGTTGCTGCCGGCTACTTCGTGCGTGACCAGGCAGGTGCCGGTGGTTGAGACTTATACGGAGACCGAGTACAAGACCGAGTACAAAACGGAGCCTTATACCGAGACGGTCAATAAGGTAATCAGTTCCAGGCGGGGCACGACTTATCTGACTCCGCAGATGAAGTGGTATACAAATCTGCTTCTGCCGGGCTTCGAAGGCGAAGGCGGCACCTATTATTACGACTACGTCATTACCGCGTTTCACACTAAAGACCAGGTGCAGATTACGCTGGGGCAGAATACCCAGTACGAGAACGGGATGATTAAGGTCTTTAACCTGTCCGCCACCGGCCCCATTCCGCCGCAACCAACGCCTTTTAAAAAGCCTTTTTTCCAGTACCCGGAGATAGCCTGGTTAGATAACCTCAATAGCGTGCTCAGCGCGGCGCCGCTGCTGGGGCAGGTGCAGTTCGGTGCCGGAGAGGCGAATCAGATTGTTTTCGACGCCACCGGAGTCACCGAATTCGGCATCTTCGCCACCACCTGGGATGCGTATGCCGTGCAGAACGTTAAATTGCTGTGGACGGATGAAGTGACGGCGCCGCAGACTGTGGCGAGTGAAAGACAGGTACCATATCAGGTACCGTATCAAGTGGAAAAACAGCGAACTGTCTATAAGACGGAAAGCGTACCTTTCTGGCAAGGCTTTTAGGGGACGTTAGCAAAAAGAGCTAGGGCAATCTGGGCATTGGCCAGTTCACCTAACCGCTTTGCCACCCTCAGAGGGATACAGGTGGCGGGTTTCCACGACCCTTCAGGGCTGGGTGACAGGACTATATAATGCCCGTCATCGCTGGCTATACCCATTTTCAGACCGTTGCCGATGTCGATTATTTCCTGAGGATGCCACTTAATATCTTTATTTCCATACTGATTGTCCATAGAAGTCTCCTGAATAAATTTCAAATGAGTTCATTAGCCAGCAATCGCCGTGAATTAGCCAACTCGCCCAACCACCTGGCTGCTCTAGCCGGAAGCCAATTAGTCGGTTTCCAGGAACCGTCATAGTCAAGTACGAAGATTGCATAGCAGCCATCATGGTCGGTTACACCTATCCGACAGCCATCGCCCAAATCAATTATTTCCTTTGGTTGCCATTTTGTTTTTTGGCGTCCTACACTGTTCACAGTGGTTTTCCATCCGGTAATTTCTATCTTCAGTGTACCATCGAAATAGAATAAATGAATGACGATTAAGTACTGATTTGTTATGTATGGTGGTACTACCGCTTTTCATAGTACTATCAGTGTATTTTTGAGTTTAATTTGTTTCCACCCCCCGCTTTGGCGTGACGTAATAAAAACAGGAATGGAACGGAATTCGGGAGCAGGTGATATAATACGCGCGGGCAGATTATAGCCATTCATTCTAAAAATAAAGGTGGGCTGTGACTGAAAAAACTAACGGGGGCTTCCTTGCGGATACACGAAGACTAATCAACAGAATAAAAGAATTCGCCGCGAAGAGCCGAACGGTCGCGCTTATTCAGGAATCGCTCACCGAATTCGGCACCGAAAACGGCGGTCTTCTGGCGGCCTCGGTCTCTTTCAATTTATTGCTGTCGCTGTTTCCGCTGGCGCTAGCAGTGGTCTACATTGCCGGTTCTTTTCCCCAATCGCCGTACACGCAGGACCAGATTATTCGGGGCATCGCTTACCTGCTGCCCGTATCAAGGGAGTTGATTGCCAATACTGTTACCGGCGTGGCTGCCGCCCGTGGGGCAATCGGCATCCTGGCTTTGATCGGGCTGATACTGGGCGGCTTTGGTTTCTTCAATACCATAAGGAGGTCGTTGAATACCGCCTGGGGATTGCGCAGGCCTCAACCTCTGCTGAAGAGCCAGCTTGTTAATTTCTTAATGATGATGGGCGCGGCTATCTTTCTGTTTTTATCCGTCTTGATAACAGTCTTTCTAAGCACCGTGTCAGTGCAGGGCATCCCGTTTAGGGGAGCGGCAATGGTCAACGATGACACAGTACAGCGTATACTGGCCAATGTCCTGGCCACGGCCATAACATTCATAGTCTTTCTTTTTCTTTACAAGTTCGTTCCCGGTGTGCGACCCAAATGGAGGGATATTTGGCTGGGCGCGCTGGCAGCTGCGATTTGCTTTGAAATTACCAAGATCATATTTGTGATTTATCTGAGGGTTTTCAATCCGTATAACCTGGTCTACGGTTCCATAGGCGCCCTCATCGCCTTCCTCATCTGGACCTACATATCGGCCTATATTTTTCTTTTTATCGCCAAGGTAACGCACGTGAATCTTGAAATGAGGAAGCGGGAGAAGGCGTAAAGTGGCGCGGCGCGATACTTTTTTACTGGAGCTTGTTTATTTTGCGGTGGGCTGTGCGGCGCTGGGCGTGCTATTTGCCTTTGTCCTGGTCTTCGTGCTGCAGTATTTAGGAATCAATGTCTACCATCACCTGTGGCTGCTGCTCATACCCCTCCTTTTGTCGATATCATTGAATATAATAGCCATCGAACTTTATAGTAGGTATAAACGGAAAAAGCGGAGCCGTTAATCAGATGATGACTTATTGCGGGTTAAAAGAGGTGAAAGACCCGCCGCAGCAGCCAGATGATGAATAGTATGACGGCCACAATAAGCAGTATATGCAGAAACCAGCCCAGCAGCGCACCCAAACCGGGGATAAGAAGACCCAGCAGCCATAGGGCCAGAAGTATTAGAGCGATAATTAGCAGTAACCGCATTTCTCTCCTCGGATAATATTATACATGGCCTTTAGTAGAGCATCAATAAGGCAAAGGCGGGTCCAAATAAAATCCTGAATCCTAAATAAATCCAAAATTGTAAAATTCCAGTTACTACTTTGTCATTGCGAGTCCTTCCGCAGAAGGACGTGGCAATCTCATCCTTATAACCAACGTTTATGTATTGCTGAGATCGCCACGCGGAGTTTATGCTGAGGAGTCCTTCCTGGAAGGATGACGAAGGGCTCGCGATGACAGTTAGTGTTGGTTTCGCGCGTGGTGAGCTTGTCGAACCATGGCGGAAAGTAATGATGCGCTCGCGATTAACCAGTCCGCGGAGCAGATGCTCCGCGATACCCTCGTAATCACCCTTCGACGAGCTCAGGGCGAACGGCCAGAAAAATCCCTGTCAATCTACCTTACGAAAGGGAGAATTTTACTCTTAGAAAAAGGGGGATTAAGGGGTATTTTAAGTATTAACCTTTGACTTATTAACGGGCTCTAGTTCGTTGGCAATAATCGACAGGGACCTGGGCCCTCGCCTCTGAACCGTCCCTTTTACCTTGAGCCAGCCCTCCCGGAACAGCACCTGGCCGCATTTTTCCTGCACGTCTTTGAACACCGTGACGTCGGCGATGCCCGTGCCGTCCTCCAGTATGATATAAACCACCCGATTGCCGTTTCTGGTCGGCGGCGTCTGGTAGCGGATGACCGACCCGGCGATGGTGACCCGCTTGCCCGTGGCCATAGACGGCAGGTCCTTCATCCTGACGATATCGTCATCGAGCTTTATAAAATCGAACGGGTGTCCCGAAATGTCCAGCGACAGCAGCTCGCGCTCGGCCATTAATTTGTTCAAAGCCGAATCCAATTCTGAGCTGTCCTCTACGGCGGTGTAAGTTGGCTCCGCCAGCTCGAACAGCCTGGGGCTTTTTACCGTTTTTTGCCTCAGCGACAGCAGCCTGGGTATTTGCAGCAGCAGCTCTTTCCGGCCGCCGAAGGCGTCACAGGCACCCACTTTCACTAAGTTCTCCAGCGACGGCTGGCTTATATTCGTCCTCAGCACCAGGTCCCTCATCGAGCGGAATTCACCGGCCCGGCGCTGGCTGAGTATCGACTTAATTTCTTCTCCCGATATGCCCTTCAGCTGCTGGAAGCCTATCCTGACAGCGCCGTCCTTAGCCGTGAACCGATCCAGTGAATTATTAACGTCGAGCGGCAAAATTTTCACGCCGAACCTGCGGGCGTCGGCGATGAGCACCCGCGACGGATAGTATCCCATGGGCTGGTTGGACAGCACGGCGGCGAAATATTCAGCCGGATAGTGCCGCTTGAGCCACAGCGTCTGGTAGGCGGTTATGGCGTAGGCCACGGCATGGGCCTTGCAGAAGCCGTAGGCGGCGAAGGAGGCCAGCTGCTCGAACACCTTTTCCGCTATCTGCCGCTTCACGCCGTTTTTAATGGTGCTGTCGATGAAGCCTTCGCGCATCTTGTTCATCTCTTCATCCGTCCGGTCGTGCGTCATCGCCCGACGAAAGCCGTCGGCCTCGGCATAGGTCAAACCCGCCAAATCATGCGCCACCTTTAGCACCTGCTCCTGGTAAAGTATGACGCCCAGCGTCTCGCCTAGCGCGTTTTTCAATTTCGGATGCAGGTAGGCCACCGGCGCCGTGCCGTGCCGCCGTGGCAGGTAGTCCTTGTCCATGTTCGACTTCAGCGGCCCGGGGCGCACCAGCGAGATGGAGACGATGATGTCCTCGAAGCAGTCGGGCAGAAGCCGACCCGCCATCTCCCGCTGCGCCGGCGACTCGAGCTGAAAGGTACCCACGGTCTTGCCGTCACGGAGCATGGCAAAGGCCTCGGGGTCGTTTCTGGGGATGTGGTCGATATCGATGTCGACGCCGTGGTTTTCTTTTACGGCGGCCACGGTGTCCTCGATAACGGTGAGCGTGGGCAGCGCCAGCAGGTCTATCTTCACCAGCCCCAGCCTCTCCACATCGTCCTTGTCGTACTGGCTGATGATATCGCCGCCGCTGGAACGTTCCAGCGGCGCTACCTCGCACAGTTTTCTTTCGCCGATGAGCAGTCCGCCGAGGTGTACCGACAGGTGTTTGGGCAGGCCGTCGATGGCGGCGCAGAGCTTCAGGAACTTGTCGATGTGCGGCGTCTTGTACAGCTTGTTGGCCTTCAGCTCGGGCAGCGTCTCCGAGTTCTCCATCAGCCCCTCTACCGACAGCCAGTGTATGCCGTGGCACAGCTCCTCGATGAGCATTGGCGGCAACCCCATGGCCTTGCCGGCGTCGCGTATGGCGCCGCGTGCCTGGTAGGTATTTATGGTGCTGACGCAGGAGACGTTGTCAGCGCCGTACTTCTGGTAGATATAGTCGCGGACCTCGTCGCGCCGCTCGCGGTCGACGTCGAGGTCGATATCCGGCGGCTCGTGCCGCAGCGGGTGCATGAACCTTTCGAACAGCAGGTTGTAGTCGATGGGGTCGACGTTGCTGATATCCAGCGTGTAGACCACCAGGCTGTCCACGGCGCTGCCGCGTGCCTGGCACCTGATGCCGCGCTCCCTGGCCCAGCGCATGATGTCCCAGACCACCAGGAAATACTCGCAGAAGCCGAGCTGCCTGATGGTGTCCAGCTCCATCTTCAACCGCTCGGTGACCTGAGCGGTCAGGGCCGGGTATTTGCGGCGGGCGCCGTCGTAGGCCAGCCGGGACAGGTAGCTGGCGGCGCTTTCGCCCGCGGGGATTTCAAATTTGGGGAAATGCGGCTTGCCCAGCTCCAGTTCCAGGTTGCACCGGGCGGCGATTTCCTCGGTCATGGCCACGGCATCCGGCAGGTCCGGGAACAGCTTCGTCATTTCCCTGGTCGATTTCAGGTACTGCTCCACCGTCCGGTAGCCGGCAATCCGGGAAACGCCGGTAATCTGGTCGATGGCGTTGAGCAGCTCCTTGATTTTGTATTCCTTCATGTCGGCGTAGTGGACGTTGTTGGTGGCCACCGCGGGTATCTGCTGCGCGGCGGCGAACTCGGCCAGCCGGTAGCTGAGCGGGCCGCCGTCTTTGGCCGGATAGCGGGTCAGCTCGATAAAGAAACCGTCGCCGAACAGGTCCCTGTAGAAGCCGGCGACCTGCGCCGCCAGGCCGGCCTTTCCGGCAGCGAGTAGCGACGGTATATTGCCCTTATCGCAGCCGGACAGGGCTATCAGGCCCTGGTGGTATTTAATAAGCATATCGTCGCTGGCGGCGGGCTGGCCGGCGGGATTGGACAGGTGGGCATCGGTCAGCAGCTGGCACAGGCTGGAATAGCCGGTGCCGTCTTTGCACAGCAGTGTCAGGTGGTGGCCGTTAACCAGGTCGATTTCGGCGCCGATGATTGGTTTTATGCCCAGCGCTTTGGCCTTATCGTAAAACTTGACGGCGCCGGTCAGCCGGTTATGGTCGGTGATCGCCAGGGCCGGCATGTTCAGCTTTTTGGCCTTCTCCAGCAGCCGGTCCAGCGTGGAGGCGCCGTCGAGAAAGCTGTAAGGTGAATGAACGTGCAGGTGTATGAAACCCATGGTGAGCCTCAGTCGAGGAGTCTATCCAGTGACCAGTGCGAATTGAGCCGGGAGAGCTCGTAGATGCCGGCGGTCTTGCTGACGGCGTTGACGCGGATTAAGAGCCTTATCGGCCCGTCGTGCCACCAGGCTGCCGGCTCGCGCCACCAGGAAAGCACGTCGGTAATGCGGTACAGCCGGCGCCGCCAGATGAAGGCGGTGGGCAGTGAGTCTTTGCCGAGGTGCACGGTTACAGGTTCGTTGATGAGCTTGGACATGGCCACCCTCCATCCATGAGGGCAGCCATTATACTAGAACATATGTACTGATGTCAATAGGTTATGAAATCGGGTGGGGCTTCTCAGTTTTCTTCGGTATTGTACGCATGCCAAACAAGAAGCGGATTACATTCACTCTCTTTATGATAAATTCGTAAATCAGAACAATAGCTGCAAAAGACAGTATTACTATCAGCAAGAACTTAGCCCACGGCCAGATATTCCACTGAACCACAAAGAACCCTATAGCTACCAGAACCGTAACGTGTACTATGTAGAACGGCAGCGAAGCCGGGCCGGCGTAGGCCAGAAAACGATTTGAATAATTAAGGTGACGGCGGGCATAACCTAAAATCGTTAAAATGTAGATCCAGGTGGTGAAGACGTAGAGAACTGAGAACAGCAGTTGAGGCCATGAATAAGATGCCGCCGTGTTGACCCCGGTAATCCAGACGAAAATCCAGGCTGCGGTCACAATCAGTGACATACCCAGTGACCAGGCTCTATGTCTCTCAATAGCGTCCCAAAATCTGTTATCCATGCAATAAATGAAGCCCAGTAAGAATAGGGTCAGAACGCTGAGAACATACGCCCAGTCGCCGATAAAGTAATAAGTGCGTATGGAAACCGGTTCCAGGATGAGGTTTATGATAACCGCCGGTAGTATATGAAGATAGATGGCACCAGGTCTGGTGGTAAACCGGGCCAGCCAGTCGATGGCTTTCCTGCCTTTATCGGCAAGTAACGGCGATATAATAGGTATGGCAATCAGGGTAATGAGGAAAAGGTAAAGCAGGAACCACAGGTGGGCAGTGTGAAAATCTCCTTTCGTTGGACCGACTAAAGAATAAAAACCCTGGAAGAAATGGGGGTAATACTGGATGAATGAACCACTGAAGTAGCCTTTGCTTATCCGGTCGAGATACGTTACCGGAGGAATTAGTACTAACAGCCCAAATATAAACGGCACAATGAGTCGAAGGGTCCTCTCCTTTATGAATGCGCCTTTATTTCTGAGGCCCAGCGAAAACCAGGCCGCACTGCCGGCAATCATGAACAGCAGAGGCATCATCCATAAGCCCATAACACTCACAAATAGGGCGGTGAAAGAACTGGTTTGGGCATTCTTGATGTACCACCAGTATGTCCAGAAAAATAGGCTGGCATGATACAGGAAGACAGATAAAATTGTTATCACACGCAGCCAATCAAGGTCGAATCTTCGTGCGTCCTTGGGGACCAAGCTAACTCCTATTATATTGGTGTCGTACTTTATCACAGCCATATATTAAAGGCAATGAAGATGGATGAGGAAGTCGTTTACAGGATGATATTCATATTGAAATGATGCACTATTGCGCGGGCGGTCGATTGTGTATAAGATTACGAGGGCACTTCGCTTTGGCTCCCAGTACACAGAGATTTGAGGATGGAAACCGAAAAAACCAAATTGACCGCCGGCAGGCTGGTACTTACCGCCATCTACATCCTCATATTCCCGGCATTAATTCTTGTTCTCTCGGGAGACTGGTTGTGGGTCGAAGGCTGGACCTTCAATATCTGGTTTATTGGCTTGTGTGCTACGACAATAGTTTATCTGTACCGGGTGGACCCAGCTTTGCTCGTCGAAAGGTACCGGCAGCCCGGCACCTCTGGTCAGACAGGCTGGGACAGATATGTTGTATATGGGCTAGTTCTGGGGTTTATGCTCTGGATTATTATAATGCCGCTCGACGCCAGAAGGTTCGGCTGGAGTCCGGCCTTTCCTTTGTGGTTAAAAATTATCGGAGCTATGTCACTGATATTGTCCTCGTTTCTCTTTTTCCGTTCGTATGCCGACAATAGTTTCGTTTCGCCTCTGGTAAGGATACAGTCGGATCGAAGACAGAGAGTGGTGTCCACCGGGGTTCTACGGATTTATCAGGCACCCCATGTATCTAGCGGGCATTTTGCTGTTTATCGCTGCCCCTTTGCTGATGGGCTCTCTATATGGCGTATTTGTCGGCATATTGCTATCTATTCTGCTGGTGTTCAGGATCCTGGGTGAAGAAAAATTGTTGGTCAAAGAACTGGATGGGTATATCGACTACAGAAAGAAAGTAAAATACCGGCTTATCCCCTTTGTCTGGTAGGCATGTATATTTTGGTGGATAGGAACGGTTAGAGCCCGTTGTTTAGAAATCAGGGAGAATATGGATGGTATGGATAAATTATTGGATTTTGAGATGTAGGCGGTCTATGGATTTTTCTATATTAATTAACCGCTTTTCAATCTTGGCTAACGTGATCCCGAGCCGCCCGATGTAAGACATAATCATTACTGTCTCCGCAGTTACCGTGCCGGGATTGCCCGGGCTGGCCTGTGTCGTCACTCTGGCGCCTGTATCCTTGCTCTGGTCAAGCGTCCATTTCAAGAATTCAGCCCATGCCTTTTCTTTATCTTCAACGCCTTTAAACAGCTGGTCGAATCTGCCCTGTAATTCAGATGCCGAGGTTTTGGATCCGGAGCTGCCCTTGTCTTTGGTTGCACTCATAGCCATAGACCTCCTGTGCACAAGGCTAGTACAGGAAAGATACAGGTGTCAAGCTAAGCAGGTTGGGGAAAGGAGGATAAGTGGATTTTAGTAATAGGTCAAAGGTTAAAAAGTTGAGAACAGGATATCTACTTCTTACCAGACAAATGGGATTAACCTGTATTTAACCCTCTCCATATATTCTATGTAGCCTGGTAATTCTTTAGCCAGCACGTGTTCCTCGTTTAATATTCTGAAAATAAATAAAGCGGGCAGCGGCAGGAAGGCAATGACCGCCCAGAAAGAGCCCAGCGCAATTGGGCTGAACAGATACATTAATAACCCTCCCAGATACATCGGATGGCGAACAACGGCATAAGGTCCGGTGGATATAACTTTCTGGTTCTTTTCCACTTCAATAACTCTGGAGGCATATGTGTTCTCTTTCATCACCAGAAAGAAAATCGAATAACCTGCTAAAGCTATGATGTCGGCAGCTATAACGGCTGCCATAGGTACGGCGGACCAGCCGAAACGATGGTCTAGTCCCGGGATAATGAAGGCTAAGAAGAAAGCGAATATAGACAGCACGATAATCAATTTTTGAGGTTTCTCCGTTTCCCGCATTCTCATTCGGCGCTCTAACAGGTCCGGATTATTCTTTAGTAAATATATAAAAGCGACAAGCATGGGGATAAAAAGGATTCCCAAATAAATCCATGCCTGCCAGTATTGTAAGGTGCCCGCCGTGACGAAGAAAATTAAACCGTAAACAAGAAGTGCCAGTACAAGCCGTAAACCGGCGGCTTTTATCAGCTTCTTATAGTTAGTGTTTGAGGTTTCAGGCATCTCTGTTATCCATAATTTATGGCCCGGCTGGAAATCTTTCTCAATCTCCCTTTAGGAAAGGGAGAAGTAAGTACCCTCAAACTCAGCTTACCATAAAATTCCCCCTTTGGAAAAGGCGGCTAAGTGGATTTTATTCTACTTGGGAGTCATTTTATTGACGGTCAAATTCAGCCAGTATTCGGATGGCGATATCTGCTTCCCAGCTACAGGATAAGGTTCGACCGAGAAAACCAGCGCGTATCCCTGAAACGGTTCCATGGCCTGTGCCGTGGAACCGGTTTGCATCAGGGTAACGCTGTATGGGGAACCTTTGTATGTGACCGTAACGTCGCATATGGCTTCTCCGGCCCGAACGCACAACGTATTACTGGGGCATCGGCTGTCTGCCGATACCTTGTTGAAGGTGATGGACAGCGACTCGTTTTCGATTTGCGCCGTTTGTCCCACGTGGAGCGGGAATTTCTCACCCAGTTTAGCCTTTATCCCGCCGGCACAGTTGGTTAACGGCGCCAGCAGGATAATGAACAGTCCGGTAAAAACAACTGCTAGAAAAGTTTTCCTCATTTTTAATTCAACCTTATTCTACTTGTTCAACCTGAACTTGTCGAAGGGTGATTACGAGGGTACCGCGGAGCATCCGCTCCGCGGACTAGTTAATCGCGAGCGCATCATTACTTTCCGCCATGGTTCGACAAGCTCACCACGAGCGGAAACAACACTAACTGTCATCGCGAGCCCTTCGTCATCCTTCCAGGAAGGACTCCTCTAGGATAAACTCCGAGTGGCGATTTCAGCAATAAATAAAACATTGGTAGTAAGGATGAGATTGCCACGGCCTTCTTCGAATGGCCTCGCAAAGACAAACTAGCGGGGCCCATTTGGTTTTATATTAAATCCCTCTCAATCTCCCTTTACGAAAGGGAGAAGTTACTTCCAGTTCACAATACCACAGTTCAAACAAATTATCCCCCTTAGAAAAAGGGGGGTTAAGGGTGATTTTACTTGTTAAGGTCAGCATGTATGCCTTCGTAAAGCTTTAGCGCGTCCTGCGCCTTCTGCGTCAGCGCCGGGTCCTTTGATAGCTTTATCACCTGGTTGTAGGAAGCGACGGCCAGTTCCCATTCCTCGTCCTCCGTGGCGCCCAGTTTTGCCTCGGCCGGAGCCTGCCCGGTGGTCATCTCGATTACCTTGACGTAGTCGTCAATGACCGGGTTCCAGTTTTCCTTGCTGTCGGTTGCCCAGTCCGTATTGAATCGTGACCAGTCCAGCGACGGGTCTTTGTCGATAGCTACCTTGTAATCTTCGATAGCATGTGTCCACTGCGCCTTCTTGGCGTGGGCGAAGCCGATGTTGCAGTAGGCCTCGGCAGGGGCCGGGTCGTGTGTCATGGCCTGCGTCAGGTCGGGGATGACCGCGGTTTCCCACTGCGGCTGCTTGACATAATACCAACCGCGGCCCTTGTAGGCGCGGTGCAGCGCCACGTGGCTTTCGAAGAGATAAAACAGCCCCCAGTAGCCGTATATACCCTCGAAGTGCCATATCGCTTTATTGAAGTATCCCCAGGCGCGGCCGTTGTACGCCCTGACCTGTTGGGAGTCCAGTTGCAGCGACTGGCTGAAGTCGGAAACGGCTCCAGCCCAGGCACTATTGCCCAGCTGCGACCAGCCGCGACCGTAATATGCTGCGGTGGAGTTTGGGTCGAGTCTGATGGCCGTAGAATAATCGGTCAGCGCCATGAGGCTTTTGCCGTTCAAAAAGTAGGCCTGGCCGCGGCCTACGTAGGCGCTCACCAGCGTGGGGTCGAGGGTTATGGCCGCCGTATATTCGTTAATGGCATCGTCGTACTTGCCCTGCTGGCTCAGCGAATCGCCCTGCTGCACCATTACTGCCGCCTGGTCCGCCGGGCTGCTTTTGGCCGCCGGCACCAGACAGGCCGGGGCTATCAATAGAACAGCGCAGGTAATAAAAATTCCGAGGTACTTAATTTTCACGGATTTTCTCCAGTAGCAGATTAGTTAGCAAAATCGTGACATTATACACTTCTGCAGCCTGAATTATAAAGACGCCTGAAGGAACGGGAGTTTAAGAGGGGCGCAGCCCTCATCAAAAGTGTCTTCCATTTAGAGAGCAGGGAGTTTAAGAGGGATGCAATCCCTCTTAGTTTCCAACGGAAAACCCTCTCCCTTCAAAGGGAGAGGGCAGGGTGAGGGTGAAACACAAATCAAATGTTAAACGTTAAAAATAAAAAGCTCACGTCAAAAGCATTAAATATTTTTAACCTTTAACCTGAACATTTGACGTTTGGCCTTTAACTTTTAACTTTTGTTAATCGAAGGGAAACGTTTTCCCTAATTCCTTACCCATTGCCTTCAGCATGTCCGACTCACGCGCGAAAATAGGCGGAGCGTCAGCCGGTGACTTGGCCACCATGGTTATCGACCCGGTGGGGCATGTTGAGGCACACAGCCCGCAGCCGATGCATTTCTCCCGGTTGATGACAGTTGCCTCATTCCCCTCGGCGGTAATGGCATGCACGTTGCACCGGTCGATGCAGGTAAAGCAGTCGTTGCAGGTATCGTCGTCTTTCACGGCGTAGTAGTTAGAAGTGGTTATAATTCCGGGATTATCGTATTTGGTTAGTAGCCGCAGGACCCCGCAGCAATCGCCGCAGCAGTTTCATATAAAGTTTTTGCCGCCCGCTGCGTTTGAGGAGCAGTGAATCAAGCCGTCCTCTTCGGCCTTCTCGAGGACCTTCTTCGCCTCTTCCTTGGTAATCTCCCGGCCGATGCCGTTCCCAATATAGAATTCCGCGGCGGGCCCGAAGCTCATGCAGGCTTCCAGCAGCTTGTTGCAGCCATGTCCCTGTATTTTGGCTTCCTTACGGCAGATGCACTCAGCCACAGCGAAGCGGGTATGCGATTCGATAATCTCCGACACCTTTTCGTAGGGCTGAATTTCGGTTCTGCCTTCTATCTCTTTCTGTACCGGTATGACTCGCATCATCCCGTTTTTTCTATCTTTCCAGTTAGGCACCATGCCCTCTTCATAGTATTGCTCGAACAGCTCGACGTTTTCCTTGTCCAGGTTATTGAGCTGGAACTCGAAGATGCCGATTGCCCAAGGTATCAGGAAATAGTACATGTCCTTGTTAGGAGCCTCCCAGCGCATAATCAGGCCGCGCTTGGACATGTCGTAAAGCATCTCGCCCAGCTTTTTCTCGTCTTTGCCCGTCCTGGCGGCGATGTCCGATAGCTTTTCCAGCGTGGGCTTCAGGTGCAGCATAATTTCCGCTTCGTCGGGCTTGAACAGGCGCTTAAGTATTTTCAGCTCCACGCCGGTCTTGGTCCTGGCGAACCCCTGCGGGAACATATCCAACCTCTCGCGGAGCTTCTCATAAACGTCGGCCATTCTGATCTCCTTATCCCGGGTAATAGATTACCCGGCACGGTTATTTTAGCACTTCCGTAATTTTTGTTCCCGCATCTATGTAATAAAGAGCTGCAAAGAGAAAATAAAAAAGGGGGCGCACAAAAGGCACCCCCTTTTTCTTTCATAGTATAGTATTACCTATCAGATGGAACGGCGCAAAGTTCGAATTAATAGTATCGCAATTACGATAGCCAGCGCACCCAATACCAGAATTGCAATCCAGCCGATATTCACTTGCGGCCCGGCGCTTTTACCGTCGTCGAGCACCACAAAGCTGCCCCGCTGGTTGTCTATGTTCACGGTGTAAGTGCCCGGCCGGGATATGGCCAACGTAAAGTTCACCGGATAGGTTGCGCCTGGTGCTACGCTGACCGTTCTGGTCTGCTCCGGCTTGCCGTTGACCTTGAGCACGACATCGTAGCTACCGGTTTCCTGGCCGAAATTGACTACGTTAGTGGCTATGGTAACGGGCTGGTTCACTTGTGCCTGTAGCGGATTAATGTGCATATACTGCGTATTAAAGAAAGCATGCACATGGCGGTCCTGCGGAGATACGCCCGGACTGCCGGTATACTGTATAGTGTTCTGGTTCAGATTCGATAGAACGCCGCCGTTTTCTACGCACTTCTGACAATCCACCTCGGTACGCAGCCACGGGTAGTAGTCGACATAGCCGGAGACCTTGTCACCGCTGCCATTGGGGCTGGGCCCCTCAATGGCTCCCCACCAGTTTTCGGTAGCGTCGACTGTCTCCTTGTTGCTGACATTATAAATTCCGTAGTCCATGTTGCCCACGATGTTATTATTATGGATAGTATTGCCCGACGAGTGGCAACTCATATAATCCGCGTAATAATCGACCATTATGCCGGACCAGTCGGAGTTGTCGCGGATATTGTTGCACAGAATCTCGTTATTGTCCGCGCATTCCATCCATATGCCGGAGTCGTTTTCATAAATATGATTGCCAATTATACGGTTGGTATCGGACATACCTATGTAAATCCCCTCGTAGGCGTTATCATATATCTCGTTGCCGGAGACTACGTTGCCCGAACTGTAGTACAGATCTATTCCGCACTCGGCAGCAGGCGACGGATAGTATCTGGTCAGGTAGAACTGGTAAGCGTTATTGAAATCCGCCAGGAACTGCTGCATGGAAGGCTGTGCTTCTTCTTTTGGCAACGGCGTCAGTTCAGGAAAAACGTAATATCCGTTAGCCTTAACGAAGTACGACCTCTCGTATCCGTCAGCGACCGGTTCGGTATAGTAGAAGTTGAGGTCGGCATAATCTCCTTTTTCCAGCACCAGGTAATCCTGGTCGTCCGCTCCCAGCAGCCCTGTTACATCGGTTCCGTCGCCGTCGATGGCCGATGAGGCGGATAGCTCAACTGACGTGGTATCCTCGCCGCATTCCGAATAATATACAGTGATAGAATCTATATCGACGAGACCGCTGATAGACTCAACCCTTATAGTAAGCGTGTTTCCGGTTATGCTGCTGATATCCCCGGTAAAGGCAATATCGTTCCTGCCGAGGGTGCTGCCCGACGTATCCATGAATGCAATTCTGTTGCCCCAGGTATCTCCATTCTTGACCTGCAGCTGCACGCTGTTCAGCAGGCCGCCAAGCTGTCGAACCTTGACAGGTATCGGTGGCTGCGGCAGGATTCTGGCCCAGTGGACGTGTATGAAAGAGCCGAGGCCGGTTTTCCGGTAATTGGCTACCACTGTAGCCGATGTGACGCCGGCGGGCTTATCGAATGTGAGGATAACGCCGTCTCTCAGGTCATCGGGATTGCTGAAGTCTTTGTTCTCCACATCGCTCGTCCAGTAGTTTCCGTCCTGGGCGCTTACCGCATTCAAGCAGTCGATCCCTTCCTCGTCCACGGCGGACAGCAGTGTGGCCGGAGAGCACAGCGTATGTATAATGCCCTGCATATCCATGACCACTTTCGAGCCGGCTATATGGTCCACGACGATGAGCTTCAATTCATCTATCCAGGATGTCTCGTCGAGCTCCTCGGTGAGCTTCAGTAGATGTTTGCCGGCGGACGGCACCAGATACTCCAGACCATCGTAGTCCGATCTCTCGGCGTTAGCCCGCGGAGCGTTGCCCAGCATGTGGGCATCGAGCTGGTAGTCCTGCCCGTTCCAGGAATAGACGTAGGGACAGCTCCAGCCCAGGTTACCGAAAATATTATTATCGCTTATCACATTGTTGTCGGACTGGTCCACGACGATTCCGTCTCCCCAGTTGTCGTGGACGTTGTTATTGGTGATGGTATTGCCCGAGGAGCGCCACAGGTGGATGCCGTCGCAATAATTATCGTTTGCGTTGTTATTGCTGATAACATTGTTTGATGCGTATTCCAGTAAAATCCCGTAGTAGCATTCGGTGGCCGTATTATCGAGGATGTTGCAGTGACTCACGCCATCGACAAATATGCCGTAATCGTAGTTGCCTGTAGCGGTGAAGCCGCTGATTTTAACGTTATCCGCCGCGACGAAAAAACCAACATCGTGATGGCTATAGACCGTTACCACATCTCTACCCGCGCCCAGCAGACTAAGCGGCGTAACGATAGTTACACTTTCATTGTAAGTCCCGGCGGCCACGTGCACGGTGCCGCCATCACATACCTCGTTGACACCTTTCTGTATGGTGGCGAAGGGTTCCGCCTGGGTGCCGGGATTCGAATTATTCCCGGTCGGCGGCGGCGCCACCCAGACTTCAGAAGAGCACGCTGCTGCTTGCGTCGGGCCGTTGGGCAAGAGCGCGATACCCAGCGAAAGTATCAGCGCAAAGGCCATACATATAGAAAAGAGTTTATGTACCTTTAATTTTGGCATGAGTCTCCTTACCAGATATAGCATTTCGGGTCGGTTAACAATATAACATCGAATGTAAGGCACGTCAATAGTGAGAACAGAAGAGTTTAATAGACCGGTATCACCTCATGAAAAATCTTTCCCCCCTCCCGCCGGGTGGAAGGGTGGGCAGGCATCCAATGAGTATTTATTCCCATTGGGCTACGGGGAGAGGGTGGAAAATAACTTAATGACGCGCTAAGATGAAGCTTAGCGCCATAACCAGCATGCCGAACCCGATACCCACCATAGTCAGATGCGCCGAGCCGTACTCGCGGGATGCCGGAAGCAGCTCGTCGAGGCTGATATAGACCATGATACCCGCGGCGAAAGCCAGCATGCCGGCCAGTAGTCCGGGGCTCAGAAACGGTGCCAGTATAGCATAGCCCAGCAGAGCTCCCAGAGGCTCGGCCAGCCCGGAAAACGTGGAGACCATGAATGCCAGCTTTCCGTTTTCAGTAGCTTCGCGAATGGGAATAAAGACGATAATTCCTTCCGGAATATTGTGCAGCGCTACCGCGATGGCCACCAGCACCCCCAGCTGGACATCGCCTCCAACGGCACTGCTGAAGACCGCCAGGCCTTCGGGAAAATTATGAATGGCAATGCCGAGTGCGGTAAGTAAGCCCATGTGAAACATAACAGACTGTCTGGTCTGCGGCGTGCCCTGTTGAAATCTGCGGCGTATGCGGTGTCTGAACTGTTGTTTTTCGGCAACAGGTTCATGAGCCAGGGCTCCGTGCTCCTCCTGGTATTCATGTGGTATCACGATATCGAGTATGGCGATAAAGATAATGCCGACGAAGAAGGCGATTCCTCCTATCAGGGGGCCCGCCTTACTGATTGCCAGCGGCAGCAGTTCCATGAAGGATATATAAATCATGACGCCGGCGGAGAAGCCGAGTATGAGCGCCAGCAGCCAGTTTTTCGGCTTGCCGATAAGCCAGGCGATGCCGCCGCCTATGGCCGTAGCGCAGCCCGCCAGCAGGGTCAAAAGTAAGGCAAAAGAAACACTGGTCTGCATAATAATTGAAGGCTAATAATGAGGTCTATTGTATTATGCAGTGCCTGCGGGAATCAATTCACAGCGTCATGGGGTCAAACGGCGTCAAGTAGTTGAATAGGAGCATAATTAAGTAATGTAAACAACTGTCAATTTAATGTTGGCTCTACTAACGGGATAATGAGTAACACTCCCACAATTCTTCGGGAAGAAAGAATCTGACTTTACCTATCTTGCGTACTTGGTGTGCAAGATTTTTATCTGTTGTAAGTAAGACGTGTATTTTCTCGTTAAAAGCTGCATCAGCTATTATTTTTCTATCGCTTTCAAGTTTACTATGCTCTTTGCAGATAGTCTCAATTAAGTCACTATGTTCCTGGGCTATAAATGTTGCGGGAAATGTAAATGGGAATATAGTCAAATTGAATTCTTCAAATTTGAACTCACCGAACTTTGAAAGCAGTTCTTCTTTACGCTTTATGTCATTCATATCATTAATTTGGTTTTTTACACTTGGATTAACGTATAAAACCATTTCACCGGACATTACTGGACCACTAATTAGTATTTTTAAGAACCTAACGTTTTTCTCCCAAGTCGGATCGTTGTGTTCCCGCTTATCTAGGTCAAGTAGATTATTGACAATGGATGTATCGATAAAAATATTAATTGGTGACTTAAAGTTACATTTCATGTTTATGTCGTCTACTATACTGCTGCTCTTTTTATCAGATTAATAATAAAAGTAGTTATTCTAGATACCATTTCATAAATTAATCCAAGGTAATAAACCGGTTTTTTAGGACAATAGACTTTTTCAGTATGCATCGGACAATGCCGGTGTCCAGCCGGTGAAGGACTCGATGGTGTTGCCGTTTTTATCCAGGCAGTTGCCGGTGAACTCATAGACGGGTACGGCGTACTCCTGCTCTTCTGAGGGCGGGCCGAGCCAGTATTTTAGCTGAACGCTGTCGACCACAACCTGCTTGCAGTCCACAGGTACCTCAATGCTGCCCTTGCCCTGCGTCAGGTCCTCGAACGCTTGCCTGGTGGAGATGATATTATCGGTGCCAAGCTGAGATACCGGCCGCCACGACCAGGCCATCTTGACCACCTCGCCGTTAGTACCTACACTGACCTCGATATTCGAGCCCGGACCGGTGGCCTCGGAACCGTCGATATAATTGGGAAACTCGACCAGCCAGTAGCTGGGACCGTGCGCAGGTCGAGTTGAGCCGGGTACGGGAGCCGGGACCGAAGGTGTCGGTACGGTCGCCGGTTGCTCTACCGAAGGCGCACTTGGTGCCGGCAGCGATTGAGGAGATGGCGCTTCCTCTGCTGCCGACGGCGGAGGTATCGGGGAAGGTGTAGTCGTAGGTTGTGGTACGGTCGGCATCGGAGTGGCCGCTACCCCACCTGATATGATGGAGTAGCCGACGCCGGCCACGGTGGTGTCCTGGCTGACCTTGGCCAGGTTATGATATTCGGACGGCAGTAAATCCGACTGCTGCAGGAAATTATAGGCTATGGTCTCCGCCTGGGACTGCGACGGTAGCTGGACCTGGAAGACGGGATACAGCTTATCGGGCGAATTGTAGCCGTATTCAACGGCGCCGGAGGCTATCCAGACGGTTAGCTGCTTTTCATTATCGCCCGTTCCCTGGGTCATGATATATCTGGTGCCGTCATCGCTGAGACCGGCGCTGCCGCTGAATCCGAGCCGGTGCCCAAGCGACGTGACCGAATCCGCGGTGATATCGGTACTGTCTATTTTATATATGGCCGCCTTGCCCGCGGCGTCTGAAAGCCCGGTATTGGCTGTAAAGCTGGCGCCCTCAGGCACGATATTGGCCGGCAGCTGGAGCGCGAGTTCGGCTCCGGATGGTAACGAAGGTGCGGTCATGGTTGCCGACGGTCCTCCGCCGAAGCGGCCGGCGTAAAGCACCACGCCAACGAATAGTAAAAATATAACCGCCACCGAGCTGACCACGGCCACCAGTACCGGCTTCGGCGGCAGGACGCTATCTAAACGCTCCCAGAACCCCGGTTTCTCCGTCTGGTAAGCGGCCGGCTTCTCGGCAAGCTGCTGCAGCAGCCTGTTCCTGAGGGCGGCCCTGAATTCGGGCGTCGGCTCCCGGCGGTAGGCCAGCATGAGGCGCGCCTGGTCGAGCGCCGACCTCACCTCTTCGGGGACGTCGTCGCCGAGCGTTACCGGCTCGCCGGCCATCATCCTGTCCAGGTATTCCAGGAACTGTTTTTGTGATTTATCTTTCATTCGACCAGCCCTTGAGGCAATTTCTCAGTTTGCAAATGGCGCGAAAAAGTATGGTGCCCACGTTATTAACGGAAAGGCCGACCACCGAGGCGATCTGCCGGTTGTTCAGTTCTCCGCCGAACTTGAGCGAGATAATTTCCTGCTCCCGCTGCGGCAGCACCGCCAGGCAGGTCTGCAGCTTTTCGTATTCTTCGTGCGTCTCCGTGGCCTCCGGCGGAGAGGGGTCGGCTGATGCCAGGCCCACTGCGTCGTCGAGCGGCATGGTCTTTCTCTTCGAAGACTTCCGGAGATGGTCGGTAATCGTGTTCCGGGCGATGGTCAGCAGCCAGGTCTGTGGCGCCGACTTCCGGTGGTCGTAGCGGTGAAAGGCAGCCAGCGCCTTTTCGAAGACGAGAGAGGTCAGGTCCTCGGCCTCGGTCCGGCTGCCCACGCGGTAGTTTATATAGCGAAAAACATATGCCATGTATTCCTCATAAAGCGCGGTAAAGGCGCCGATGTGAACGTGGTGACCTGTATTGCTGTCTGCCACTCTCTTTTCCCGATTCACGATTGCGTCGTAACATTGTAACACGTCCGCTATTTCATTCAACCCCTTTATCCCCGCCGCACCCCTGTGTAAAACCTAAAACCGGGCTCCTGTCCTTCCTATTCAGGAAGGATAGGAACGGACAGGAGCTTGTTTGAAAGGAGGAGAGGGCTTAATCATCATAGCTGCCGTAGCTACGGCCGCCGAGCTGTTCCAGTATGTCCAACTCCTGGCCGAGCGTGTTATCTCCGATCTCATCCATCTCATCGCTGAAGTACTGGCTGAAGTCGTGGAACAGGGACTTGCAGGGCGATGATACGGTCAGCGGCAGGGAAGTCCGTTCCCATTGACCGAGCTGGTAGTTAGGTATGCAGATGCCTTCTTCCCTGTTTACGCGCGGTTCCCATGATTGATAGCCGCGATGCTCGCGCTCGTCGATGAGCCAGTTCTGACAGAGGTCGGCATAGCGGGCCAGCAGCACGCCCTTTCTGATGCCGCTGTTATCGAAGTATTCCGGCTGCTCGGCATCGAGATATATTTTGGACTCGCTGCCGTCCTTGCGGCCGGCGCGGTCCTCGTAGCTGGTGCTCAGATAGATAGCCCCGTTCTCATGGCCGGTATTCCTGAGCTTCAGCAGTATCAGGCCGCCCTTGGTCTCGCCTTCAACCCGTTTCGACGGGAAAAGCGTATTTACCCTCATCAGGTCACCGGTGGCCTTATCGGCCTCCGGGCTGCCGTAGACCTGGTCTATTTTCCAATCGTCGGAATCCAGCGCCAGGCGAAGGTTGAATATCAGCGGCGTAACCATGTAATCGAACTCCTCCTCGACGGTGCTCATGCACTCGTGGGGAGAGTGAACCGAGTAATAGTTGGCGCCGCGAGTCTTGGTGATGTAGTCGATAAGCTGGGTGTTGAAGTCGACGCCGATGCCGATGAAGGTGGTGTATATATTATTAGACGCGTTGCTTTTCAGCAGGCTAAGCAGGCTGTAGGCGCCGGTCTCGCCGGTATTGGGCATGGCATCGGTAATGAAGATGATACGGTTCTCATAATCGTAGGGGTCCGAGTCGGCGTATTTTTCCAGCATGTCGGTGGCAATCCGCATACCATCGGCCAGGTTGGTGCTGCCGTCGGCCTCTATATCGGAAATCCTGTAGCGCACCTCGTCGGTGTCTGAGCGCCATACCTGGGTCAGGCCCTGGAGCACGTAGGCGCTGTCATCATATACAACGATACCGAAGCGGTCGTCGCCTTTCAGCTGGTCGAGTATGGACTGGACGGCATCCTTGGCCACCTCGATTTTCTGTGTGCGGCGTTCCTCCCAGGGGAGCTGGACCTGGTTGCCGGTACCATCGTAGTAGTATTCGTTGAACGCGTCGGACATGGAGCCGGACTTATCCGTGACGATGACCAGGTTCAGCTTCTTGCGGGCGAAATCGCTTTCCTTCAGGCCCGAGTTGAGGCCGACGGAGAGGTAGTAGTCCGTCCTGTTGGAGATGGGGTCCCTCGTGACGGCATAGCTGTACGACGGGCAGTACAGCTTATTGCAGGCCTTGGTCTGGCCGGTATCGAAGTAATAGTCGTAGTACAGGCCTTCACAGGTTATATCGGTAGGCAGCGGCAGGTAGCCGCCCTTTATATTTTCGCGGAAGTTATTTATGCCCTTGGCGCCGCCAACCGCCAGGCCGATGGTCTCCTCGGAGCTTCCGCTCCAGGGAAGGGTAGCGGAGGGGGCTGGTGCACTACCGCCGTGGAACGGCAACAATGAAAATGGTGCTGGGGCGGCCTCTGGATAGCTTACCGGCGGTGGTGCTGACGGTGGAGGTGAGTAGGCTGGTTGAGGTGGTGGGGTGGTTGGAGCGGGCTTAGCATAGTCATGTGACGGAGCGCTCGCTGGGCTTGAGCAGGCGGCGGCCATCGCCGTGACCAGGAGTATCAGGAGAAGTAAGACGGGAAGAATCCGATAGGTCAGCGAGTTTGAGCTTTTCATGTCTAACCTCCTTTGTATCCGTTTCATACTGTAATATACGGACGAGGTTGAGGAGTATTACAGCAGGTTAGAGCTATATGAGATTG
>Ga0209609_10000514_pt1 | contig 23221 bp, 25 predicted proteins | sample LakKivw325mmetaG_FD_184136 | JGI IMG/M metagenome (GOLD analysis project Ga0209609, IMG submission 184136) | Anoxic lake water microbial communities from Lake Kivu, Rwanda to study Microbial Dark Matter (Phase II) - Lake Kivu water 325m metaG... | ecosystem: Environmental > Aquatic > Freshwater... | reverse complement strand
TATCACTTTATTGATCCCGTGGCTAAGCACTACCGAATCGATTATTTACCTGAAAGTGATCAAGATCGGAATGTCCTCATTTTTAAAGATCAACAGCCCATCTTCGGTAGAACTCCCCTAGCTAAACCTGAGGAGAATAGTTCCTATGCCCAATATCAAATAAAAATAGGAAAAGATGGATCTATAGAGGGCGAGGTCAAGAATTCTGGTTCTGGTGAGACAGACGCATTTTTGCGTTCTCTTTTTGTTGATTATAACCTAACGCAGATAAAGGAGGCCCTCGAAATAGCCTTAAATAAAATGTCCCCCGGCACAAAACTTGTGGAATACAACCATTCAGACCCCTTAAGCTTTAGAGAGAGGTTCGTTGTAACTACGAAGTACAAATCAAAAGATTATTGTAAAAAGACGGGCGATATCTTGATATTTCAATTGCCCGATGCCGGTCAAGAGTGTACGGCCAAAGGCAAGAATGAAAGAAGATATTCAATTGTGTCCTGGACTAATTCACTTAGCAAAAAAGAAGCGGAGTTTAATATTCCATATGGTTACGAAGTTTATTATCTGCCTGAACCGTTGGAGGTAATAAACCGATACTTTGAATTTCGCTCAAGTTATCGAATAGAAGGGGAGAAGATATTTTATCAAGAAGAGTTTATAGAGAAAGCCATACGGATCACTCCAGAGGAATATCCTGTTTACAAAGAATCCTGTCAGGTAATGGCGAAGGGTTCTAAAAGAGAGGTTTTGTTTAGGAAGAAAAGGTGATAAACTTCGGTTTGAAAAAGAAGGGGCGGAAATAGGCCAACAGAGGTTGCCAAGAACAAGATGATTTCTTTTATTAAGAATTTTGCGGTAGACCTACGCTAGGTTTTAAGAATGGGATTTAATCCGAAATATATCTTCGCCAAAGATGTTATAGTTGCAGAACGGACACGAGTAGAGTTGGGGTTCCCGACAGTAGACGTAGATAACCTGTGCCGTTGATCCGTAGCGTTCGATATATTACATAGCTATATCCTGCGATGAGGAAAGATCCCAAAAAGATAAGCTGGTCGGTACCGCACTACATCGATGCATCGGTCGCTGTCAAACTTGTCGTAGCTGAAGACGAGAGTGCTCGACTACAGGACTGCCTAATCAAAAACTGGTCATACCATTTTCATATCACGGAGTTCGCGTTCTACGAAACGCTTTCTGTGCTAAAACGAAAGCTGCTGAGAAAAGAAATCGATGAGGAAAAATATCAGGCAGCTGTAGCCCAACTCATTGGCTACTTTGAGGAGCACTTGCTGGAGATTGACTCTGTTTTCCGGCTGGACAACTTCAAACTGATCTTCGAAGTTCGAGAATTGGTCAAGAAGTACTCGTTGGATTACTCCGACGCATTGCAGATATATACGGTGCTGAAGGGGCGGTGGAGTGGGCGGCGCGCCGAATGCACGGCTGTTTTTGTTACAGCTGATTCCGAGTTGGCCAAAGCGGCAAGACATGAAGGTCTAAGGGTTTGGAACCCTTTGGAGGAACCGAATCCCCCAGACTGGAATGAGTCGAGCAAGGGGAAGGAGCAGACCTCTTAAGCTCGGCGGCTCATCCATATCATTCGACAGTTGGACAAGATGAACCGTTACTTCATCAAAATGGCGATTGCCTCAATTCTTTCGATGTGGTCCTACCAAATTCGGTGGTGGGCCCCCTTTTTAGTCTTCCCTGGGTGTATCCTCGTTGTTCCTGACTTCGGCCACCCTAAGTTTGAGGAGCTCAGCACATCCCGAGTCCATTTTATGCGCTGGGTTTTCTATATCCTCGCCACAACCTACGTTATATCGCAAGTAGTTATTTTCCAGAAACACATCGACTCGTGGTATGGTTGGTTCATCGGTGCATTCTTGAGTTGGGGAGCTGCGGGTATATGTGCAGCAAGACTCGAAACATGGCTCCTTTGGCGGCAGCCAATATCGAACCCGAATTTCTTCGCAAGAAGACTTGGAAAGGCTCAACAGCTGAATGAACCTTTGCTTAACGATTATGGGTCCGTCCCTCACGAAACGAAGAGTGGTGAAATCAGTCGAGGCGCCCTTATTGAGAAAGCAAAGGATGCCCCGATATGCTTTCGGGTACTGATGGAGTCTTTGCAGATTCGGTTTGAAGAAGATTTCCCCCAGCTCTTTCTCCTTCCAAAATGGTCAACCTTTGTGATGACAGCAACTGTTGGAGGATGCATATCCCTCGCACTACGCCTGCATTTCGATGTCTTAGAAGAAGCGAGAACACCAATAGAAATTGCTATGCGCGAGTCGTTACAGCGCCGGTTTCCCAATTCAGAACATCTGTATGAGGATTGCTATCGTTTTGTGACAGACGGTTTGCTTGATATTCCACGCCCGGAGAGAGGAAGATACATTTTCCCTCTAATTGCTCTTTGGGTGATAACTTCAATTACGGGTGGTACACAAATCGAGAAACAAGAATCGATTGTCGCTCAGCTTGCTTACAGGTATCAGAATGAGACTGCTGGATATTGGAAAGCAGAAAAAGTGCATCATAGGTTTAAAGAAGAAGCATCAGCACCGAAAATTCAATCGCTGAAGATTTTTGCGTGTCCACACTGCGGAGCAGAGTATAATCCCAAGGACTATCGTCAGGATGCTTCTGAATGGCTTTGTGCACAATGCAGGAAGGCACTGCCAAAAAATTAAGATAAGGATATCAGCAGGAATACTTAGAAAGTACCAGAGGGGACTCGGTGCACACAGTGAAGAATGGGAAGGAGAAGGTGTAGATAATAAGGCAATCTGAGGCTACTAAGATAGCGAACAAATTTTAAAGGAAGCGAGCTTCAACTAAGGTGTAGAAAGAGATGTTTAACAGGAGAAATTTTTCGAGGTGGTGATGGTGGTTTGGATCGGAAGACGGAGAGAGTAAATCATTTTCGAATATGACAACTGAAGGAGCAGTCTGATGGATAAACGCAATGAAATCTCCGACATAGTAGAGGCTCTATATCATCTAAAAATTGCTATCGAGTCGCTAAATCCTGACCCTACTCAAACAATTGCTGAATTCAGGAAGAGTCAAAAACGCAATAGAATGCTCGTTATATACTCTACGGTTGTATCCACATTCGCAGCACTTGCTGTAATCGGTAATTTCATATTCACGTATTTCATTGCTAAAACGCCATGAACTTACTGAAATACTTAGCCTTAGTTGTTGGGTTTATTTGTTTAGGTGTTGCCATACGGTCTGGCTTCAAACAGAATCACGGACTGATGATAATTTCATTCTTGTCATTCATTTTTCTTTTCTCAGAATTAGATCGCTTTTCCGAAACAAAGGCAGGGCCATCAATTCGGGGAAAGTTCAACCACTAATCAAAAGTTTTAAAGGTGTTGAATTATGTGGATTATTATTATCATCATCATTGCTCCAGTGTTCGGTTTATTCGCTTTTAGCCAAATTATCCTCCCCTTGCTTGTTGCTTGGCCACGAGCAACTAAATTAGGGCGTGAAGGAAGATTGAAAAAGCCCATTCCGATAGCAACATTCCTTGTAGCCCCTATTACTTGGACTGCTTTGCTCTGTGTGTCTTTTTGGGCAGTAAACAAATATTTTGGTGAATACCTCGAACTTTATTGCAGCACCCTTGGAGTTACATTGGTCATAATTATTGCACAAATTCCAAAAAAAACCGAAACCTTGAGGCAAATTTCAAAGATACGTGGAAAGACTACCTGAAAGACGAGTCGGAAAATGTATTCAATTAACATCCACAATCGGTAAGACTTCGGTCGGGAGAAGAATTAAGGATTCGTGGCAGACTATTCTGTATCATTTGCGGTAAGCAACATGGATTTAGATATAGCCAAGGAAGTGGAGTTGGAAAAGATATTTCACTAGGTTATTGCCCAGAATGCTACCAGGTAAAATTGAAAGAAGAATCACAATCGGTAAGGCTTCAATTAGAAGAAATTTTTGGAGTAGACGTTAAAATCCCCACGGAGATTGAAAGGAGTGCCTTACTACGATGGACGCAGAAGTTAGTCAGTGAAAAAGGGTTGGACTGGGTCAAGGAAAATCGCCAACTTCTCTTGAACCAATGGTCGAATGATTATGGGCCACGTTTCAATCCGAAATCTTGAGCCATATAGAAACGCCATCTTTATTCTTTTTAGGTGTTAGTGCGTGAAAGTCAGGATTTGACTATACAGAGATTGTTGGGTGTCATGGTGACTTCTTCCCAAAACATTCACTTCCCTAATTTTAGAAAAAGATGTATATTTCAACCGCAAATGAACAATGCGGATATGCCTCGACCGGCATAAATAATTCATTCTTAAATTAACTCAATTCCATATAATATTGTTTAAAATAATCTTTTCAGGAAAAATAGCATGAAATTCAGCCTTTTTTGAGCAGAAGAGAGCCTTTGGTAGTTTAAGATTTAATAAAAACATAGGAGCAGCCTAAAAAATAAGATGCGCGCCAAAAGCGGCGCGCATCGATGGAATTGACCGGCCTCGAATGACTTACTGCGCGCCGCAAAAACCTGCGCGCATCAAGTCATTCGAGCGGACGCCCCCAACAAACCGGGGCTTCCGCCTTGCCGGCGCGAATACGGCGAACGCAAGCGTTCGCCTCCTACCGCGCCGTCTGCGGTCGCCGCTCAATTCCGTCGTTCGGTCGCATGAAGTAGAAAAGAGAATATGTTTGGATTCTTCAAAAAAAGATTGAGTGATGAGCACCGTGCCAGGGAATTCGTCAGCTTCATATTTGCCCTCGGCCATAAAGCGTGCGACTCCATCCGCAAGACAATTCAGACGATCCCTCCGGGTGACGTAAGCGTTCCTGTGACCGAGGAGGCGAGCTTGGAAGTTTCTTGCGCCATCCTTGGCACATCGCTTGCCATTTTGCAGGGAGGACACTCCAAAATCATGTTACGGGATCGTGGGACAGAAATCGACGCTCGGTGCAAAAAATCAATTGAACATGATTTCGACTTGCCACTTAACTCGGCCTCCAATTTGATCAAGACCATTGAAGAATATCAAGCGGCCTACGAACGAGCTATGCGCTCCAACATTAATCCTTTCGGTGAAATTTCCGGTATCCTTTTGGTTCAGTTGCTTGGGCCGCGGATCAAATCTTTTTACGTTAGAGGAACAACAGCACTTGATCCGATTTTACATCAACTTGTGGGCGACCTGATGACAATGACGGTCACACACGCCATGCAATACTGGAAAGACTGATGAAAGCAAAGACCGAACAAGCGGCTCCACCGGATCGCCAATAGATCCGGCTCCCGGTGAGCCGCAGCGTTGGACGGTGACCACGAAACGAGATGATCCCCAAACTCAATAGGATAGATCTTGAATCGCCTCGCACCCAGGCGGAGCTTCGCACTTGGGTCGATGAGCTTCATAAACAGTTTGGTCAAACGGAAGAAGGTAAACGAGCTGTCCGCCTCAATGAGGGCGATTTCGTAAAGAAGTTCACAGAAGAGATCTGGCCACTCGCACTTTTTGCTGACGCTTTCTACAACAGGAGAACTGATGTCCTCTTCAAGCCCGTCATTGGCAACCAATCGTATGATGCCACCATTGTGGAACGGTCAACTCTCCGTATTCTGCAATATCTCCAGATTACCCAATCCTTCGATGGTTATCAGAAGTACCTTCGGATGCTCCATCTGGATCAGTATGGTCGCGCTCCTCTCACGGGCTCCGAAATTCGATGTGATCGCGCAACGCGGCACGTAGCGCAGACCTGGCCAAATGCGGTGGCGCACAAAGAGCTCCTGAGGCAAACTTTTCAGCAAATTCTAGATGCAGTAAATCGAAAGTCACTTATGCGGTATGAAGCAAACACTTCATTAATTATTGAGTTCGAGGACTATCACATTCACTCCGATGCAGATCGTGAGGCCCTCGATCAATTTGCCCACTCGGAGCTCATGAGAGCCGCGACAAACTTCACTGCGCTCTACTTGGTCAGCGACCGAGAGCGCCTGGCCTTTGGATATGCCAATGCGACTGCCGCTCAAAAATAAATGTTAAGTGAAGCACTTAACAAGGAGATGACCAAATGGACGACTTAAAAGATATAAGAGACAGAATGTCAAAACTACCAAACGATGAACTTATAAGAATACTGAATATTGATTTTGACAATTATCGTGAGGAAGTAATTGAAATAGTAAAAGAAGAGTTAAAGAAGAGGGATATAAAAGAGATTGATGCAGATAAGATCGAAGAACTACGCAAATCCAAGTTGGAAGAAGTTCCTACGGGATGGCTAGAATTTTATAATTATTGGCTTATTCCTGGAGGGATATTCTTCAATCTAATAATTGCCCCATTGACAATCCAGATCGAGTATCCAGGTGTCATGTTTATTTTTGGATTGATATGGTCTATTTTATTGGCCTTTTTATTATACGGTTTGCATAAGCGCCGTCTCTGGGGTTGGAAGCTAAATTGGGTTGTTCTTGTTATCGGAGTTTTATTAAATTCATTGGAATATTACACAATGGGTGTAATATTTTATTTTGTTGTTCTTATTTTAGGTGTGTTGATTTGGGTCCTCCCAAATTATGTATATTTCAAAAAGCGAAGACATTTGTTTACTTAAGATCATAAGCTCAAATTGGGGTCACCCACTACGTTCTAAAATTAAAACTTGTAATTGTCCAACAACCAAATCCAGCGGATGGCTTACAGCCTCCGCTGACCCCAGTCGTTGTTGGACGTGAGGACGGGGTTGATTAAATTGAATAATTTTTATCTCCTGTATAAGGACTTTCTTTCCTCTGTAAGGCCTTTGGAACAAAAGAATAGGCAAGAATGGGGCGTAAATTCTAAGACAACTTAACACCGTTAGCTCTTCATAAAGCTGCTCCCAGTCCCTCCGTGTTCATCCTGCTCGGGCAAAGTCGATGAATCCTTGTTCGACATCAGTTCCTATGAGCACAAAACGAACTCAATCCCAGACATAGGATTGACAATCTTACAACATTGTTATAATCTCCTTCCATGTCAAAAGAGGGTGAGGAGGGAAATTATGGACTATAAGGCATTTGTAGAAGAACAGATTGCTTCGATTAGAGAATCGGTGGGAAATGGCATTGCCATCAATGCACTGAGTGGTGGTGTGGATAGCTCCATCGTTACAGCTCTTGGGCACCGGAGTCTAGGCGACAGGCTCAAGACGGTGTTTATTGATAATGCGCTCATGCGAAAAGAGGAGCCAGAGAGGGTTGTCAAGATCTTTGCCAAAATGAGAATTCCTGTGCAACTGGTGGACGCAAAGGCCGAGTTCTTAGGCGTGCTGAAAGGCTTGACCGATCCTGAAGAGAAGCGTAACGCCATCACCAACACGTTCTATGCCAAGGTTTTTGGAAGACTTGTCCGTGAGACTGGAGCAAAGTTCCTGCTCCATGGAACGATTCTTACTGACATTGAAGAAACCGTGGCGGGCATTAAACGACAGCATAACATCCTTGCACAGCTTGGCATTGATTCGGAGAAGGAATACGGTTACAAAGTTTTGGAACCCCTTCAGACTATGCGTAAAGATGGGGTTAGAAGGGTGGCGAAGATTCTTGGCCTTCCTGTTGAAATCACGAAGAGGATTCCATTTCCAGGTCCTGCGCTGGCAACAAGAATTGTGGGAGAAGTTACGGAAGAACGGCTTGAGATCGTTCGAGAAGCGACAGCCATTGTTGAAAAAGAACTTGGCAAAACCCGGGCCTTCCAATACATGGCAGTGCTTCTCAATGACAAAGCCACTGGAATCCGAGAGGGCAAGCGTGAGTTTGGACAGATTATTGTGGTCCGCTGCATCAACAGTGTAGACGCGAGGACAGCGACGCCTACTAAAGTTTCTTGGGATAAACTCAATCGCATTAGCAAACTTATTACATCTATCAAGGGTGTGAATCGTTGCCTTTATGATCTGACGCCCAAGCCTCCGGCAACCATTGAGTATATTTGATCAATAGGCTTACGGGTTTGTTTCTGAGTATCGTCCGGAATAAGGATCAGTCCTTGGAAGGCCCATCCTTGTTTATTGTTACTCCATCAGATTGACAACAGATAAAGATGAATTCTGAAAGAAATATAAAAGCTTGCTCCCTCTTCTCCTTCTTCTTTTAATCGCTGCTTAGTTGAGCCTCAACTTTTTTAGTCAAGTGGGGTTGCTGAAAGGGGCCTTTTCCGAGACTACGAAATGGGGTCAGGCACCGGGAATAAGGTTAGCTTCATTGCTCCGCATTTGCAGAAGTTCTCGGAATGATGCTTCACTTAAGGCATTTGTATTTCTTACGCTATGCGCTTTGTCCTATGCTCTATGCGTTCTCTTGAACGGGTTCGGGAAGTTTTTCTAACTTAACTTTTGAGATCCTTTGACCTACCATTTCTACGATTTTTATACGCTTCCCCTCGATTTCAACCATGTCACCAACCTGTGGGATCTTTTGTAAGGCCGTCATCAAAAAACCTCCAAGGGTTTCATACTCCGAAGATTCTGGAAGCGAGATCTGATAGTCTTCTTTTAAATCCTTTAAGCTGATCGATGCATCAATCAAAAGGGTACCATCTGAAAGCAGAATTACAGGGCTTTCCACGTCATGTTCGTCCCTGATCTCCCCAACGATCTCTTCAAGTAAGTCTTCCAGGGTGACCAAACCCGAGACCCCGCCGTATTCATCCACCACCAAGGCCATATGGACCCTCTTTTTTTGCATCTCCCTCAGGAGGAGGCTGATTTTCATGGTCTCAGGAATAAAGAAAGGAGACTTAATGAGCTTCCGGATATCCGCCTGCCCTGTTTTTGTAAGGAGGGTGAGGAAATCCTTTGAATGGAGGATACCTCTAATGTCATTGATGTCCTTTCCATAGACAGGGTAACGAGAAAACTGCTCTTCTTCTATCATCGTCCTGATCTCCTGTGGTGATTTATCTATCTGGATGGTAACCACTTGAGTATCCGGAACCATTACCTCCTTAGCTGACATGTCCGTGAATTTAAAAACACTCTGGAGAATCTTTTCCTCCGCAGGTTCAAAAACACCACGTTTTCCTCCCTCCTTAATCAACATCCTCACCTCTTCTTCGGTGATATAGGTCGTTTCCGTGAGGGGTTTCCTGCCAAAGGGTCTGAGCACAAAGGCTGTGCTGAGAGTGAGGAATTTGACAATGAGGGAAACGATTTTTGAAAAGGTATCAATAGGCCTTACCGTCCAGAGGCCTATGGTTTCAGGATGCATCAATGCAATGGACTTCGGGACAAGTTCGCCGAAGATCACAGAAAAGTAAGTGATCATTACAACAACGATCGCAATGGCAATAGGTTCAGCCGCTATAGAGATTGCCTTAAAGGGGACCATCTGAAGGCCAGGCTTGATGACCTTGACAGCCGCTGCCCCACCGACCGCAGAAGCCAGGACACCTAAACCCGTAATTCCAACCTGAATGGTGGCCAGAAATCGGTCCGGTTCTTCTTTCAGTTTTAAAAAGATTTTTGCATTTCTTTTACCCCTTTCGGCCATCTGCTGGATATGGTTCTTTCTTGCTGTCACCACTGCAATCTCTGCCCCGGCAAGATAGCCGTTTAAGAGGATAAGAATAGCGATAAAAAATATCTCCCCAATGAGTTCTTGCATATCGACCTCCGTACTTTTCCATCTAATTCTTGAGCAAGAGCAGATAAAAAAACAGAAGTTTGTCGGATTTCATTAACAGGTTTAAAGAAGGATGATCTTTAAAAATTAATCTTTTTTAGACGTTCAATGGCCTCCTTCAGCCTTGATTCCTCCACTGTGAGGGCCATTCGAATATAACCCTCTCCGGCTTCTCCAAAACCATTTCCCGGGGTCGCTACGATGCCTGCCTTCTCAATGAGCAGGGTGGCAAACTGGGCGGAGGTATATCCTCCCGGGACCTGGATCCAGAGATAAAAAGTAGCTTTGGGTGGCTCTAGTCCCAGACCGATCTCCCGGAGGCCTTTCACCATGACATCTCTTCGCCGTTCATAGATTTGGATGATCTGCGGGATGGGGGTATCGAAATGATTCAGGGCTACAATGCCTGCTTCCTGGATCGCCTGAAAAAGACCGGAGTCAATATTAGTTTTGACCCTTCCCAGGCCGGAGATGATCCGGGCGTTGCCCACAGCAAAACCGATTCTCCAGCCTGTCATATTAAAGGTTTTAGAGAGGCTATGAAATTCAATTCCCACCTCTTTTGCCCCCTCGATCTCAAAGAAGCTCGGTGGCCGGTATCCATCGAAAGCCAGTTCAGAATAGGCCGCATCGTGACAGACAATGATTTGGTGGCGCCGGGCAAAGGCGACTGCCTCTTCAAAGAAGGATCGGTCCGCAATCGCGGAGGTGGGATTGTTGGGGTAATTGAGGAAGAGAAGTTTTGCCTTCTCAGCGACCTCCTCCGGAATCTCTGAAAGTTTCGGAAGAAAACCATTCTTTTTAAGAAGGGGAAGGAAGTATGGAACCCCGCCCGCAAAGAGGGTTGAGACACGATAGACCGGGTATCCCGGGCTGGGGACCAGGACATAATCTCCCGGATTGACAAAGGCAAGAGGGATGTGGGCAATGCCCTCCTTAGAACCGATGAGGGCGAGGATCTCCGTCTTCGGATCAAACCGGATGTGAAACCTCTTCTCGAACCATCTGGCCGCCGCCCCTCTGAACTCAATCATCCCCTCGTAAGAAGGATACCGGTGGTGTCTGGGATCCTCTGCCGCCTTTTTCAATTGCTCGATGATCGGTTTCGGTGTGGGGAGGTCGGGGTCTCCGATTCCGAGATCAATGAGGTCCATCCCCTTTTGCCTCATCTCCTCCTTCTTTTTATCGATTTCCGCAAAGAGATAGGATGGAATCTGATCAATCCGTTTCGCCTGTTCGATCCGCATCGTTTTTCCCTCTCCCTCCATTTTTCAGTGAATGACAGTCACGTACTCATCTTATTGGCTTTCCCTTCGAAATTCAAGTAAAAAGAGAGCCGTGACCCCTCACTTAAACGGGGTAGGGGCGACTTCAGTCGCCCTGAAGAGGCCCCGATTAAATCGGGACCTTACCCAGTGGGCCCCGCTTCAATGGAGCATTACAGAGGAGCCGGATTTTCATATTGACATCAATGTCCCTTCCTATCATAATTATAGGCAATTTCGGTTGAAAATGATTCTATGAAAAAAAGACCATTTCTGAAGACAGTTCTTCTTTTAACGGTCCTCCTCTCCTTCCTTTTCGGGTGTGCGGGCAAGGGAAAGGATGTTAAAACGATTAAAGGGGACCCTGAGATCCTTTATAAGCAGGGATTGGCCAAATTCAATAAAAGAGATTATTCTGATGCCCTGAAGATATTCGAACAGATCAAGTCGAGTTTTCCCGACAGTCCCCCTTATAGCCTCTGGGCCGAGCTCAAAATCGGCGATTGCCATTTCTTCAAAAAGGATTATGTCGAGGCCATTGCCGCCTATGAGGAATTTAAGAAAATCCATCCCACCCATGAAGAGATCCCTTATGTCCAGTATCAAATCGGATTGGCCTATTTTAATCAGATGCGCACCCTCGATCGGGATCAAACTTCCACCCGGAAGGCCCTTTCCAGCTTCGAATATTTAATCACCAACTATCCGCCGAGCATCTTTACGGATAAGGCAAAGGATAAGATTCAAACCTGCCGAAAGCAATTGGGGGATCATGAATTCTATGTGGGAAATTTCTATTATAAGGAGAAGAAATACAGGGCGGCGGCTGCCCGATTTGAGGGATTACTGGAGAAGTTTCCAAAGAGATCGGAGGAGGATAAGACGCTTTATCTCCTTGGAAAGAGTTATCTCGAGATCGATCAATGGAAAAAGGCGTCAGAGGCCTTCCGTAAGATTGTCAATGAATATCCAAAAAGTTCCTACTCCAAAGAGGCTAAGGCTATTCTTGATCAAGGCATAAGGGAGAAAAGGACATTCCTCCGTAAAGCAACGGTCACAGAGGCCAAGAAAAAGGTGGAGCAAAGAGAAGGAGAACCCCAGAGGATTGCGCTCATCAAATTTGAAGAGGAAAGGAGGCAACCCCTTCCCCTTCATGAAGAGAAGGCCCTGTTAAGCAAGGAGGCCGAAAAGGCCCATCCCGGGGAGGAAAGGAGAGTCTCCTCTTTCGATACGAAAGCGCCTGTCCCCGTAGAGGGTAAAAAGGTCACACCGCTTATCAGATACGAAGAGGAAGGAAGGCAGTTGGTGGCCTATTCTCCAGAGCCCGTAAAATCGATTTCTCCTGGAGAGGAGACCGTAAGGCAAGGGGAAGGGAAGGCACCCCTGAGGGTTGAGGTGAAACCCGACGAGGAAAAACGCACAGCCCTTTTACCTCCACCTTCATCTGAGGTAAAGGAGCAAAAAAAGGAGGGAGAAGCACCCAAAGGAGAGGTGGTCTTGAAGGAGGAAGCTGAGGTAAAAGAGAGGGAAAAGCGAGTCGCATCGCTCCCGAGTCCCGCCGCTCCCCCTAAGGAAAAGGAACCTTTGAAAAAGGGTGCCCTCCCCGAAACGGGCGATATCAAACTGGTCGAGCCCGGTTCCCCCATTGATATCACTTCGGACAGGGTAGAGACCTATTCGAAAGATAATCTGATCATCTTCAAAGGGAATGTGATGGCCCGGCAAAAGGATATCGTCATCTATTCCGATTCTCTTGAAGCGGTGATCCTCGAAGACGGCAAGGGAATTGAGAAAGTGGTGGCAGGAGGAAATGTGAAGATTCAGCAGGGAATGAGGGTGGCAAGTTGCGAGAAAGCCACTTTTTATAACCGGGATCAGAAAGTGGTGCTGACAGGGGATCCGAAGGTCTGGGAAGGCGAGAATATGGTCTCAGGAGATGAGATCATTGTGGATATCGAAAGAAATCGAATTGAAGTTAAAGGAGGACCGGGCCGCAGAGGAAAAGTGAAGCTTCTCCCCGGCGGGGAAATGGAGAAGCTGAAATGATAAAAACCCCCTCCCTTTTTTTATCCGCTCTCCTGCTTTTCCGCCTTCCGGATTTCTCCAATTTCCATACCCGCCTGCAATAGACCTTAAACCCACGGCGGTTTATTTGACAAATTAAAAAAAATCTAATAAAATGAATAACTTGTGATTTTTAGGAAGTCCTATGTTTGAAAATCTTTCATCCAAACTCGAATCTATTTTTAAGAAATTAAGAGGCCATGGGAAATTAACCGAGCAGAATATCCAGGAGGCCCTCAAAGAAGTCAGGATTGCCCTCCTCGAGGCCGATGTGAATTTCAAGGTGGTCAAGGATTTTATCCAATCTGTCCAGCAAAGGGCAATCGGCCAGGAGGTCATGGAGAGCATCACTCCCGCCCAGCAGCTCATCAAGATCGTGAAGGAGGAGATGACCTCCCTCATGGGTGGCGGGGAGCAGAGGATCAATCTCTCCGGAAGTCCGCCCGTACCGATCATGCTGGTGGGCCTGCACGGATGTGGAAAGACCACCACGGCTGCGAAACTTGCCCGACACTTTCAGGCAAAGAATAAACGTCCTTATCTTATCCCTGCAGATGTCTACCGTCCGGCAGCCATTGAGCAGTTGCAGAAGTTAGGAAGGGAATTGAAAGTCGATTTCTATCAGCCGGAACCCAGCCAGAGCCCACTCGATATCTGCCTCAGGGGAAGGGACGTTGCCTTGAAAGGAGGCTATGACCTGATGCTCATCGATACAGCCGGAAGGCTCCATATCGATGAGGCCCTCATGCTTGAACTTCGGGAGATAAAAGGTCACCTCAAGCCCAAAGAGGTGATCCTGGTGGCGGATGCGATGACCGGGCAGGATGCGGTAAACATCGCCAAGAATTTCAGTGAGCGTCTGGGCATCGATGGAATCGTTCTCACTAAAATGGATGGGGATGCCAGGGGAGGGGCTGCCCTTTCCATCCGATCGGTGACCCAGAAGCCAATCAAATTTGTAGGAATGGGAGAGAAGTTAGATGCCCTTGAGGTTTTTCATCCCGATCGGATGGCCTCGAGGATTCTGGGCATGGGCGATGTGATCAGCCTGATTGAGAAGGCAGAGGTCGCTTATGATGAGAAGAAGGCCAGGGAGCTGGAGCGAAAAATTCGAAAAGATTCCTTCACCCTGGAGGATTTTCGGGATCAACTCCTGCAGGTTCGCAAGATGGGATCCCTGGAATCGGTCCTGAGCATGATCCCCGGATTACCGAAAAGGATGAAGGGGATGGGAGGCCTTGATTTCGATGAAAAGCAATTGGTGAGGGTGGAGGCCATCATCAGCTCGATGACCCGCAGGGAACGAATCAATTTTACGATCATCAATGGAAGCCGAAGACTGAGGATTGCCAAAGGGAGTGGGACAACGGTGCAAGAAGTGAATCAGCTTTTAAAACAGTATGCCCAGGCCAGGAAGATGATAAAACGGTTTGCCCAGATGGAGAAGAAGGGATTCCATGGAGGAAGAATGAACTTCTTTTCGTGATGGGGACGATTGACCGCAAAGTTGGAATGATGGAACAATGAAATAACGGGTTTGTTTACCAATTCCGGACGAAGGAGGTGTCCAAGAGAAATGGCTGTTTCGATGAGATTGATGAGGTATGGTGGGAAGAAAAAACCTTTCTATCGCATTGTGGTTTCGGATCGTCGTTCTCCAAGGAATGGAAGGTTTATCGAACAGGTAGGGACTTACGATCCCAATAAAGATCCAGGAGAGTTCCATTTTAAAGAAGAGAGGGCGATTCACTGGCTGAGGAAGGGGGCTCAGCCCACACCGACGGTACGTCAACTTCTGACCCAGGCAGGGGTCTCGAAGAAGTTGGCGGAGAGCAGATAGGATTGAAATGCCTTTTCCCAAAGGTTGACCCGTTCGAGGGCGCCAAACTGTGCCTTTGAAGGCAGGGGCGAAAAGCGCCGCTTCGGGTCAACCCTGAACAGGCTCGAGCCTTCGGGCTGGAGTGCCGAAGGGTTGACTTTCAGGGATCTCCTTCAGGACTGCTGCTGTAAGTGGAGGTGGGGTTATGAGTGCAAAGGATTTAATCGAGTATATCGCAAAGGCATTGGTGGACCATCCCGAACAAGTGAGAGTCTCTGAGATTGAAGGGGAGAAGACCTCCGTCATTGAACTCTCTGTGGCAAAAGAAGATTTGGGGAAGGTGATTGGAAAACAGGGCAGAACGGCCAGGGCGATCCGGATCATCCTGGGGGCCGCTTCTGCCAATTTAGGAAAGCATTCTGTTTTAGAAATCATCGAATAGGAGAGTCCCGGGAAAATAGTGGTCCTCTCGGGGCGCATTCCTCTCCTCCCTGGCTCCTGCAGGAACAGGCAGGGATTTTCAAAAAGGATGAGGGATTTCCAGGCTTCTCCGGAAATCTCCACAAGGGTTCATGGAGAGCGATCTTTGCCTGATCGGAAAAGTGGTGAAACCCCATGGGGTCAGGGGGAAGATCAAAGTGGATTACTTCGGGGGGGATCTCATCCGTTTTCGAGCTTATCGAAAGATCTACCTCAAGGACGATCTCGGCAGATGGAAACCCTATGAGGTCCTGAACGTAGCCCCTCAACCTCCCCGTCTTATCCTCCAATTACAAGGAGTCGAAAGAATGCAAGAGGCAGAGTCTCTGACCGGAAAGGAGATCTATGTCAGGAAGGAGGAGATGCCTGAGTTAGAGAAGGGGGAGTATTACTGGTTCGAGATCCTGGGGGTATCTGTTGAGACGGAGAAGGGGAAAAGACTTGGAAGGGTGAAGGAGATCTTCCCGACGGGAGCCAACGATGTCTATGTGATCGGGGGAAAGCGTAGGGAGATCTTCCTGCCGGCGACGGAAGAGGTGATCCAGAGTATCGACCGTGAACGGGGAGTGATGAAAGTGATATGGATGGAAGGTCTATGGGAGGAAGAGGATGAGATTTGATATCCTGACCCTCTTCCCGAACATGTTTTCATCTCCTCTTCAGGAGAGCATTCTCGGAAGGGCGATCGCAAAGGGACTCATCGAGATCCGGATCGTCAATGTCCGGGACTTTGCCCTGGATCCGCATCAGATCGTCGATGATGCCCCTTACGGGGGAGGGCAGGGAATGGTGATGAAGGTGGAACCCATTGCCCGGGCCATGGATTGGTTGAAGTCTCAAAGCACTTCTGCGTGGACCATCTATTTGACCCCGCAGGGAAAGACTTTGAATCAGAGGATTGCCCGTGAGCTCTCCGCCCGACCTCACCTCATCGTCCTCTGCGGTCGATATGAGGGGGTGGATGAGAGGGTGAGGGGACTTTTTATCGATGAGGAAATATCCATCGGGGATTATGTCCTCACCGGAGGGGAGCTGGCGGCCCTGGTCCTGATCGATGCGGTCTCAAGGCTCCTGCCCGGGGTGTTGGGGTCGGATCGCTCCGCTGAAGAGGATTCTTTCTTTCACTCCCTGCTGGAGTATCCCCAGTATACTCGACCTTCGAGCTTCAGGGGACTTCCTGTTCCCGAGGTTCTCCTTTCCGGAAACCATTCAGCCATCTCTCTCTGGAGGAGAAAGCAGGCGCTCAAACGGACCTATTTGAGAAGACCGGATCTTTTAACCGGGGCCAACCTCTCCCGGGAGGATGAAAAACTCCTGGAAGAGATCCTCCGGGAGTCGCAAGAAGAGAAGCGAAGAGATGGAGGCTAATCTCTACATCGGATTGGTTCATTATCCCATTTATAATAAGAGAGGAGAGGTGGCCACGGCCGCCGTGACGAACTTCGATATCCATGATATTGCCCGCTGTGCAAGGATGTTTGGCCTGGGAGGGTTCTTCATCATCACCCCGCTCGAAAGCCAGGTGCAATTGGTGGAGAGGCTGATCCGCCATTGGGTGGAGGGTGAGGGATCAATTTATAATCCCACGCGGAAGGAGCCTCTCTCCCTGGTCCGTATTTTCAGAAGCATTGATGAGGCGGAGCAGGAGATCTATCACCTCTGGAAGAAGAGGCCAAAGAGGATTGCGACCGGGGCATCCCTTCCCATCCACCCTCTCGGCTTCGGAAGGTTGAGGGAATTACTGAAGGACAGGGAAACCCCATTTTTTATGCTCTTCGGAACAGGATGGGGACTGACCCGGGAAGTCAAAGAGAATTCAGACTATATATTGGCACCGGTCGAAGGAAAGGGTTATAATCACCTATCCGTCCGGTCAGCCGTAGCCATTATCCTGGATCGGCTGTTAGGAGACAGAATGAGCAGTTCGGAGTCATGAGTTCGCCGTTCGGGGAAATTATTTTTAGTTATCTTAAATACTTCGAGCTCAAAACTCCGAGCTTCGAACTTATTTTGGAAGGGAGAATAAGATGAATCCGTTGGAGATGGTCGAAAGAGAACAGTTAAGGACAGATCTTGTCGATTTGAGGGTGGGCGATACCGTTCGGGTCCATGTGAAGATCGTTGAGGGAGATAAGGAAAGGATACAACCCTTTGAGGGGGTGATCATCCAGAAGAAAGAAGGAGGGATTCGTTCCACCTTTACCGTAAGAAAGATCTCTTACGGAATTGGAGTGGAGAGGATCTTCCCCTTGCATTCTCCCCGGATCGATCGGATCGATGTGATTAGCCATGGGAAAGTGAGACAGGCCAAACTCTTCTATCTCAGAAACCTGAAGGGGAAGGCTGCCCGGATTCGAGGCGAAAAGAAACAGGCCAACTAACACAACCTTGGAATATCGGAATAATAGAGTAATGGAACGATGGAGAAAGAAGAATTTCTTTGAATATCCAATATTCCATTATTCCATCACCGCATCCATCCGGATGGAATACTGATGCTTTTCCCGTCCCTTCCAGAACAGCCCATGGATTACTTTGAAAAGATGTATACCCGCCGGGGCTATCAGCGGATCGCCGGGGTGGATGAGGCGGGAAGAGGACCTCTGGCCGGCCCCGTCGTAGCGGCGGCGGTCATGCTCCCGCCGGAAGGCATTGGTGAGCGGCTTTTCGATTCGAAAAAGATCTCCGTAAAAAAGAGGGAAGAGCTCTTTGAGGCGATCCGATCAAAGGCGTTGGGAGTGGGCATTGGAATTGCCAGCCAGGAAGAGATCGACCTGTTCAACATTCTTCAGGCCACACTTAAAGCGATGGCCACCGCAGTTCAGAACCTTCCTCTCTCTCCCGACTTTGTTCTGATCGATGGGACGCAGGGTATCGAGCTCCCACTCCCGCAAAAACCCATCCGCAAAGGCGACCAGCTTTCAAACTCCATCGCAGCCGCCTCGATCATCGCCAAGGTGACCCGGGACCGTATGATGCTGGACTGTCATCAGAGGTATCCCCAGTATAATTTTGCAAAACATAAGGGCTACGGGACCCAAGAGCATCGGAAGGCGATTGAACGGTTCGGCATCTGTGAGCTTCACCGAAAAACCTTTCGAGGGGTAAAGGAATACCTGTGAGGGGGGGGAAGGGGAGAAAAATTCCAAATCCGAAGCTCGAAATTCGAAATGGTTTAATTTCTTTATTTCGGATTTGAATCCTGTGCAAAATATGGACAAAAAGAGACTCGGCAGGAGGGGTGAAGAGGTGGCCCTCCATTTTTTAAGAAGGAAGGGTTACCGCATCATCGAGAAAAATTATGCCTGCAGGATGGGTGAGGTGGATATCATTGCCAAGGAGAAGGATACCCTTGCCTTCATTGAAGTCAAGACCCGAACCTCCACTGAATTCGGTCCCCCTCAATTGGCTGTGGATCAGAGAAAACAGGAGCAGCTTTCCAAGGTTGCCCTCTATTTTTTAAAGGAGAGGAATCTCAAAGATGTGAAGGCCCGTTTTGATGTGGTCGCCATTCTTCTTGGCCCGAGAGGGGAAGAAGTGGAGCTGATCAGGGATGCCTTTAATGTGAGATACGGGTGAAAAAAGAGGAAGGCCCGTTGGCTTTTCTGCGGTTGACCTTGAAACAGAGTATAACTTCATCAGAATGAGAGGAACCATTGACAGGTCTTAAATTTCTCATTACAATTTAATCAAAAATGCGCTGGGGGAGCCCAAAAGGCTGAGAGTCCCTGTTTTCTCATATGATTCATGAACAGGGAGACCCCATGAACCTGTCTGGGTAATTCCTGCGAAGGGAAGCGGAGACAAATTGAAAGCCGTAATACCTCCCATGGAATTACGGCTTTTGTTTTTTAGTTGATAAGTCATGGTTAAAGAGAGGAGGATGCGAAGACAGAAGATGGGACTTGACGAAAAGATCATCACCCGGGCGATTATTGATCGATATTACGAGAAATTAAAAGAGAACCTGTCCGTTGACGTGTCAGTGGTCGGAGGCGGTCCATCCGGCCTGGTCTGCGCCTATTATCTGGCCGGGAATGGATTAAAGGTTGCCCTCTTTGAGAGAAAGCTCTCAATCGGAGGCGGAATGTGGGGCGGGGGAATGATGTTCAATGAGATCGTTATTCAGGAGGAGGGAAAGAGAATCCTCGATGAGTTTGGAATTCGATCCCAGCCCTACGGAGAGGGTTATTATACTGCAGATTCCATTGAGACCATCTCCACCCTCTGTTCAAAGGCAGTGAAGGCAGGTGTTGCCATTTTTAATCTGATCAGCGCTGAGGATCTCATCCTCCGGAAAAACCGTGTCAGTGGCCTTGTCCTCAACTGGACAGCCGTGGAGATGGCCAATCTGCATGTCGATCCTCTGACCATCGAATCCAGATGCGTGGTGGATGCCACAGGTCATGCCACAGAGGTGGTGGCCATTCTCCAGAGGAAGAATGATGTCCGGCTATTCACGGAGACAGGCAAGATCGTTGGAGAGAGGTCTCTATGGGCAGAGGCAGCAGAGAAGGATACCCTGATCAATACAAAGGAGGTTTATCCCGGCCTCTATGTGGCTGGAATGGCGGCCAATGCCACCTTTGGTTCTTACCGGATGGGGCCCATCTTCGGGGGAATGCTTCTCTCAGGGGAAAAGGTGGCTTCTTTGATCATAAGAGAATTAGGGAGATCCCAATGAAACGGATATTGACGATTGCCGGATCGGATTCAGGAGGAGGGGCAGGGATTCAGGCGGATCTCAAGGCAATCACTCTCCTGGGTGGTTTCGGGATGAGTGTCCTGACTGCCATCACCGCACAGAATACGATCGGAGTTCAGGCGATCCAGGAGGTGCCTGCTTCTTTTGTGGAAAAGCAGATGGATTCGGTTCTCTCGGATATCCGGGCGGATGCCGTCAAGACAGGGATGCTGGCCAATAGTGAAATCATCGGAGTGGTAGCCAGAAAGATTAAAGAGTATGGGGTCAGGAGAGTGGTCGTCGATCCGGTCATGGTCTCCAAGAACGGGGCCTCTCTTCTGAGGAAGGATGCGCAGGAAACCCTTCTTCACCGGCTGATCCCCCTTGCGACGGTGGTGACTCCCAATCTATCGGAAGCATCCGTTCTTGCGGGATCAACCATCCATTCGGTGGAGGGGATGAAAAGGGCTGCCCGGCGTATTTACGAGTTCGGGGCAAGGAATGTGGTGGTTAAGGGTGGCCATCTGAGGGGAAAGCCCATAGACATCCTTTATGATGGGAAGAGATATTTTGAGATGGAGGCCAGAAGGATTGAGTCCCCGAATACCCATGGGACAGGCTGCACGTTTGCCTCTGCGATTGCCACATTTTTAGCCAGAGGGGACAGCGTTGCCGAGGCAGTAAGAAAGGCAAAAGATTTCATCACCCTTGCGATTGAGTCGGGTTTCAGCCTGGGCAGAGGGACAGGTCCCACCAACCCTGCGGCCCATGTCCTGAGGGAGGTAGAGCGCTACCCGGTCATCCAGGAATTAAAAAAGGCAGTGGAGGTATTAAAGAAGTACAGGATTGGGGACCTCATTCCGGAGGTCTCTTCCAATCTGGGATATGCCCTTCCCTGGGCGCAGGGGATCGGGGATGTGGCTGCCTTTCCGGGGAGGATAGTCCGATTCAAGGATTCGATCACCACTTCGGGCGATCCGGAATTCGGTGCCTCCCGGCATGTCGCCCGGATCATTCTGACAGTCATGCGATTTCATCCGGAATATTGCGCCGCGATGAATATAAGATATTCCAGAGAGACGGTGACTAGGCTGAAAAGAAAAGGTTTCGTCGCGGGCTATTTTAACCGGAGGCTCGAGCCGAAAAAGGTCAAAGAGACGGAAGGCTCGTCACTCGAGTGGGGAGTGGAAGGGGTTCTGAAAAAATCACCACGGGTCCCTGACTTCATCTATGATGAGGGCGATATTGGCAAAGAACCGATGATCAGGGTGTTAGGGAAGGATCCTATGGAAGTTGTCAGTAAGATTTTAAAAATAGCTTATAGCAAATAATGTATAGCCATATCATTATCGTCAATCGTTAACTATTAACCATAGGCTATCAGCCATTCGAAAAGAAGGTGATGTTATGACTCAAAAGATTCAGGCGCAAAAGGGGATCATTACAAAAGAGATGAAAGGGGTGGCCCGGGAGGAGGGGGTATCCCCTGAGTGGCTTCGGGAAAAAATCGCTTCTGGCCGGATCGTTATCCCGGTGAATCGAAGCCATCGAGGGGTCAAACCCGTTGGAATCGGCGAAGGCCTCAGGATCAAGGTCAACACCAATCTCGGGACCTCTTCCGACCATGTGTATTTGGAAGAGGAGTTGAAAAAACTGAAGGTTTCCCTCCAGGCAGGAACGGATACGGTGATGGACCTCAGTACGGGTGGGGATATCGATGCCATTCGCAGAGAGGTCATCCGGCACTGTCCGATTCCTATCGGCACGGTTCCGATCTATGAAGCGGCTATCTCGGCAGCCAAGAAGCGGAAGGCCCTTGCCAAGATGAGGGTGGAGGACCTCTTCGAAGTCATCGAACGTCAGGCAGAAGAAGGGGTTGATTTTATCACGGTTCATTGCGGCGTGACCCGAAGTGCCGTGGAGAGGTTGAAGCATTCGCGGAGGCTTTTAGGAGTCGTTAGCCGTGGGGGGTCTTTCCTCATTGAATGGATGATCTACAACGGCCGGGAGAATCCCCTTTATGAACATTACGACCGGCTCCTAAAGATTGCCAAAAAATATGATGTGACATTGAGTTTGGGAGACGGATTGAGGCCGGGCTGCCTGACCGATGCGACCGATCGACCCCAGGTGGAGGAGACGATTCTCCTCGGAGAGTTGACCGAGAGGGCATGGGCAGAAGGCGTTCAGGTGATGATCGAAGGGCCGGGTCACGTTCCCCTTGACCAGATCGAAGCGAATGTCCTGTTGGAAAAAAGGCTGTGCAAAGGGGCCCCGTTTTATGTCCTGGGGCCACTGGTCACGGATATCTCTCCGGGATACGACCATATCACCTGTGCGATCGGTGGGGCGATTGCCGGCAAAGCCGGTGCTGATTTTCTCTGTTATGTGACCCCCTCGGAACATTTGAAACTGCCCTCTGTAGAGGATGTCCGGGAAGGGGTGATCGCCACCCGGATTGCCGGTCATGCGGCGGATATCGCAAGGGGAAACCGCAGGGCGATTGAGCGCGATTCAGAGATGGCAAGGGCCCGAAAGGATTTCGACTGGAAGAGACAGATCGAGCTCTCCGTTGATCCGGAGAAGGCAGAACGCTATCACGAAGAGGGGAAGTCCGCCGAAGAGGATGTCTGCACGATGTGCGGGGAATTCTGTGCCATCAAAAGGGTTAAGGACTTCTTCGAAAAGGATTAGGGATCCGCAGGTGGGGGGCTGATCGGGTCAGGCTCCCCTCTTCAACTTTTCAAATTCCGGCCTCACCAGTTTTTCAAAGCAATCCGGACAGATCCCGTGGCTGAATTCCGCTTCCGAATGTTCTTCAATGTATTGTTCCACCTGTTCCCAGTAGTTCTGATCATTGCGTATCTTTTTGCAGTAGCTACAGATGGGCAGTAACCCCTGAAGCTGCTTCACTTTCAACAGGGCCTCCTCCAGTTCCCTGACCCGGTTGGAAAGGGTCTTCTGTAAGTTCAGGATACGCAGTCCCACCTCGATGCGGGCGCGCAGTTCCCGGACATCAAAAGGCTTCGGGATATAATCATCCGCTCCGGCCCTGAGACCCACTACGAGGTCTTCCTTTCGGTCCTTTGCCGTGAGGAGGATCAGATAGGTGAGCTTGAGACGATCGCACTGGCGAACCTTACGGCAAACCTCCAGGCCATCCATCTCCGGCATCATCCAGTCGAGGATGGCCAGGGAAGGGGGATCCTCTCCCTGAAGGACCTCCC
>Ga0209609_10000513_pt1 | contig 23232 bp, 17 predicted proteins | sample LakKivw325mmetaG_FD_184136 | JGI IMG/M metagenome (GOLD analysis project Ga0209609, IMG submission 184136) | Anoxic lake water microbial communities from Lake Kivu, Rwanda to study Microbial Dark Matter (Phase II) - Lake Kivu water 325m metaG... | ecosystem: Environmental > Aquatic > Freshwater... | reverse complement strand
AGGTGGTGGAGGGCATGGTGGGTGCGGGTGGTGAAAGTGAGCAAAGTATATCCAGGGAAAATGATTACAATAATTAGTCGGGGTAAAATAGTAACAGGGACCACATGGATAATAAGCCGTCGGCGTGCAGGGGTTTGGGCAGTAATTGGTTGTTAATACACATCCGGATGGGCTGATAACGCAGGATTGCGCGGCTTTATCGCAGGTAGTGCATTCAGAGGACTCCTGATTAAGCTGGCTCTGAAGCTGGTCGCTCTGGTTTTGTAAGCTTCGGAGCTCGGCTTGCGCGGCCGCCAGATTGCTTTGAGTGGTTGCCAGGGATAGGCTTAGCTGCTGCACTTGAAATTGGAGGTCTTGCACTTCTTTCTCGCTGGCAGAAGGTGTACAGGCTGCACCGACAAATGTAAGTAAAAGCAGCAAAGCAGTGAGTCCGAATACTTTCTTTAACATTTCACGCCTCCCTTTGGTGCAACATGGTTGTTTAGGAAACGACCGATCAGGTAACAACACACGTGCCCGTGGACTAATTGAACTATAGGTCGCTAAAAATAATTTGTCAAATGGCAGCAGGCATGAAACTATTCATGTTTTATGAGTCCGTGAAAATTTTACAATTCATTGACAGTCTTGTCGTTATCTGGCCAGGGGCGCGTAGACCATTTCATATAAGCGAGCGTACAGGCCTCCCCGGCGTAGTAGCTCATCATGACGCCCTTGCTCCACAAGCTTTCCGTTGTCGATTACCAATATAAGGTCGGCATCGCGGATAGTGGACAGGCGATGAGCGATAACCACAGTTGTCCGGCCTTTTAAAAGATTCCGCAGACCTTGCTGAAGAATGTGTTCACTATAAGAGTCGACGCTGGCTGTAGCTTCATCGAGCAGAAGTATGGCCGGATTTGCCAGAAGAGCCCGGGCGAAGCTAATTAACTGGCGCTGCCCCATGCTCAGATTTTGTCCACGCTCCTCCAATTTCGTGTCATATCCTTTCTCCAATCGGAGGATAAAATCGTGAGCGCCTACGGCCCTGGCGGCATTGATTATCTCATCTTCTCTGGCCTCGAGATTTCCGTAGCGTATATTATCCCGCACCGTGCCCGAGAACAGAAAAGGGTCCTGGAGCACGAGTCCCAACTGACGGCGGTAAGCGGTAATGTCGATATCGCGTAAATCGTCGCCGTCGATGAGTATGCGCCCCTTTTCGACATCGAAGAAGCGGGCTACGAGACTGACGATGGTGCTTTTTCCAGCGCCAGTGGGCCCCACTAGAGCCACTGTCTTTCCCTCGGGTATGTGCATGTTCACGTCATGAAGCACTTCAACATCGGGCTCGTAGCTAAATGACACGCCATCGAACCTGATATCTCCGCGTATTCGACCGAGTTTGATTTTGCCGGTGGCTATTTCCGGCTTCACGTCAAGCAGTTCAAAAATGCGGGCACCAGAAGCCATTGACATCTGGAGCTGCGAGTATTCCATGGTCAGCGACCGGATGGGGTCGAAAAAATTCTGCATATAAAGGATAAAGGCAAGTAATGTGCCTACCAGAAGGGTGCCGTTTAGCACCCCGCTGCCGCCATAAAGCACTATGATGACAGTTGAGAGTGCCAGGAGCAGTTCCACTCCGGGCATCATGACCGACGATAATTTGGCGGTCTGTACGTTGGCATCGAAATGGCTGTAATTTACCTGCTCGAAATGTTGAGAGTTCAGTTCTTCGCGGGAAAGGCTTTGTATGACACGCACACCGGAAATGTTTTCCTGTAGAGCGGCGTTCACCGGCGCCAGTGCCTGCCGTACCTTGATAAAGGAGCGTCGGGCAGTGGTTTGCCATAGCATTATGAATAGTAAAGAGAAAGGGTACCACTGTCAGAGTCAGCAGTGCCAGCTTAAGGCTCATGGCAACCATGGCGATTATGATGGCAATCAGGCTGATAATTTCGCCGGCTACCCAGAAAACACCGGAATCAAGGAAGTCGCCCACCTCGCCTACATCGTCCTGCACGCGTGACATGATGCGACCGACCTCGTTGCTTTCTATAAACTTCAGGGGTAGACGCTGTAGGTGGTCGAATAGCTGGCTTCGCAAGTTGAGCAAAATGCTCTGCCCCAGGCGGGCTTCAACTCTTATTTGAGCGTAATATGACATGCCGTTGAGCAATGCTACACCGATGAAGAGAAGGACGATAAGGTTTAGTCCGCTTAGATTGCCGGCGACGATGTATTTGTCTTCGGCTACGCCCACCAGATACGGGTTTGCCACAATGGTCAGGGTATATAGAAGGGTGGCTACGATAGTCAGCGGTAAGGCAATTTTATACGTCGCGAAATACTTGGCTAACCTTGAAACGACGTGGGAGTCGTACGGTTTGCCGAATACGATGTCGTCCGATATGCGGAGGCTGCTCAGTCGTTCACTTCTGACACGCGTCGTCTGGAGACTGTCTCCTTCGGGAAAGACCGAAGCAACCTCCTCCTCAACTTGCGCCAGTGCCGCTGGCTCGATAAATTCCTCTTGCTGTTCAAATTGCAGACCGTAGAGCTGCTGATACCAGCCATTTTTCGTCATGAGTTCTTCATGTTTGCCACGTTCGACAATCTCGCCGTCTTTAAGCACCAGAATCAGATCCGCCATCTGTACTGAGCGCAGGCGGTGGGCAATAATAAAAGTCGTCCGGCCTGACGGTAGCTCTGCCAGCGTTTGCTGCAATAGATATTCAGTTTCGGCATCAAGGCTTGATGTGGAGTCATCCATAATCAAAATGCTTGGATTGAGCAAAATAGTGCGGGCAATGGCCAGCCGCTGTTTCTGACCGCCGGATAAGGTTATACCTCGTTCCCCAACCCAGGTTTCGTAGCCCTCGGGTAGACTCATGATAAAGTCATGTAGACGTGCCGTCCTGGTCGACTCCATTATTTCTTCCAGGCTGGCGTCGGGTCTTCCATAGCTGATGTTCTCCCTTATGGTGGCCGAGAATAGAAATGTGTCCTGATGGACGATGCCGACATGTCTTCTTACAGAGGCGAGCGTCATATCGCGGATGTCAGTACCATCTATAGTGATGCGCCCGGCAGTGACGTCGTAGAAGCGCGGTATCAGATTGGCTACTGTAGACTTGCCGCTGCCGCTGGCGCCTACGAGTGCGATTATCTGTCCGGGTTGGGCCTCAGAACTTACGTTTTTAAGGGCAGTGCCGTGGGAATCATAGCTGAAGGAAACGTTATCGAAGCGGACTGTTCCTTTTATTTCCTTAACATCAATGGCATCGGGTTTCTCCCTTACCGGAGACACCTGGTCTATTACCTCAAAGATTCGCCGGCCTGATGCCATGGCTCTGGAGAACAGTATGCTCAGCCATCCCAGTATATATACCGGGGTGCTGAGCATGGCCAGGTAAATGAGGAACTGCGCCAGTTCGCCCTGTGTCAGGCTGCCGGCTATAACTAGCCTGCCGCCGAACCAGAGGACAACGCCCATCGCCAGTAGTAAGGCAAAGCTCATGGCCGGACTGTTTGATGCCAGCAAGTTATTAGCTTCGATCTCCTGATTGTAAATGACTTCAGCCTGGTCGTGGAATTTCCGGCTCTCGAATTCCTCGCGAGCGAAAGCTCTTACCACCCTCATACCTGTCAGATTCTCCTGCAATATAGTGCCGAGGTCGCCGATGCCCTGCTGAATCTTTATCCATAGAACGCGCAGTCGCTGGTTTATAGCAACGGTACGAAAGGAGATAAACGGCAGCACGCTTAAGCTGATCAGTGCCAGCTTCCAGTTGATTACCAGGAGAACGACGGTTATGGCCACCATAAGCAGCATAAAATAAAGGCCGCGTAATAGGGCGAAACCGACAAACATACGGACGGCTTCAACGTCTGAGGTGGCCCGTGACATGAGTTGCCCTGTCTGAGCGCGGTCGTGAAAGGCATAGCTCAGTGTCTGGAGGCGGTTGTAAATCGTATTGCGCAGGTCGTAGGCAACTCTGTTGGACAGAAACTCGGCCAAATAGCCCTGCCCGTAGCTGAAGAGACTGCGAAGTACACCGGCTACGAGTATGGCTAGGGCTAGGAGAACAATGGTGCTGTGCTGGCCTGAGCCGAGTGCCAGGTCGATAGCCTGGCCGGTGAAGCGAGGTATCAGGATGGTCAGCGCGGCTCCAGCGAACAGGCAAATATAAGCTAGTGCCGCCCGCCGCCAGTATTTCCAAAAAAGTGTAGCTACCCGTGTAAAAATATTTATTTCCCTATATTTATATTATCACTTACAGACCGCTCAATGCTGAAATAGTTACTTAAAAAGTCTGGACTAATAACTGGTGCTTTGCTACACTTACGAGGATATTTAGTTGCCTGATAATGGAGGGAATATGGGAAAAATTGGTAAATTTTTCACGGCAATGTTTATCTTGGCAGCAGTAATATCGTCGGCATGCAGCCCGACGACTGGTGGCACATCTGCGCCGACGGAGTCGACTACAGAAGGAGGCAACCTGATGCAGTGGTCAAGTCCGCCATCGATGATGATAGACCAGAAAAAGCAGTACACGGCGACGATTAAAACAAACTACGGGGACATCCAGATTGAGCTTTTTCCAAAGGATGCCCCTCTAACTGTGAACAATTTTGTTTTCTTGGCTCGCCAGGGTTTCTACAACGGCGTGAAGTTTCACCGCGTGGTGAAGGGTTTCGTAATTCAGGGTGGTGACCCTACAGGCACCGGCGCTGGCGGTCCAGGATACAAGTTTGCCGATGAAAAAGTTACTAAGAACTATGTTGCCGGTATTCTGGCTATGGCCAATGCCGGACCTAATACTAATGGCAGCCAGTTCTTTATCACGTTATCCGATCTCAGCAGCAGACTGCCCAAAAAATATACTATCTTCGGTCAGGTTACCGGCGGCTTCGACGTAGTGCAGAAAATAGGGGATGTACCTGTGAAAGCCCAGTTTCCGGGAGGTGAGGTGTCATCACCTACCGTCGATGTACATATAGACAGCATCACTGTCGAAGAAAAATAGCTGTAAGTCTGCTAACTGGTTTAAGGTTGGTTTTTAGGTATCTGTTCGGTAGGTTCTCTGGAGAAACCCTCTTCCTCAAGCTTTTCCATTATACGAGCAGCTCTGGGATAGCCGATGCGCAGCCGGCGCTGCAAGAAGGATGTGGATATGTATTTGTGCTCTTTAGCCAGCTGCCGGGCGGCCTCCATCATGGAATCTTCGCTGCCCTTATCGGCTGAAGCCAGCTGGCTCATATCCTCGAATCGAACTGGCTCCATCTCAGCCCTTTTTTGATTGCCCCAGAAATAGACGACCCTCTCGGTTTCGGCATCCGAGACAAAGGTGCCCTGCAGTCGCTTGGGCTTGGCAGCGTCAGTAGGCATGTACAGCATGTCGCCTCTACCAAGCAGCTTCTCGGCGCCTGCAGCGTCGAGTATGGTACGCGAGTCTACCTGTGAGGTGAGTGCAAAGCTGATGCGGGTGGGGAAATTGGCTTTAATCAGGCCGGTCACAACATCGACGGATGGGCGTTGGGTGGCCACGATCAGATGTATTCCTGTGGCGCGCGCCAGCTGGGCTAAGCGGCATAACGTACGCTCTACCTCATCGAATGCCGCCATCATCAAGTCGGCCAGTTCGTCTATCACCAGCACTATATACGGCATTGATTCACCCGAATGACGGTTCTTGTTATAGCCTTCGATGTTTCGCGCCCCGACCTGTGCGAACTTTTGGTAGCGGTTGTCCATTTCCTGGTTAAGCCAGCGGAGTGCCAGCACTGCTTTATCAGCATCGACAACAACGGGAGCTACAAGATGGGGTAAGCTGTTGAAATTTACCAGCTCGACGCGTTTGGGGTCGATCATTATAAACTGGACGTCGTCAGGGGTATTATGCAAAAGCAGACAGCAGATAGTAGAGTTAAGACAGGCGGTCTTGCCGCTGCCGGTAGCTCCGGCGATGAGCAGGTGAGGCATTCGAGCCAGGTCGGCAGCTACTGTTTCACCACCGGCGCCCTTGCCAAGAGCCAGTGCCAGCTTCGATTTAGTGCTGGCTTTTTGAAACGAGGCAGACTCGATTACGCTTCTAAGATTGACCAGGCCGAATGACGTGTTGGGGACCTCGATGCCAACAATTGATTTTCCGGGTACTGGTGCTTCTATTCTTATACTTGACGCGGCTAGGGCCAAAGCCAGGTCGCTGGCCAGAGCGCTTATACGGTCCACTTTGACTCTGGTTTTCGATATCTCCTCAGTACGGACTTGAATTTCACCGTCTTTATCCCGTTCTCTGATTTCCTTGTATTTACGGTCCCAGCCGGGCTCTACGCCGAACTGGGTTACGGTGGGACCGACGTTTATCTGGACCACTTTGGCATCGACGCCGTAACTGCCAAGTGCTTCTTCAATAAGCTGTGCACGTTTCTGAATTTCAGTCTTACTCAGCTCGACCTCTGTGGGTTCGTCCAGTATGTTTATAGGGGGTAATTGCCAGCCCCCAGCAGTGAGGACAGGCTGGCGTTTTCCCGGTTCCCAGGCTTCAGGTTTTGTAACTTCTGCAGCCTTGGGTGCATTTATAATCGGAGCCGGTTCGGCTATCGGTTCTTTTTCTTTGATGGGCTCTAGCTTACTATATTCGATTTCCCTTGGAGTTTGTTCCGGTTCGACCTTGGCCGGACGTTGACTGGCCCGTTTTATAGCCTGCCATATCATTACAAAGAACTTGCCAATGCCTTTGAATATAGCTGTGAACAAGCCGCTCAACATTCGCCATGTCCAGCGCGGGACGATAATCAAAATGCCCAGAAAAACGAGGCCAAATAGTCTTAGAGCTGAAATGAAATAGTCTTCGGTGATAATACTTCTGCCGATGTCGCCTCCAAGCGAATGTTCGCCTACTACGCCGGTGCCAGGGCTGAAAAAGGCCAGTATTCCCCAGACAGCAAAGGCTAAAGGAATTCCGCCCAGCCACCATTGCCAGTATTTAGTGAAGAGCCAGAACTTTCCGCTGGCAATCATCCAGATGAGTACGCCGATAAATGCTACCGTAGGTATTAAACCCAGGCCGAACAGGGCGAGCAGCCCTTCCCAGATATGTGCCGTCCAATCTGAAAAGTCGCTCCACGAAGTTGAAGCCCAGCTGGAAATATTGGGCCAGAACCAGATAATAAGCGCTACGATTACTATTGCCAGAAGCAGCCTTAAGATAGGGGCAGCATAACTCTTTTTTTTCTTGCCCTTGCTGCTATCAGAAGGCTTGGTTGTTTTTTTCTTTGCCATGCTTAATCAGACTTCTAAAGCCGCAGTTAGAATCATAGGGCGGCGACGTGTCTGCTCGAAAAAGAACTTGCTCAAGGTATCCTTGACTTTAGTGTTAATGTAGCTCCATTCCAGTGGCAGACCACTGCTGTGGTCGAGCGCAGTTTTTACCAGGTCTCTTCCCTGTTCCAGTATAGTCTCTCCCTCTTTCATATCCACGAAACCTCTGGATACGATGTCAGACCTGCCTACGATTTTGCCGGTTTCTTTATCTATAGCCACAATTACAACTACAATACCGTCGCGGGAAAGCAGTCTTCGATCACGGAGGATAACGCTGGCTAGGTCTCCCATAACCAGGCCGTCCACGTACACGTTTCCGATTGGTAGTTTTGTAGTTATCCTGCCCTTTTCACGGTCCAGTTCGAGTATATTTCCATTCTCCATTACGAAGATGTTATCTTCGGGCATCCCCAGGCTTTTAGCCAGCTTGGCGTGAAGGCTGAGATGACGGTATTCGCCATGTATGGGAACGAAGAACTTAGGCCTGACCATGCTTAGCAGAAGTTTCAGCTCCTCCTGGCTGCCATGTCCGTGGACGTGTACCTGGGCTAACTTCTCGTACACCACGTTTGCGCCCTGGCGGAAGAGATTATCAACCGTTCTGTTGACCAGTGCCTCATTACCCGGAACCGGCGTCGCCGACATTATCACTGTGTCTCCCGGGATAATTTTAACCTGATTGTTGTCTCGATTAGCAATACGGACCAGTGCTGAAGTCGGCTCTCCCTGGCTGCCTGTCGTTAGAAGGATTATTTTGTTGTGCGGAGAGCGGTGGATTTCATCGAAGCGTCGCAATGTGCCCGGTGGAGAATTGAGGTAACCCAGCTCGGTGGCAATACGCACTGTATCTCTCATACTACGTCCGATGACGAATACGTGTCGGTTGTGCTTGACTGCGGCATCGATTACCTGCTGAATGCGGGAGATTAATGTAGAGAAGGTGGTGATGATAACTCTTCCTGGAGCATCAGCCACAATTCGTGCCAGTGTTTCACCCACAACTGTCTCTGATGGGGTGTATCCTGGCAATTCGGCATAAGTAGAATCAGCCAGGAGCACCAGGACTCCCTCTGTTCCCAACTGAGCCAGTTTAGCCAGTTCAGTTGGTCTGCCATCGACTGGCGTATAATCGATTTTAAAATCGCCGCTGTGGACGACAATGCCAATGGGTGTATAAATAACATATCCAAGTGAATCCGGGATGCTGTGGCAAACCGAGAATGGCTCTATTTTGAAGTTACCCAGCGTAAATTTAACGCCGGGCTGTATTGTCTTGAGTGTGGCCTTCTTCTGGTACCGATGTTCCTTCAGCTTGACTGAGATCAGGCCATTGGTAAGCTTGGTGCCGTAGACGGGTACGTCGAGTTCGGGCAGTATGTAGGGCAGAGCACCGATGTGGTCTTCATGGCCGTGGGTTATGATTATTCCTCTCAGCTTTTCTCGTCTTTCCAACAGGTAGCTTATGTCCGGTATGACCAGGTCGACGCCCAGCATTTCCTCCTCGGGGAACATAAGGCCGCAGTCGATTACAATGATATCATTGGCGAATTCGATAGCCATCATGTTTTTACCGATTTCGCCCAGTCCGCCGAGGGGGATAATCCGGAGTTTTTGTTTGCTCATGTCGTATCTAGAACAAGCTTAGCTGCTCTGGTTCAGCTTCTTGCTCCGCCAATTTCTCGGTCTGAGCTAAAATTTGTGGGATTTTCAGCATGTCGGACTCTATGGTCTTTCTCAGGCTGCCCTGGTGGAGAGCCGCAGCCGGATGATACATGGCATAGTAAATGACGTTATCCTGCCTTTTAGCCTTTCCATGTACCTGGCTTATGCTCTGGTTGGGGAAGTATTTCGCCATTGAATAACGACCCAGTGTAACAATCATCTTGGGCTGGATGATTTCGATCTGGCTTGCCAGCCATTTACTGCAGGCTTGAATTTCTCCTGGCAGGGGGTCCCGGTTTGACGGCGGCCGGCATTTAATAACATTGGCGATGAATACCTGTTCACGCTTAAAACCTATAGAAGCGAGTAATTCCTCTAGGTATTTTCCTGCGGGACCGACGAACGGTCGCCCTTGCTGGTCTTCATGCCATCCGGGCGCCTCACCGATGAAGAGGAGAATCCCATTTTCGGGCCCTTCTCCGGGCACGGCTCTGGTGCGGTGTTTGCCTAACTCGCAGTTCTGGCAGCGTTCGATTTCTTCGTTCAGCCGAGTAAGCGCTGACATCTGAGGGAATCATAGCATAGCTATCCCTGTCGGTCAATTTAGAGCAGCGCCAGGATTAAGCTTACAGCAGACAGAGAGAGAACGGCTATTGATATGCCGATAAACAGTTTGTCCCTGTTCTTTGAGAAAAAAATAACCGATAGCAGGACCTGCACGATAGGTGTGAGTAAGAGGAACAGGATTCCAAGGCTGATAACTATGGCTGCCGGTATCTGCTCTAATCTGACCAGTGGCTGTATATTGGTAAAACCGGATATGTAGATGAGAATAATAAAGCCCACAACAATGAGCGTCAGGGATATTGCAATCCCAACCCGGAAAGCGAGGCTGGTCCAGTTTTTTAAGCGGACCTCGTCCCACTTTGATTTTTTCACTGTCTTGTCCCGGTTCCTCATATTATATTTGCCGTTTTAAGAAACATAAGTACGGCTACCAGAAAGAGAAAAATACCGAATATTCGTCTGAGCCATACTCCATGCGTCTTTTTCGTTAGTTCGACGCCGGCTCTGGAGCCTAATACAATGCCGATAACAAGCGGAGCGATGACGAATGGTTGTAGATTGCCATGATATTGATAAATAAGGGCGCCGGCAGCGGCGGTTAGAGCAATCATCAGGGTGCTGGTGGCGATAGCCGCTTTCATCGGTACCTCCATAACCAGGTGCATTACCGGCACTTTTATTATACCGCCGCCTATACCGAGTAAACTCGAAAGGACACCGGCGAAAAAACCGGCGACCAAGCCGATAGGTGTGCGCTTTACCTTATAATTAACAACCCTGTTCTGTGTCTCATCGTGATAAGAGTCTGATAAAGCGGCTGATAAATCTGATACTGGTTTATTGGAGAGGACTGGAAGCTCGGTTTCCGCATCTTGAGTTTCGAAGTAGTTACGTACCACCATAGTATAGCCCACGTAGATGAGCACGGCACCAAAAAGGGCGCTTAAGATAGAAGCAGGTATTAAGACGGCTACAAAGCCGCCGATGATAGCTCCGGGTATAGTTGCAGTCTCCAGAAGTAGACCCAATTTAACATTGGTCATTCCAGCTTTGGTGTAAAGGCCGGCCGCGGTGCAGGCATTAGCCACGATGGCCACAAGGCTGCTGCCAATAGCTATTTGTATCGGTAAATGCAAAGCCAGTGTCAGCACAGGCACAATGATTATGCCGCCGCCGACCCCTAACATCGAGCCCAGCAAGCCGGCAAATATTCCTGTGCCACCGAGTGCCCAGAGATTTATATCGTTCAAGGTGTAATTAGACATGGTAGCATCGCTGGATGCAAGAGGTCAATTCACTTCAATCCTATTCTCTGGGGTGGGGTGAGAGGGATAATCAGTTGGGACTGGCATTGTTAAGCCGAAATATCAATGCTATACTGTGCCGATGAGGAATGGTAGTTTCGAATGAAAAGAATAGATGGCCGTGCCAGCGATGAGATCAGACCCATAGAAATCGTCCTGGGCTATCAGGCATTTGCCGAGGGTTCGGCATTAATAGAGCTGGGCCGGACCAGGGTACTGTGCTCGGTCAGCGTGGAGGACAGAGTTCCAAATTTCCTTAAGGGTCAGGGTAGTGGCTGGGTAACAGCCGAATACGCTATGCTGCCGCGCTCAACCTTGACACGTACGCCCAGAGGTATCTCGGGAGAGAGAACTGCTGGCAGAAATCAGGAAATACAGCGGCTTATCGGCAGAAGTCTGAGGGCAGTGACCGACCTGACGGTGCTTGGCGAAAGAACATTCACCGTCGACTGCGACGTGTTACAGGCTGACGGTGGCACCCGTACCGCAGCCATAACCGGCGGCTACGTTGCTTTAGTTGCGGCACTGCATAATTTAAAACACCGGGGAATATTATCATCTATTCCACTAAAAGGGGCGGTGGCCGCCACCAGCGTTGGCATCCTGGGTAGGGAAGCGCTGCTTGACCTGTGCTACGAAGAGGACTATAAGGCAGCCGTCGATTTCAATGTGGTAATGACCGATAAGGGCGAGTTTGTAGAAATTCAGGGTACGGCTGAAGGCAAGCCCTTCTCAAAACAGATGGTTGACAACTTGCTGGCGCTGGCCGAAAAGGGCATTAAACAGCTATTCAAAATCCAGGAAGCAGTTTTAACTGGAATAGACTAAGGCCTGATGTGGCCGTCGCCGATAATAATCCACTTATAGCTTGTTATTTCTCTCAATGCCATCGGGCCACGGGCGTGAAATTTTTGTGTGCTGATGCCTATTTCAGCTCCCAGGCCGAATTGACCGCCGTCTGTGAACCGCGTGCTGGCGTTGGCATAGACACAGGCGGCATCCACCTCATTCAAGAAGCGCCGGGCTGCTTCCTTGTCTTCTGTAACTATTGCCTCCGAGTGCCCTGAGCCGTATCGTTCGATATGTTCAAGAGCTTCATCCAAGGAGTCGACAATTTTAATTGCTGCGATGAGGGCCAGAAATTCTTTGCCCCAGTCATCGGCTTTAGCCGGCACGAGCTTTACGGATGGCAGTGGACCGAGAATGGATAACGTGCGTTTATCACAGTGCATCTCTACGCCTGCTCTCGCCCATTCAGAGGCGATTAAGGGTAGGTACTTGGGAGCGATGGCAGCATGCACCAGGAGTGTATCCAGCGCGTTGCAGACTGTAGGCCGCTGTACCTTAGCATTATAAGCGATTGCCACTGCCTTTTTTGGGTCGGCACTTTTGTCAACGTACGTATGGCATACTCCTATCCCGCCGGTCAGTACGGGCATGGTTGCATTTTCAGCAACTGACTTTATCAGTCCAGCGCCACCCCGTGGTATTAACAGGTCTATGGTGCCTTTCATTGTAAGCATGTGATCGACTAGAGCCCTATCAGTCGACTCAATTATTTGTATTGCACCCTGGGGTACTCCTACTTTATAGGCGGCTTGCTGAACTATTCCGGCTAGAGCCAGATTCGAGCGTAGCGCTTCCTTGCCACCCCGCAGTATTACCGCGTTCCCCGATTTTAGACAGAGCACTGAAATGTCTACGGTGACGTTAGGGCGGCTTTCATAAATAGCACCGATAACGCCCAGCGGTACCCGTTTCTTGCTGATCTGCAGACCATTGGGTAGGGTGCGCTCTTCTATGATTTCGCCAACGGGGTCGGGTAGAGAGGCAACGGTTCTGACATCGCTGGCAATGCCGTCCAGACGGCTTTGGTTTAACATCAATCGGTCAAGCATGACGGCACTCATGCCGGCGGCTTCGGATTCTTTGTAGTCATGGCTGTTGGCATCCAGAATCTCCTTCCGCCTGGTTTTGAGGTCGTCGGCGATTGCCAGGAGAGCTTTGTTCCTTATCTCCGTAGGTAAGAAAGCCAGCTTCTTCGATGCCGCCTTAGCTGCCTTGCCTTTTTCATTGAGCTCGGTGACGCCAGATTTCATGTGTCTCCTTATATAAGCACCATGTTGTTTCTGTGAATTAATTCAGTTCCGTATTCGTAGCCAAGCAGGCTGGAGATTTCTTCCGAATGAGCGCCTTTTATGGTGGTAATATCTTGAGATGTGTAGTTAGGCATACCGCAGCCAAGATGGTTGCCCTTAGAATCGTAAATATTCACCACATCGCCTCGCTCAAATTTTCCTTCGACGCCGACGACGCCGGCGGGCAACAGACTGCGATTTTGCTTTTTAAGTGCTAACGCAGCGCCATCATCTATTATCAGCTTGCCTTTGCAGGCCAGACCGCTCAGCATCCATCGTTTTTTACTTTCCAGTTTGCTGGCACGCGGCGGGAATATGGTGCCGATGTTTTTTCCCAGTGAAATTCGCTCCAGTACATCGGGCTCACGTCCATTGGCGATGACTACGGTAACCCCCGAAGTGGTTGCCAGTTTGGCTGCTTCCAGCTTGGTTATCATGCCCCCGACTCCGCAGGCTTTTGTGGTATCTCCAGCTGCACGTTCTATTTCTTGATCGATCTTGTCAACCCTAGGAATGAGCTTAGCCCTGGGATTGCACTCGGGGTCTGCATCATACAAGCCGTCGATATCGGTAAGAAGCGCTAAGAGGTCGGCGTCGACGAGGTTGGCTACCATTCCTGATAAATTGTCATTATCTCCGAAAGTTAGCTCCCCGAGTTCGTCCGTAGCCACGACGTCGTTTTCATTGACGATACAGATTATGCCCAGTTCCATCAAGGCTAAGAGCGTATTGCGGGCGTTCAGGTAACCGGCCCGGTCAATCAGGTCAGACTTAGTCAGCAGTGCTTGTGCTACTATGATTTTATGCTTACTGAAGAGCTGTTCGTAAACATTCATAAGCTGACTTTGCCCCACGGAGGCCAGGACTTGCTTAAATGGGATGTCTTTTTGCTCCTTGGCCAGTCCTAATTTCTGTCTGCCAGCAGCAACCGCGCCTGATGACACGATTATTATCTCATGACCTTTCGAGTGCAGTTTGGCCACCTGCTCCATAAGACTTGACATAATATTAATATCGAGTTTGCCTGTACCTCCAGTGAGCAGATTTGTGCCGAATTTAGCTATGAGACGACCGTAATGCATAGCACATGAATTATAGCGCCGTGGGAGACGGCCAACAAGTGGACACGTTTCACACTAGAGGAGGAATTACTTCAATGGCCGAACACGGAATTTAGATCTGGACAGGCAGCGAGCTGTGTAGTCCGCTATCTTTTTAGGACAATGAAGAGAACGAAACCCAGTAGAACCAAACATGTTACGCCGCCCATGAACCACCAGAGCGGAACATTGAGTTTGGGAGGGCTGGTTACTTCAAAGTCGACAGTAAGGCCATCAACCTGTGCTTGATGCATGCCGGTAGTAGCAGCGGTCGTGGTAAAGCTCACTGTCCGGCTTGAACCGGCTTCCAGGTTTATATGTTGCTCTGATATGATTGTGCCGTCGACTTTTAATTCGAGGTCGTAGTTCCCAGCGGTGCCACCGGTATTTGTCAGGTCCAGACTAATCGTAAATTCCTGATCAGGTCTAAGCTGGGACGGACTAGCTATCAAGTTGCTCACTTCGAACTTGGCGGGCTCTGGCATTTCCAGTTTGGCCACGACGGCAAAGATAGTGAAGTGGTTTACCAACCCTTGTGCTTTGCCGATTTCAGCAACTACACCGGGCACCATGTCCAGAGGTAGCCAGCCTTCTTCGGTATCATAAGTGGCGATAAATACCTCAGTAGTATTCTCAGGCAACTCTTCCGGGTCGTAAGTCAAAAGAAGTTTAGCAGCCGGCGAGATGGAAATCGGTGACGAAATTGTGTCCACTGTAGAGGTGTAGGCATTGATTTCGTAGGTAGGCCCAACTATCACACTGTTCTGAGGAGCCGGTGGTGTGACGGATGCTTTACTAAATCTCAGCAGGGCCGGTATCCTGTTGTCTGAGAGAGCTACTTTGGTATCCTTAGCTAATTCAAGCGTTTGTTGATCTGCTGCATCCTGTGCCAGACAGGTTTTGCACAGGACTCCGTCCCTAGTCATAGAGGCGGTGGTAATATTGCCCTGGACATCGGCAACCAGTGTCATGGGACAGCTGACAAACGATGCCGGCAGGCCCCCGGCTATGCCTCCAGAAGCTCCACCACCGCCGCACTGAATAACGCTAACCGAAACTGTAGCGTTGTCACTACAGCCGTTGCCGTCGGTTACGGTCAATGTATAGTCGCCGGCCATGGCCAGGGTGACGTTGGGTATCGACGGGGACTGTTCCGAAGTAGAGAAGCCGTCAGGTCCTGTCCACAGATAGGAGGACATGCCGTCAGTGCCTCCAGTAAATTGTAAAGTTCGGCCGAGGCAGACGGGAGAATTGCTTGAGGCGCTGGCCGTAGGCCCAGCGTTTACGGTTACAGTCTTGTTATCGCTGCTTGAGCAACCTTTAGATGGATTAGTCCACGTGTAAGTGACGGTATACGGGCCCGGCAATAAGCCAGTCGGATCGAAGGTGGAGTCCGAGACACCGGTTCCGCTCCATGAACCACCTGAGGGAGATTCGCCGGTGTTATTAAGGTCTATGGGATTGCCGTACTGGCAGACCTGAAGGCCATCGCCGCCGTCAACATCAGGTGGAATACAGTAATCGACTGTGACCCAAACTTTGGTAGTTCTTGAAGGGGCGGGGACGGGTAAAAGGATACCCGTAACACCTGAGCGCCGTAACGAGACTCCCGCTTGTAGAGAATTTATCTCATCCCATGTCCAGGGAGCGCTAGTGCTCGGATTCGTAGTATAAGTTGTAGAATATGAAGTCCAGCTTGTTGCCAATGTAGTTGGTGTACCGAAGTAGTTATTACTGTTGGTGCGGATGATAGTGCGGGCACCGGGCTCGGGCTGGTTCGGATCAAATAGGGCAGAAGCCTGTATATGAACGGTTAATGATTTAATAGTGCCCGTTAGACTAGTGTCGGAAAGGTTATACAAATCATTCCGCCAGTCATCATCCTGGGTTCGGACGAAGGTATTAAGAGTGTTGTCTGCGCAGACCTGCCAGTTTGAAGAAGGAAGACCAAGTGGAACTCTCACTAGCTGATTGGAGTAACCCTGGCTATTCGGATCTAAAGTTTGCGTTGTTATTAATGCCGCCACTGGGGCCGATACTGCTAAGCAAAACATTATTAGAACTGCAACTGCTACCCCTCGATGTATGTTACTCAATAACATTGTTATGCCCTCCGTCTGCGCTGCTTTAATACCGTTGGCTGTCATTTATGGAACCCTGGAATGCTTTGCCCCCTTTTTCCATATAAAAATAAAAAACCGACCGTTGAAATGGGTCGGTTTCACTACTGGCTCACCATCAGCCAAGTGACCAAATAATGCTGATGAGTCATCGCCCCCCAAAGTTTGTTAAATTGTGATTATCTCGAGTTAGTCACCTTCCATAGCTACCCAAGTACAGTTTCACTACTAAAAAATAAACTGATCCCAGCCTAAATTAACATGTTCGCATAGTAATAATAGATTGTCAATAGATTTTTAGCTTAATTTTCGAAAAAATCTTCACTTAACCTCACTTAACTTATCTTTTCCCTTCCAAACGGGCGAATATCAGGTGAATATGACTCCGATGATTCTTATAGCCGAAAACGGCTCGGAGGCGATTAGGAATTCAGTACTAGTTCTAAAGCCTGACTAAACTACGACCTTAAAACATTACCTACGGGTGATTCGGAAACACCACGGACTATATAAACTGAATGATGACATGACTGGAACAAGGTTTATGTGGTTGGTGTTCTTACTCCTACTTAGCCTCACAGGCACCTTTCTTTTACCGGCGACAGGTCCATCAGATATCGCAGCAGGCTCAGTGGCTGTTCTGCCTATTGAGTTTGAGTCCAGTATTCCCCAGGCGAATTTGATGGCTCCCGATAACTATGCCGGAAGACAATGGGCGCTACCCAAGATTATGGCGCCCGAGGCGTGGAAGGTCACGGAGGGAAAGCCAAATGTAGTAATTGCCATTTTGGACACGGGGATTGACAGGGCACAGAAGGACCTCTCGAATAAGGTAACGGCTGAGATTAATTTCACGGATAGCCCTACAATGGAGGACGCGTATGGCCACGGGACACATATAGCCGGCGTGATCGCGGCGTGTGCCGAGAACAGCGGAGGTATCGCTGGATTAGCGCCGGATTGTCGCTTGATGAATGTTAAGGTTGCGGATGACCGGGGCCGTTTCGATAGCACTGTAGCGGCAAAGGGCGTAAGGTGGGCGGTCGACCACCATGCTGAGGTCATTAATATCAGCCTGGAAAGTACAGAACCATCGGCAGTCCTGGAGGAAGCGATTAATTATGCCTGGAACAATGGAGCTGTGGTAGTAGCTGCGGCCGGCAACCTGCTCGGTGATAAAATTGTGTATCCCGCATATTACTCAAACTGTATCGCTGTTGCAGCAAGTGACAGCGACGATCGTGTGGCTTCGTGGTCCAGCCAGGGAGACTGGGTTGATGTGGCGGCGCCGGGAGTAAATATATATTCCACGCTGCCCGGGAATAAATACGGTTATAAGAGCGGGACTTCCATGGCTGCGGCTTATGTGTCCGGACTGGCCGGTCTTCTGTTTACACTGGAAGATGATGTGAACGGTGACGGGTATATAAATGACGAGGTAAGGGTAGCCATCGAGAATGGCTGTGACGGACTTAACATCAGCGCACTTAAAGGGCGCATCAACGCCTATCATTCCGTGAGTAGAGCATTAACCTCCAAATAAGTCGGGATGAAGCAATCTCACCCAAATCTCCCTCCTGAGATTGCTTCCTTCCCGGCAATTTCTTTCAGGGGAAACCAGATTTTCTGCCTTTACATTTTTGTTTGCTCGGCAGTATAATCTGGCGCAATGCCCAAACTTGACAAAAACCTGCTTGATCTCCTGATCAACGTATCCGATATTCTAGCCAAAGAACATGAACAGGCTTACGTCGTCGGTGGATTTGTGCGCGACTGGTTACTGGAGAGGGACACGGACGATATAGACATCGCTGTAAAGGGCAATACTACAAAAATAGCCCGAAAAGTAGCCAGGGCCACCAACGGAAAATATATTCTGCTCGATGAAGCTAACAAGGTAGCTCGAGTTATTATGACAGACGACCGCTGTTGGCATCTGGACTTCAGTCCCTTCTCGGATAACATAGAGGCTGACCTGGCGCGCCGGGACTTTACCATAAATGCTATGGCTTTCGAGCTTAGTGGCCTCGTTTCCGGTTCACCTGTACTGATTGACCCGTTTTCAGGAAGAGGCGACCTAAGAAAGAAGCTGATACGCGCCGTGAACCAGCAGGTTTTCCATGAGGATGCAGCCAGGTTGCTTCGCGGGGTCAGATTAGCCGCGGAATTGGGCTTCAAAATCGATCCCGCCACTGAAAATATTATCAAAAGAGATTGCTGGTCAGCCGGTACGGTACCGGGCGAGCGATTGCGCGAAGAGCTGGTAAGGATGCTGGCTCTACCCGGTGCTGCTGCTTTAGTTCGGTACCTGGACAACCTCGGTTTGCTTACCGCGGTAATACCCGAACTGGATGAGTTGAAAGGGTCTAAACAACCTAAGGAGCATTACTGGGATGTTTTTAATCATTCAGTTGAGACTATTGCCACGGCGGAGTTCTTGTTACGTGAAGATAAGTGGAAATACGGCAAGGACAGTTTGCTAAAAGTAGTTCCGTGGTCTGAAGAGATAAGTCGGCATTTTGATGAGGAGGTCTCGAGTGGCAGTAACCGAAGATTGTTACTTAAACTTGGTGCATTGATGCACGATATCGCCAAGCCGGCGACCAGGGCTGTGGACGAGACGGGGAGGACAAGGTTTCTGGGGCATGCCAGAGAGGGTGCCATGATGGCAAAGGCTATTTTGGAAAGATTACGATTTAGCAGCCGCGAGATTAGATTGGTGGAGAATCTTGTTTATCACCATCTACGTCCGGCTCAAATGGCAAACGAGGGTATGCCTACAGGCCGGGCAATTTTTCGATATTTCCGTGATACCGAGGATGCTGGAATCGATATATTGTTTCTAGCCTTGGCTGATTATCTGGCGACCCATGGGCCTAAACTTGACATTAATGAGTGGAAGCATCATAATCTTTCGATTAGTTTTATACTGACCGAACATGCCAATCAGGAAACCAGGGTCTTGCCGGTCAAGTTGATAGATGGTCACGATTTAATGGATATTTTCAAATTAGAACCCGGCCGCTTGCTGGGTGAGCTTTTAAATCAGGTTCGAGAAGCACAGGCCGCACAGGAATTGAGTACCAGAGAAGAAGCCCTGGAATTAGTGCGAAAAGAATTAGAAAAAAGGCAGTGCGGTAGCGCTTGTTAAATTCAGACGAATGGTATAAGTAGTTGAAAAGAGCGAATACTCCACTATTAATTTTTATACTGGCTATATTTGCCTTGAGTGTCTGGTTCATTTTACCGGGTAATGGATGGGATGACAGAAAGGATTTCAAACTCGGGCTTGACCTTAAAGGCGGCAGCCATCTCGTCTATAGCATAGACCTGTCAAAGAAGGACCCGTCTCAATCAGATGCCGATGTCATCGCCGGCGTGAAGCAGAAAATCGAACGCCGTGTTAATGCTTACGGCGTGACCGAGCCCATTGTCCAGACAATCACCAATGAGAGGGGTAGCTTCGTCCTTATCCAGCTCCCCGGCGTTACGGACGTAGACCAGGCGATTAAACTAATAGGTCAGACAGCTGAGCTCGATTTCCGAGAACTTGTAGTCGATGCCAGTGGGAAGCCGGTACTCGATGCCGACGGCAAAGAGCAATGGACTATTGCCAAGGCTAAGGGCAGCGATGGGCAGGAGCGGGAGCTTACGGGTAAGTATCTGAAGCCAAACGCCCAGGTGGTACTGGAGCCACAGACCAACAAACCTGAAGTGGCCTTCGAATGGAACTCCGAAGGAGCCACGCTATTTGAGCAAATTACCCAGCGCAATTTACAAAAGCCGCTCGGCATATTTTTGGATAATCAGCTTATTTCAGCACCCACTGTTCAATCTGTGATTAAGGATAAGGGTGTTATCACAGGGCTAAACTTGCAGGAAGCCAACACACTGGCTATACAGCTTAACTCAGGTTCACTTGATGTGCCGCTGACTATAGTGGAGCGGAGAGATATAGGCGCGACTCTGGGTGAAGATTCTCTGAAAAAGAGCCTGGAGGCAGGAATAATCGGGGCCGCAATGGTGGTCATATTTATGATTGCTTACTACCGTTTCTCCGGTCTAATGGCCTGTCTGGCGCTGGTAGTATATGTGGCTCTGAACCTGGCAATTTTCAAATTGATTCCCGTAGTTTTGACGCTGCCCGGTATAGCCGGTTTCTTGGTATCTGTCGGTATGGGAGTAGATGGCAATGTCCTTGTAGCAGAACGTCTAAAAGAAGAACTGAGACGCGGCCGTACTCTGGGCGCAGCCATTGAGGAAGGATTTCGTCAATCCTGGTCGGCTATTCTGGATGCCAACGTAACTGTTTTTATCGCCTGCGCCGTCCTTTACTGGTTAGGCAACACATTCGGTAATTTCCTGGTCTTGGGTTTTGCCACGACATTATTCATTGGTACCGCTTTGAGTATGTTTACGCAGGTTGTGGTAACCCGTACTTTCCTGCGCACCGTAGTGGGGCTTGGTATGGCAAAAAGTCCCGCTGCTTATGGAGTAACTAAATAATGATTGATCTGGTAGGTAAAAGGAACTGGTTTTTTCTCATCTCGGCAATTGTAATCATCCCCGGTATAATTTCGCTGGCTGTTTTCGGCCTCAAACCGGGAGTTGATTTCAGCAGCGGCACAGCCATGACCGTACACTTTGATAAAGCAGTTGAGTTAAGCCAGGTACGTCAAGAGCTAACAAATCTAGGTTATGACCAGGCAATTGTTCAGCCCGCCGGCGGGAATGACTTCTTTATTCGACTGCCTGAGATGTCAACTGACCAGACTACCCAATTGAAAGATAAACTGCAAACCGGATTGGATACCACACTTTCTATAAGCAGCCTTTATACAGTTTCACCGATAGTAGCCGCAGGGACAGTGCGTAATACAGTAATTGCTGTGGTAGTGGCGGCGGTAGGCATTTTACTATATATTTCGTGGGCGTTTCGGAAGATGCCTAAACCCATTCGGTGGGGCACCTGCGCTATTATTGCCTTAATACATGACCTGATAGTGGTTATCGCCGTATTTTCCATATTAGGCTGGGTGGCTAATGTCGAGGTTGATGCCTTGTTCGTTACCGGTGTACTGGCAGTTGTGGGCGTCAGTGTTAACAATATTGTGGTTGTCTTTGACCGCATACGAGAAAATATGAAGAGAGGTGTTAGCCGCGACTTCGAGGTGGTGGCTAATTATGGCATTGTTGAGTCTTTAGGACGCTCTCTAAATACCGGCTTGGCTACACTGTTCGTCATAGTAGCGCTTTACATACTTGGTGGCCAGACTACACGTACGCTGGTTCTGGCACTTCTCATCGGTATAGCCACTGGAATCTACTCTTCCTTGTGTATCGCCGGGCAACTTCTGGTTGTCTGGGAGAAGGGTCTGGTTAAGAGGAAAAAAGAAGCACCGAGCCTTGCTCAAGGTTAAATCGGTGGACTTTAGAACGCCTCAATCCAATCAAGATTATATCTGGTGAATCTCCTTCACCATTCTCACGAAATTATCAAAGCTTACGTGCCTGGACTTCGCTTCCTGTCTACCCAGGGGGTCGGAAATTTGTCCGTTTCCTCGAATGATATCCAGTGTAGCAGCGACAGATAGAGGCAGGGCTTCAAGATGATAGCCGCCCTCCAGCACAAAAACCATTCGTCCTTGACATAACATCTCGGCTAACGTTTTAATGATTTCTACGAGCCTGGCAAAACCGGATACGCTCAGCTGCATAGATGCCAGGCTGTCCGCCCAGTGAGCATCATAACCGGCAGAGACCAGCATCAACTGCGGCTCGAAGCGCTTGGCCACTGGCGCTAAAATATCTTCGAAAACTTTCTGGTATTCGTCGTCGCCCCAGCCGGCCAGAAGAGGAACGTTTACCGTGAAGCCTTCACCGTCTCTAGCACCGGTTTCATCGATACTGCCTGTGCCCGGGTAAAACGGGTACTCGTGCGTGGAAAAATAAAGTACATGCTGGTCCGCGTAGAAGGTATCTTGGGTGCCATTGCCGTGGTGAACATCAAAATCAATGATGAGAATTCGTGTAATGTCGTAATTAGCCAGAGCGTATTTTGCGGCGATGGCCACGTTGTTAAATAAACAAAAGCCCATTGCTTGCCAGCAGGTAGCGTGATGACCGGGCGGTCTCACCAGTGCAAAAGCGCTGTTCACTTGCCGGTTCATTACAGAATCCAGTGCTGTTATGGTGCCTCCGGCTGCGAACAAAGCAGCATTGTAGGAACCAGGTGAGGTAACGGTATCGGGGTCAAGCCAGCCTCCCCCTTTTTCGGATTGATTTTTTATCCTGGCAATGTATTCAGGTGCATGCACGGCAGCCAGTTCATCGTTGGTGGCAGCCCTCGGGGACAATAGGGTAAGTTTATCCTTGAGCTGGATTTCTTCCAGGTGAGATATGGTGGATATCAGTCTCTGGCTATTCTCAACGTGGGTCCCGGTATCGTGTTCCAGGTAAACGGGGTCATAAACCAAGCCGACTCTCATTATTATTTTAACCTTCGAGATATTCTGAGAGGCATTTAGTGAAAATCCGTGCTTATAATATCAGAGCTGGATATAACGGGCAAACATGAGTTGTATATTGCTAATAGATTTTTTTAAGCCTTGTAAGTTCTGGTGAAATAAAATAGAATAGAAAGAACCTCGTATATCTAGGTATACCCAGCTTTAATATAAGACACTCATACAGGAGGAATTGATGGTTAAACTGGTGACGGACAGCGCTTCTGATGTGCCAGCTGATGTAGCCAAGGAACTGGGCATAACGGTAGTTCCGCTGCATGTTCAATTTGCCAACCAGACATATAAAGACAGGGTTGACCTTACTGCCGAGGAGTTCTATAACAGACTGGTGCATAGTACCACGTTGCCTAAGACTTCTGCCCCGAGTCCCGGCACGTTTGCCGAGATATTTGATACTTTATCGGCAAAATGCAGTGGTATTTTATGCGTGTTTGTATCGCGCAAATTAAGCGCCACATATGATGCGGCATTGCAGGGCATAAAGCTAATGAAGAGAAAA
>Ga0209609_10000511_pt1 | contig 23300 bp, 21 predicted proteins | sample LakKivw325mmetaG_FD_184136 | JGI IMG/M metagenome (GOLD analysis project Ga0209609, IMG submission 184136) | Anoxic lake water microbial communities from Lake Kivu, Rwanda to study Microbial Dark Matter (Phase II) - Lake Kivu water 325m metaG... | ecosystem: Environmental > Aquatic > Freshwater... | reverse complement strand
ATACTATAATGGAAAATATAACACCCGGGGTTGTATCAAAATCTGATTTAACCATAGAGGTGTCGGAGTAATACAGCGAACTCTGAGAAATAAAGAATCGATTTTTTTATTCTCTGCGTTCTTTGCGCCCTCTGTGGTTAAACAAAAAACATCAATTCCGATACAACCTCGCCGGGGGGTGAGGCCATGCTGACATTCCCTAACTGTAAAATCAACCTCGGCCTGTGGGTCACAGGCCTGCGCGATGACGGCTACCACGACATCGAAACGGTCTTTTACCCCGTACCGCTGACCGACATCCTTGAGATCATCGTTGCGCCGGATCACCAGGATCATTTCAGCATGACCGGCCTGGAGGTCCCGGGCGATACCGGCGATAACCTCTGTATCAGAGCGTACCGCATACTGGCTGCCGACCATACTCTCGCCCCCGTCCACATCCATCTCCACAAGGTCATCCCTGCCGGTGCGGGCCTCGGCGGCGGCTCCTCCGACGGCGTCCACACCCTGATGCTTCTCGGCCGCCTTTTTGACCTGCGGCTGTCATCAGAAGCGTTACAAGATTACGCTGCCCGCCTGGGCAGCGACTGCCCTTTTTTCCTTCGGGATAAGCCGGCCTATGCATGGGAGCGTGGTGACAAGATCGAGGTGTGCGACGTTGACCTGTCCGGCCATCCCATTATGATCGTCGTGCCACCTGTCCACATCTCCACAGCCGAAGCTTATGGCATGATCGGGCCTGAAAAAAGAGATTGTGTCTTGAAAGACCTCCTCACCCGTCCGTTGCCGGAATGGAAGGGGACTGTCACCAATGATTTTGAAGGACCGCTGACGACCCGCTTTCCCGAAATAGGCCGCATCAGGGACAGGTTCTATGAGGCCGGCGCCATCTACGCCTCGATGACCGGCAGCGGCTCGGCGGTGTACGGCCTGTTTCCGAAAGATACAACACCGGAGATCATCTTTCCTGACGCCTTTCAGTGGCTTGGGACTTTATAAAAGACCGTCACTTGGGTGCGTATTTGACAAGGAAAATGGCCACCACCCCGAAGATGAAATTGGGTATCCACGCGGCCATGAACGGCGACAGGTTGCCGTAAGTGGCGTAAACGGTGGAGATCTGCATGAAGAGGATGTAAGAGAAAGTGATAGTGATGCCGATGCCCAGGTGCATGCCTATGCCGCCGCGTATCTTGCGGCTCGACAGGGCGAAGCCGATGAACGTCAGGATGATGGTGGCAAAAGGGTTGGCGATGCGCTTCTGCTGCGCTACAATGTATTCGATGACCTTACGTGTGCCCTTCATCTTCTCGTCCCTGACGAAACGGTTCAGGTCGAAGAAATTCATCGTGATGACATCCTCCACCTTGAGGGTGAAATCCTCGGGCTTTAAATTAAGTGCCATGTTCTTTACCCTGCCCCTGTCGATGATGTCGTTCATGCCGTTGAGGGTCCTCTCGGCATAGTTGTAAACGTTCCATGTGTTGGTGAGGCTGTCCCAGACACACTTGTCGGAGGTCAGCTTGTAATAGAGCCCTTTCTTGTTTATTTTCTCAAGCGAAAATTTATACCCTGTCTGATTCTGGGTGTTGAAGCTTTCGACATAGATGTAAGTCTGCGGGTCGAGCTGCATGTGTATATTGATGTCCCTGGTGCTGCGCGGGTCGTTGATGTATCTTTTCTCGAACTCGACCAGCTTCCGGTTGGTGTGTGGTATGACAAAGTTGGCCAGCATGAACGACATGACGGCCAGGAAGACAGATGAGATGAGGTAGGGCCGCATGAGGCGCCGGTAGCTGATGCCGCTGCTGAGGATGGCGACGATCTCGGAGTTGGCGGCCATCTTGGAGGTGAAAAAGATGACCGAGATAAAGGTGAAGAGGTAGACGAAGAGGTTGATGAAATAGGGGATGAAGTTGAAATAGTAGGTGAAGATGATCTCTTTGAGGGGCGCCGCTTTTCTGATGAAATCGTCGATCTTCTCGGAGAAGTCGAACACCACGACGATGACGATGAGCAGGGCGATGGCGTAGAAGAAGGTGCCGAGGAATTTTTTGATGATATAATAATCGATACGTTTCATTAACAGGTCGTTATATTCTTTCCTGCAACGGCCCTGTCATGGTTGTCTTCCATTCGCCGAAGGTGCCGTCGATGATCTGTGCCCGGGCCTCACGCATGAGCCACATGTAAAAGGCCAGGTTGTGGAGGGTGGCGATCATGGGGCCGAGCATCTCACCGGCCACGAAAAGGTGGCGCAGGAAAGCTTTGGAATAGTCCTTATCAACAAAACAGTAGCCCTCCTCATCCACTGGCGAGAAGTCGTTCTTCCACTTCCCGTTGCGTAGGTTGATGATGCCATTCTTAGTGAAAAGCCATCCGTTACGGCCATTGCGTGTGGGCATGACACAGTCGAACAGGTCTATGCCCAGGGCGATGGTCTCGAGGATGTTGGCCGGCGAGCCCACACCCATCAGATAACGTGGTTTTGACTCCGGCAGTATGGAGCACACCAGTTCGGTGATGCCGTACATCTCCTCGGCGGGCTCACCTACCGACAAACCGCCGATGGCATTGCCGGGAGCATCCATTGCGGCGGCGGTCTCGGCCGACTGGCCGCGCAGGTCAGGGTAAGTGCTGCCCTGGACGATGGGGAAGAGATCCTGCCGGTAGCCGTACTTCGGCGGTGTAGCGGCGAAACGCGACATGCAGCGCCGCAGCCAGCGGTGGGTGCGCTGCATGGACTGCGAGGCGTAGTCATAGTCGCAGGGGTAAGGCGTGCACTCATCGAGGGCCATGATGATGTCGCTGCCGATGGCGCGCTGGATGTCGATGACATTCTCGGGTGTGAAGGTATGAAGGGAGCCGTCGATGTGGGAGTGGAACAGGATGCCTTCTTCCTTCACCTTGCGTCGCGACGCCAGTGAGAAGACCTGGTAGCCGCCGCTGTCGGTGAGGATGGTCCTGTCCCAGCCGTTGAAGCGGTGCAGGCCGCCGGCAGCCTCGATGACAGCCGTGCCGGGCCGCAGGTAGAGATGATAGGTGTTGCCGAGGATGATCCCGGCACCGATGTCATCCCTTATCTCACGCAGATGGGCCGCCTTCACCATCCCCACCGTGCCGATGGGCATGAAAGCCGGCGTCGGGAAGTGGCCGTGGTCAGTGACGATCTCACCCGCACGTGCTTTTGTGTTTTTATCGGTATGTTGAAGGTTGAAAATCATCGTCCCTGCCGGATTACAGGATCATCTGACATGACCCGGAAGAGAATTTTTACGGACAAAACGATGTTATTAAAATTTCCTTCAAAGGTATGTTTTATTAGACAAGAATAAATATTTTTGTCATCATAACATACGGGTGTATGGACCTGTCACTCTTTTACTCCGACGACCTGCTTTTTTTTACGTTTTTCTTTTACCTTCTCTGCGCGCTTATTCAGCTTCTTTTTTTGTGGCTGGTCTTCGGTAAGCTCGCTTTTTACAGGCAGAAGCATGCGGAGAACCAAAGCATCGAGCCTGTGTCCGTGGTGCTGTGCGGCAAGGAGATTCATCCGGGCCGCGAGGAGCATCTGCTGCGTATCCTCGCGCAGGATCATCCTGATTTTGAGGTCATCATCGTCAATGAGTCCCCTGATGAAGAACAGAAGCTGTACCTCGAAACGCTGACACAACGGTATCCCCGTCTTAAGATCGTCAATATCGGTGAGAACCTGAACTTTTTCAGAGGCAGGAAGTTCCCGCTATCCATCGGCATCAAGTCGGCCGGACACGATATCATCGTCCTCACCGATATCGACTGCATGCCGGCAGGCGATCACTGGCTGAGCAAGATACAGGCGGCGTTCCGCCCCGGGACTGAGATCGTTCTGGGTTACAGCACACTGCTTCCGCAAAAAGGTATGCTGAACTCCTGGATACGTTTCGACAGCATGCTGAGAGGGATCCGCTACCTGTCGTTTGCCCTCGCCGGCGAACCCTATATGGGCATCGGCGAGAACCTGGCTTACCGTAAGTCGTTGTTTTATAAGGTCCATGGCTTCACCTCGCATTATAAACTGATGACCGGCGACGATGACCTCTTCATCAATAAGGTGGCGGGAAAGAATAACACGGCCATAGAAACGGAAACTGCCGGCCAGGTGCTGTGCACCGGCTGGACAACATTCGGGGCATGGCTGCTGCAACGTAAACAGCATATCGAAACACAGGTTTATTTCAAACGACGCCATAAGATCCTGCTCGGCCTCAACTATTTGAGCCTGTTACTCTTTTACCTGACCTTCCTGTTTCTGTTACGGTACCCGGCTGTTTTAATAACGGTTTTGATTATCTTTGGGATACGGTTATTCAGCTTCATGTTCATCATAAAAAAATCGATGCGGAAGCTAAATGAAAAGAATTTATTGTTGCTTTCTCCTTTTTATGAATTATTTTTGATGTTGGTTTTTGCCGTGCTGAAGGTGTCGGTCATTTTCGCCAGAACAAATAAATGGAAATAAGCTCCAATCTTACGCAGAAAGCAGAACGTGATTACAAGTTGGTGCAGCAGGCCATCCGGTATGGTGACCAGAAAGCCTATGCCGAGCTGATGAATAATTACTGGGACTCGCTTTATTTCATGCTGCTGAAGATGACCAATGATCCGACCGATACCGATGACCTGACCATAGAGGCTTTTGGCAAGGCTTTCCGTAATCTGCACCAGTATACGCCGGATTTTGCTTTCAGCACCTGGCTCTTCAAGATCGCCTCCAACAACTGCATTGATTACATCCGTAAGAAGAGAAGAAATATGCTGTCGCTGGATAAATCGCTGGAGACGGAAGACGGCATGGACCTGTCCGCCACACTCGTCTCAGGCACCCCAGACCCGGAGGAAAATTATATCAAGGAGCAGAAGATTAAACTCATGCGCGAGGTCGTCGAAAGGCTGAAACCAAACTACCGCACCCTGATCAACCTGCGCTATTTCAAGGAGTATTCCTATGAGGAGATAGCCGAGCAGCTCAACCTGCCCTTAGGCACCGTCAAAGCCCAACTCTTCAGGGCACGCGAGTTCCTGTATAACATCCTGAAGCATTCTCAGGAGAGGATATGAGGGAAGAGCGAGAAGCGAGGAGCGAGAGGTGATATTACCACAATAGTTACAGTAGGGCACAAAAGGAGAAATTACCTTTATGGTTTGATGATTTTAAGCAGTGACGGGGCTGATAAACCTGTTACTCTTTCAGGGTTCAGCTATCAGCAGCGACAGATGCAATTGTCGAAGGTCACGAGGACAGAATCCGTGCCCTGGCAACTCATCACAGTATCGGTGACGGTTATGGTGAAAATAACGGTCTGCATCAGCGGGACCGTCACCGGAAGTGGTTCAGTAAACCGACGAGGTATGGGATACTGTACCGGCGGCAACGGTGCCGAAGTTGAACGTAGTGTCGTCGAAGACGATCACGGGAGCATCCTGAAGCTGCCCGCGTGTCAGCGCTGAGAAATCTTCCCCGATATCAGGACACACGATGAGGCTCTTGTCGGGCTTGACGGTATCGTTGGTGATCATGTAGAACGAATCGAACGTGGGTCCGTAGCTGCCTTTTTTGGCGGCGTCATAGGTGATGTACAGCATCCCTTCCTGATGTGGCGCCAGCGTGGCGGGCACAGCCCGCACGGTGACGAAGGAGGGAGCCTGGCTCAGATCCAACGTCATCGTCCGGTCCCAGGCATTGTAAAGAGGTAACGAATCGGTCATCACCAGGCCAGTTTTCATGCCGGGGAAATCGAGACGGATGGAGTTAAACCACAGGTTGCCCATCTTCAGATGAAAAAAGCTTTTGACCCACGGATCATCGGGTTCTTTTATCACCTGACCATGTAATGTTGCCGCCCGGATAAGAATCAAAAGGCCTGTAATAGCTATGCTTTGAATGCGCTTCGGGTTATGTGTTTTCATATATTGTCGACAGGTGGTTTTTTATGTTTACATAGTTACGATCCCGACCTGGATGTTCATCACGGCATCAGGCCGTCCAGCGTTATCACCGTAACCTCTTGTTGCATATCCTTTTCAAAGGCACACACGGCCGCTTTGTGCTCCTCATCGAGTTCATAAAGGCGGAGATGGCAATCGACAGATTCATCGCCGGTTTTTATCCTGAAGGTGCCGCCTGACCGCGACACGGTGAAGCTGTTCATGGCCAGGGTGAGCCCTTTGCCGAGGGCTTTGAGGTAACTCTCTTTCAGCGTCCACAGCTCGAAGAAGTAGCCGATCCTCTCATTTTCATCCTTTTTCATCAGGTCGCCATATTCTTCCGGTGAGAAAAAGCGCTGCGCTATTTTCATTTTGTTGGGTCTGATGACCTCGACGTCAATGCCGACGGTTTGTCCGGCAATGGCACAGACAACCCATTGCCCCGAATGGGAGATGTTGAAATGTATCCCGGGATGATGTTTCAGGTGGGGTTTCCCTTTATCGCTGTAATCTATGACGAGGCTGTCGCCGGCGACCTGCAGACGCCGGCCCAGGATCGTCCTGACCATCAGTTCTCCCAGCAGGGAACGCTGCGTGTCGACGGGCCGCACATAACGGTTTATTTTTTCCTCCGACAACGGCGGCAGGAGTCGCAGCAGGCTATCCCTGACACCGGTGAAGGCCTCCGGTGCCAACAGCTTTATGGCAAACACTTCAACCATCACGGGTTATTTTTGGCATAACCGGCCACCTCCTGCATCACGCGCATGAGGTTACCGCCCCAGATCTTGCGGATATCGTCTTCCGAATAGCCTCTTTTGACCAGCTCAATGGTGATATTGGCCATCTGGCTGTCGTCCTCACAGCCTTCCACGCCGCCGCCCCCGTCAAAGTCGGTACCGATGCCGACGTGGTCAATGCCTGCGACCTTCACCACATGGTCTATATGGTTCACGACATCTTCGACGGTGGCCGGCTTTTCGGGATAACGTTTCTCGATCTCATGCCATTCTTTCCAGGCTTTTCTGTTCTCCTGCTCCGTCAGGTTTTCAAAGTGGTTGTATTTCACCTCCAGAGCCTGCTGTGCCGAGTCTCTGGCAGGATTGGGTTCAGGTTTGCGGAGGTAGTCGCTGAGGAAGCACATCTGCATGACGCCGCCGTTGGCAGCCAGCGCCCGCAGCATGTCGTCATCGAGGTTGCGGGGGTTGTCGCACAGTGCCCTGGCGCACGAATGGGAGGCTATGACCGGCACTTTGGTCAGGGCCAGCACGTCATAAAAGGTCTTGTCGGAGACATGCGACACGTCGATCATCATGCCCAGGCGGTTCATCTCTTTCACCACTTCCTTACCGAAGTCGCTTAACCCGTCATGTTCAGCTCCTTTTTTATCGGTCGACGAATCGCAGATGTCGTTGTTGCGTGTATGGCACAGGGTGATGTAACGTGCGCCGCGGTCATAGAGGGTTTTCACCATGGTCAGATCGCGGCCGACGGGATAGCCGTTCTCCACGCCTATAAAGATGGCTTTCCTGCCTTCTTTCACCAGCTTATAGGCTTCGGCGGGTGTGGTGACGATACCCGCCAGGTCAGGGTATCTGCCGACGGCGGCATAGATCGTGTCGAAGATAGCCATAGCCCTCGCTTTGGCCCCGGCATTCCCCTCGGGTGTGCGCGGACCCTGACCGATGAAAACAGCTAAAAAGACAGCGTCAAGGCCTCCTTTCTGCATCTTATCCAAGTCTACCTTCGGCGCATCATCCCCGGAAATGTCATTTTTTAAAAGACTGGCTGTGCTCATGAAAAGATCTATGGGCGCGTCGGTATGGGAATCGACTGTGAAAACTTTTTTATGGATCCTCAAAGCTTTTTTAACCGACTTATCTTTCGTATCGGGTTGTCCGCAAAAAAACAGCAACACCAGCAGAGTGGCCGATAGAACGATTAAACTTTTCTTCATAATGTTCTTCAATTTTAACATGGACCATGCTCCTCATTATTCAATATGACCCTGGTGACTGATGAGGACGGTGCCGTTTATATCTTCACAACGAGCGGGCTGTTGTTTTTATCAGCTCCCAGGCTTGGTTTACATGCCGCTGTTCCACGCTGGTTTGCGAGGTAACCATACGGATGGTGTACTTACCCTTCAGCTTGGTATGTGACAGGTACATTTGACCGGTTCTGTTCAGGCGGTTCAGCAGCTCCTCATTGAGGGCGTTCAGGCGGTCGTCATCGTCATGACAGTCGGCAGGTTTAAACCTGAAACAGACGGTATTCAGCAGCACCGGAACCATTAACTCAAAGTCCTTTTCGTTTAGTATCTTACTCTCCAGGTTTTTGGCCAGGCTCAGATGGCATCTGATTTTATCCTGAATGCCGTTGACGCCGAAATTTCGTATGACGAACCACAGCTTGAGGGCCCTGAAACGGCGGCCGAGGGCCACGCCCCAGTCACGGTAGTCGTTAACGAGGCCCCTGGATCTGCTTTTGAGGTATTCGGGCAGGATCTCAAAGGTGCGTATAAGGCTCTCCCTGTCTTTCACGAAATAGGCCGAACTGTCGAAGTTGGTAAACATCCATTTGTGGGGGTTGAAGACAAAGCTGTCGGCCAGCTCAATGCCGTCGCTCATCCAGCGGTATTCGGGCAGTATGAGGGCAGTGCCGGCGAGGGCTGCGTCGATATGGAGCCAGAGATGGTGCTTGTGACAGAGCCGCCCGATGTCACGGATGGGGTCGATGGCTGTAGAGCCTGTCGTTCCGATGGTGGCGATGACACACAGCGGCTTCAGGCCGGCGGCGCGGTCTTTCATGATGGCCTCCTCCAGTGCTGCGGGATCCAGGCGGTAAAGGTCATCAACTCTGACCTTGACTAAGTTCCGGCGACCCAGACCGGCAATCTTCACATCCTTCTCTATAGAGGAATGTGTCTCGGTGGAGCAATAGACCCGTAACCCTATGAAATCACCGAATCCCTCCTCATTGATCTTAAAATCCGAGAACCTCTCGCGTGCCGTCAGAATGGCGCATAAAGTGGCAGTGGAGGCCGTGTCCTGTATCACGCCGTCCCATGCCGCCGGCAGGCCGGTCATCTCTTTCAGCCAGTTCATCATCTTCTCTTCGAGCTCGGCAGCCGCCGGCGACGTCTCCCACACCATGCACTGGGCTCCCAGCGTGGCCGTGAGCATCTCCGCCAGAACGGAAGGGTAGGAGGAGTTGGCAGGAAAATAGGCGAAGAAGCTGGGGCTCTGCCAGTGCGTCACGCCCGGCAGGATGATATCCTGAAAATCTTTCATGATCACATCCATCGTCTCCCCACCTTCTGGAGGATGATCGGGAAGCTTGTCGAAAATTTCATGGGGTTGTACCTGCGATTTGACAGGATACTGCTCGATATGTTCCAGGTAATCTGCCATCCAGTCGGCAAACTCATGGGCGTAACGGCGGAAGTCTCTGATATCAATCATGTTCGTGCCTTTTTTGATGAAAAGAACGGATCTTCCTTAATTCGCTGACATCCATCATATCCTTCTCATGACCGGTTTGAAGCTTTAGATCACATAAGTCGTCGAAACTAATGCCATCAACAGTGAGCCCAAACATATTTTTTTTCTCCCTTCGTTGATAAGCTTCATTAAAAGTCATCGTAGAAGATAAAAAGGATATCACTTCAATTTTTTGCATTTCCTCTTCCTTCAGATTGACATTCCGGTTATTCCGCAGTTCATCCAGGGCCGTATCGATCTCTTTTTTATTATATTTCATTACAATTAATGCCTTTTTTAATCTTATCTAAATTTTCTTCACCGTTACTTATCCAGATATCCAAATCAACGGTACCCCTGAGGAATCCGTAAACGTTAACGGCATAACCACCAACCACAAGGTATTTTTTCCGATGCATGATTAAAGGATTGAATGACTTCTTTGTAAAAATCGATTGAGATCATCGTATCAGAGTAAAGTTATCATCCTTGGGAAGAATCCCGTTTTCAGATTGAATACTTAGAAGTATCTGTGAGATTTCAAAAGCAACTTCTACTTTTTTATTGTCGGGCAGATGGTAAAAGGCTTCCTGTTGTTTTCGTTCTTCCTCCTCAAAGCTACCGGAAGTAGTGATGGTCCTTCTCATATTAACTTCAAGATTCTTTATCCGACGTCATGTTATTGAAAAGTGATGACATTTCGCAAGTGAGAACAAAATTACACAAATCAAAAAACAAGGAGGTCACAAATATGCGGTTTTGTGGATTAAGGATGGGATGGGGTCAGGCCATTTCTGAATAAATAGCATTATATTTAAACACTGAGGAACACGGAGGTATTATGGAGGGACACAGAGAGGAATTTTTTGAAACTGAACTTACAAAACAAATCATTGGATGCGCTTATAAGGTTCATTCCAGGCTCGGACCTGGTTTACTGGAATCGGCATATGAGGAATGTTTGTACTATGAATTATCAAAAGAAGGTATAAGAGTCGGAAAACAGAAACCTCTTCCATTAGTTTACGAAGAGATAAAATTAGAGGTTGGTTACAGAGTGGATTTATTCGTTAACAACAAGGTGATTATAGAAGTGAAATCTGTCGAAGCTCTTAATGATGTGCATTTTGCTCAGCTGATAACATATTTAAGATTATCAGGATGTAAGGTTGGCCTTTTAATGAATTTCAACGTCAAACATCTTAAAAATGGAATAAAACGTCTTGTAGTCTAAACCCTCTGTGGCCCTCTGGTAATCCATCTGTGCCCCTCGGTGGTTAAAAAAACGTTTCTTTTACCTATTTGTACCCTATCGCCGGATATCCCACCCAATGATGAATATTTGCCGGGGCGGTGATGCCCATGCCGATATCATCCACGCGCAGATGTGGATGGTCAATGCTGGTGGCGTAACCCACGGGTGTGCCCTGAAGCTCCTTCCCGTAAAGTGATGCCAGATAATAGGAGGTTAGCAGCCCCATGGGTATCGAATAGCGCCCGCACCACGTCCAGCGGTATTGCGTGTAATCTTTATCATCGACGGTGAGGCCGGTGAAAGCTTTGACTTTATCAGGCGTCAGATTGCCGGAGATGGTGTTGATGATCTCCCATTCATGCTGTATAGTTGCTATGTAACCGGCAGTGTCGGCGCCATAGAAAGCATAGTTGCTGCCGCCCCAGTCCTGGTCGCCATAGTGGACCGCGTCGCTGCTTATGGCGATGGCATAGTCCATACCCCAGACCCAGTGCCTTTTCTCTACCGCCTGATGGATGGCCTCAGCCAGCGTACGGGCAATCTCACCGGCCCGGTCAAGGGTCATATAAGGTACGACAATGGGTACGATTTTCACTGCGGGGTCATGATACTGGATAAAAGGTATAAGCGCCTCGATGGAGTGCTCGATGCTTTGCATTGAGTCACTGACCTGGTACATGCCCGCCGGCAACTCCTTCATGATCTCGTCACGCAGCGGTGAGACCTTCACGTTACTTCCCGGCTCTTTCCATTCTTTGAAGTAACCGAAGATGATCCGGTCCTGCAATCCAAGCTGTTTTGCTTTGTGCGCCACACCAAAGAGGATGACGGTCCTGGCCTTCAGGTTGTCCAAGATAGCCGGATAAAGGTAGCCCACATAGGTGTAATCGTCATGGGGTGAGATGACCACTTTCCAGGTGGTTTGCTCAGTGACGCCTGCCTCGGCAAGGGTTCGTTTCAGCAGCTTGCCCTGGTCGCGGTGGATACGAGCCATAATGCTGTCCATCTGCCATGAATGCGAGGCAAAGCCGACGGTGTCGTAAGGTTGACGTACTTTGGAGGTCTGGGCTTCGGAAGAATAACTGATGAAAGTCATCCCTAGAATAATGAGGATGCTGAAAACAATGGATTTCATAAAAATTATTTTTAGTGGGATGATATTGTTTAAGTTACACGAAGTATCACTTCGTGTAATTAAGAAGCGAAAGATACAAATTATTTATTGTGATCATACGGAATCCCCCTTCCTTCAAAACCCTTAACTTTGCCGTATATTCCAAAACCTGTCACCAATGCCTTTAACCGACTTTCAACAATCCATCCTCCAGGGCATTCCCGACACCCTGCCACCGTCTCGTCCACGTGATCCCGATGTGAGCCACGCCCCGGTACGGAAAGATATCCTGACGCCGCAGGAGAAGAAGCTGGCCATTCGAAATGCTCTCCGCTACTTTGACAATACACATCACACCATATTGGCGAAAGAATTTGCGGAAGAGCTGAAACAATACGGCCGCATTTACATGTATCGTTTCCGTCCATCTTATAAGATCATGGCCAGGCCGATGAATGAATATCCCCATAAGTCGGAGCATGCGGCAGCTATCATGCTGATGATCAGCAACAACCTTGATGAAGCTGTGGCTCAGCATCCCCACGAGCTCATCACTTATGGCGGCAACGGCGCCGTGTTCCAGAACTGGGCCCAGTACCTTCTCACCATGAAGTACCTGGCGGAGATGACAGACGACCAGACTCTGGTGATGTATTCCGGCCATCCGCTGGGACTATTTCCGTCACATAAAGAGGCGCCGCGGGTGGTCGTCACCAACGGCATGGTCATACCCAACTATTCGTCGCAGGACGACTATGAGCGTTACAACGCCCTGGGCGTGTCGCAGTACGGCCAGATGACTGCCGGGTCATACATGTACATCGGCCCGCAGGGCATCGTCCATGGCACCACCATCACCGTGATGAACGCCACGAGGAAGCTGAACAGAGGCGATATCCGGGGCATGGTGTTCGTCAGCTCGGGCCTCGGCGGCATGTCGGGAGCCCAGGCCAAAGCGTCGGTGATAGCCGGCACCGTGGGCGTCATCGCCGAGATCAACCCCAAAGCCATCGCCAAACGTCACAGCCAGGGATGGCTCGATGAAGTGTACGACGACACACGCAAGCTTCTCGACAGGATACATAAAGTTCGTCAGAATAAAGAAGCCATATCACTGGGGTACCTCGGCAACGTGGTCGACCTGTGGGAGACACTGGCGGAGAAAGGTGTGCCGGTGGAGCTCGGTTCGGACCAGACATCACTGCATAATCCTTATGCAGGCGGTTATTACCCTGCCGGGCTGACATTTGATCAATCCAACGAGATGATGGTCAACGATCCTGAACGGTTTAAGACCATGGTTCATGAGAGTTTGAAACGTCAGGTGACCGCCATTAACAAAGTGGCCGGCGGCGGAATGTACTTCTGGGATTACGGCAACGCTTTCCTTCTGGAGTCGGGCAGGGCAGGGGCCGACATCTTCAAGGCTGATGGCACCTTCAGATACCCATCTTATGTTGAGGATATCATGGGCCCCCTCTTCTTTGATCACGGCTTCGGCCCCTTCCGGTGGGTGTGTACCTCATGCGATCCTGCCGACCTGGAGGTCACCGACCGTATCGCCGGGGAGGTGCTCTCGGACATGGTCAAAACAGCATCGGAGGATATCCTTGGACAGTTGAACGATAACCTGCATTGGATTCGTGAGGCCTCCCGCAACAAGCTGGTCGTCGGCTCCCAGGCACGCATCCTTTATGCCGATGCCGAGGGCAGGATAAGAATGGCGGCAGCTTTCAACAAAGCCATCCGCGACGGATTCGTCACCGCGCCCATCGTCATCGGACGTGACCACCACGACGTGTCGGGGACGGACTCGCCGTTCCGTGAGACCGCCAACATTTATGACGGGTCACGTTTTACGGCCGACATGGCGGTGCAAAACGTCATCGGCGACGCCTTCCGCGGAGCCACCTGGGTGTCGCTGCACAACGGCGGCGGCGTGGGATGGGGCGAGGTTATTAACGGCGGCTTCGCCATGGTGCTCGACGGTACTGTAGAAGCCAACAACCGTCTGAAGATGATGCTCCACTGGGATGTCAACAACGGCATAGCACGCCGCAGCTGGGCACGCAACAATGGCGCTATAACAGCGATACAACGGGCCATGAAAGATGAAAGCAGGTTAAAGATCACATTACCTAATATCGTGGATGATGAGATATTAGAGGAGCTGTTTTGATTCCCATTGGAAGTTTCTGATGATTTTCGCTGAAAGAAATGTTTTTTAAACACGGAGGAGCACGGAGGGATATAGAGGTTCACAGAGGGGTAAATAGTAAATTTTTCAATCCTTTGTGTCCTCCGTTTAACCTCGGTGTTCTCCGTGTTTAAAAAAATGCATGCTTTTGGAGTCACTTCTCACATATGTAAGGCTTTTCTTTAACCGCAATGATCGCAAAGGATTACATGTTTTAAGTTGATGACTGCCAACTCCCCCCGTCTTTAATGAAAAAAATTACCAGCTTGTTATTGAATAAACCATATTGTTCGTATTTTTGCGATGTACGATCTATTAATTTTTCTTTTAAATGCAGAAAACACTCCGTCTTCAGCGGCTCAACCCATACATACCATTACTGTTCCTGCCTGCCTTGATCGTTATCTTCATTTACCTCAAGCCTTGCGCCGATTTCATTGTGTCCAGCGGTTTCAGCATGACGGTTGGGAAACCTCTCACCGAGGCCATCCGTTTTTTTCTCTATGAGTTTCCCAAAGTTTTGCTGCTTCTTGTGCTGATCATCTTTGGTGTGGGCATCATCCGTTCTTATTTCTCTCCTGAACGGACACGCAAGATCCTCGAAGGAAAATCACAGTTTGCCGGCAGCATTTTGTCAGGCCTGTTGGGCATTGTCACACCTTTTTGTTCCTGTTCCGCCATTCCGTTGTTCCTGGGTTTCGTCGAGTCGGGCATCCCTTTGGGCGTGACCTTCTCGTTCCTTGTGGCGGCACCCATGATCAACGAGGTGGCCGTTGTCCTCCTCTTCGGCATGTTCGGCTGGAAGACGGCCGTGATCTATGTCGTCACAGGGCTGATCATCGCCATCACGGCGGGATGGGTTATCGGCAGGCTGAAGTTGGAGAAGTGGGTGGAGCCGTGGGTCTATCAGACTCGATTCGGACACAATGCGTCCGGCGAGGAAAAGCTGCACTTCAGCGACCGGATCCGATTTGGTTATCAGGCTGTCAGAGACATTGTTTCGAAGGTGTGGATTTATATCGCTATAGGCATCGCCGTGGGAGCCTTCGTCCACGGTTACGTTCCTGCCGGTTTCATGGCTGCACTTATGAATAAGGCGGTGTGGTATTCGGTTCCGTTGTCGGTGCTCATCGGTGTTCCGCTTTATTCCAATGCTGCCGGCATCGTGCCAGTCGTCTCGGTATTGATGGAAAAGGGAGCCTCTTTGGGTACCTCGCTCGCCTTCATGATGTCGGTCATCGGTTTGTCGTTGCCTGAGGTCATCATCCTGCGCAAGTTGTTGCGGCTACCTCTGATCGTCACATTCATCGGGGTAGTCGCTGCCGGCATCCTGATCGTTGGTTATTTATTTAACTTCATTTTTTAATCCTCATATCATGTCACACATCATAAGCACTTCATACACCGAAAGCGAGATTCGCCTGGCACGCTATGCCCGGGCTCTTGGTCATCCCGCCCGCATCGTCATTATGAATTATCTGCTGTCGCTCGATGCCTGCTGTTTCAGTGAGATACTTAAGGAGCTGCCTATCGCACAGGCCACCGTGTCGCAGCACCTTAAAGAATTGAAAGATGCCGGGCTCATTCAGGGAAACGTCATCCCACCTAAAGTAAAATATTGCATCAACAGGGAAAACTGGGCTCAGGCTCAGCAACTGTTGGGGGATTTTATTCAACAAAAACATAATTTTTAAAGCAACAATTATGGAAATCAAAGTATTGGGCACAGGCTGTGCCAACTGCAAAAGCCTTGAACGCACGGTACGCCGGGCTATCGGTGAAATGGGCATCGAGGCCCGGGTTGTTAAGGTGGAGGAGATTCAAAAGATCATTCCTTATGGCATCATGCGTACCCCTGCACTGGTCATAGACGAAAAGGTAGTGCTGACGGGAAGAGTGCCGTCGGTTAAGGAAATGAAAGAAATTATCGGGAAGTATTATTAAAACCTCAACACCAAACCGAGGTTGTATCATAACTTTATTTAACCACGGAGTGCCACAGAGGGAGACGGAGTTACACAGAGGATTAAATGATAAATTTTTCAATCCTCTGAGTACTTGGTGTAACCTCGGTGCCCTCCGTGTTTAAAATAACCATTTCATTTTGGATCAACTATCACAGTGAGAAATGTTTTATTGAAACCGCCTGGATCACAAAGGAAATAAATAAAATATTTGATAAATGACACACACAAAATCAGAAAGAGTGCCTGTCAGGATTCTCATCCTTTGTACCGGCAACAGCTGCCGCAGCCAGATGGCCGAGGGCTTCCTGAAAAGATTTGACCCACGCCTCGCAGTGTTTTCTGCCGGAACACAACCGGCACAAGCCGTCCATCCTATAGCTATTGAGGTCATGAAGGAATATGGCATAGACATCAGCGGTGACCGGACGAAACATGTCGATGAATTCGTGTTGGAGGATTTTGATTATGTCATCACCGTGTGTGATGACGCCAGGGAAGCATGCCCGGTGTTCCCCGGAAGTGTGAGGCACCGACTTCATTACAGCTTTGAGGACCCTGCCACTGCCACCGGCAGCCATGAAGAGATACGAACAGTGTTCCGCCGTATCCGTGATGAGATACGCCAGGTCTTTACCCGGTTTTATAATGACAACATCAAAGACAGGTAGTTTATGCCCTCCATAGTAAAAAGACTTTCATTTCTGAACAGGTATTTGACCCTTTGGATATTTTTAGCAATGTTTGCCGGTGTCTTCTCAGGTTATTTCTTTCCTCAGATAAAGGATTTCTGGGAACAGTTTCAGAGAGGTACCACCAACATCCCCATCGCCATCGGTCTGATCCTGATGATGTATCCCCCGCTGGCAAAGGTCAGGTATGAGGAGCTGGGCGATGTCTTCAGGAATGCCAGGGTGTTGCTGCTGTCGCTCGTCCAGAACTGGCTGATAGGCCCTGTCTTCATGTTCATCCTGGCCATTGTTTTTCTCAGAGGTCATCCTGAATACATGGCCGGACTGATCATCATCGGCCTGGCACGCTGCATCGCCATGGTCATCGTGTGGAACGACCTGGCCCAGGCCGACAGGGAATACGCCGCCGGGCTCGTGGCTTTCAACTCTATCTTCCAGGTGCTCTTCTTCTCTTTCTATGCTTATATCTTCCTTACCCTCTTCCCTTCATGGCTGGGTTTGAAAATATTTCATGTCGACATTACGATCGGACAGATAGCCAAAAGCGTGTTCATCTATCTGGGCATACCCTTTCTGGCCGGTATCATTACACGTTTCTCCCTGATGAAAGTCAAAAGCAGGGAATGGTATGAAAAGCGTTTCCTCACCAAAATAAGCCCTGTCACGCTGATAGCCCTTCTGTTCACCATCGTGGTCATGTTCTCGCTGAAGGGGGAATACATCGTCAGGATACCGCTCGATGTGGTGCGGATTGCCGTTCCGCTGGTTATCTATTTCATCGCGATGTTTCTGATATCTTTTTTCATGGGCAGGAAGATTGGCGCCGGATATGCAAAAACGACCGCCATTGCCCTGACGGCCGCCAGCAATAATTTTGAGCTGGCCATTGCAGTGGCTGTGGCCGTGTTTGGCATCAATTCGGGTGAAGCTTTTGCTGCCGTCATCGGCCCCTTGGTAGAGGTGCCGGTGATGATAGGGCTGGTCAATGTAGCACTTAATTTCCGGAGGAAGTATTTCCCGGGCTGACTGCAAATCCCAAATCACAATCCGCCTGCGGCAGAAAAAATTCCAAAAGCCAAATTCAATAAAAATCGGTAGACCTGAAGACCTGCCGACCCGAAGACCTGAGGACCTACTTTGTCACCGAGAACTTCCGTGTGATGACCTTATCTCCTGCGGTAAACCTGATGACATAGAGTCCGGGCTGCAGGTGATCCGTTTTTATGGTCATGGTGTGGCTGCCAGGTGGCATGACGGCCGGTCCGCTCCGGGACATGACATTCCCGAGCAGGTTGTAAACCACCACCCCGACCTGTTCTTCCATGGCCAGGGTGAACGGTACGTTGATATCTTCACGGGCCGGGTTGGGATAGATTGTCATGTCGTCCGGCACTGTGGTCTCAGGCACGGCATTGATATAGCCTGACTCGAACTGTGTCGTCTCGCTGTAACTGAACTATCCGCCCTGCTTCAGCACCAACCCGTCAGAGTCAAACAACTGGTAAAAACCGAAGCCGTGATCGCAGCACATACCGTTACCACCGGCATCATACATGGTGAAAAGGAAACAATTCTGAAAAACTTCCAGGTCGAAGGTATCCTTTAGAAACTGATTGGCATGGCCCGGGAAAGGTCCGCCGGTATATAAAACGTTGCCTTCCGCATCCTTGAGATCATAGGTGGTTTCCTCGGGGTTTTCGTCGAGCCTGAAATTGAGATAGACAATGGTTGAAGCGAACTGAGCCTGCTCAAAAGAGGCCGTAATGGTGTCGTTGGCAGGGTATTGATCCGGGCTGCCGTTGGGATCGGAGGTGTAGACCTTGACCGTGTTCTCGGGCAGGATGGAAAAGGTGATGGCCGGCAGATCGACCGCTTCGGTCTGGAGGTAACCCAGGTCGCCGCTCCAGGCATAGGTGCTCAGCGGTCCGTCATTGACCTGGTAGTTGATATCGAGGGAGGTGAGGTCGGTGTTGGCATTATTACGTATGGTGACGTCCGGCGCCAGACTGCCCGTGCAATTCTCCTCATCCACATTTCCGATGGCAATGATGGAGGCATCGTTGCTGTAAGCCGCACCGAAGTCGGTGAGTTGGTTCATGGTACCCTGGAGAACCTCCTTGGTGCTGTTGTCCTGAATGAAAACGACCAGCTCGCAGTTCTCGGCCACCCAGCCTGGGTCGAGCGAGAAGGTTTTGTTCACCACCTGGACACTGTCGTCGGTGAAGCTGATGCTCGTGCCATATTGATTGGGCACCATCAGCCGTTCAACGTAATCCAGTTCCGTCAGGCCCTGCCAGTTCTCGGCGATATTCGATTCGGTCACCACCATATGCAGGACCATGTTGGTGTTGGTGGCTTCGGCCACTTTGGTTGCCGTCACGGTGATGTTGAAGTCGATCAGCCCTGAATTGGTTCCCTCCACGTCGAGGGTGAAGGACGAAGGGATGGCGATCCGCTGGTTGTAGCGGGGCAGGTAATAGGGATACATGCTTTGGGTGTGATCACCGCCGACGAACTCCAGGACGCCGTCGAAATGGGCCGTGGGATAGCCCGTGAGGGCATAATAAACATCGTTGCGGTAATTGGAGTAAGTGTTGGCATAATCGTCACCATTGTGGTATTCGATGATGCCCACCTGTTTGCCGTTGGCCACCAGGTCGTCGGCGCCAAGGGCGGCGCCGGGACAATACTGGCACCAGGTGCCCGTGCCGATCTCCACGATCACTTTGTCGCGCGGAACCTGTTGTGAATAGACCGCCGTTACAAGCAGACTGACGGCGATGAGAGCGAGTATTCTTTTCATGATAAACATTCAGTTAAAGGATCGGTAAAAATGATGTCTTTTTATGGTGAATCACCGGTTGACGAGTATTTTGGACGAATAGGTCCGCTCGCCGATCTTAACCTGGACGAAATTGATCCCCGCCGCGAGGTTTTCGTGTTTGAGCATGAAAGCATGTTCTCCGGCTGTCAGAATACCGGCATTTTGGCGGTGTACGATCTGTCCCAAACCGTTGTATATGATGAACGACACGTTTTCATTTTCCTTGAGGGTGACGTAAAGGGTCGTACCCTCTTCACAGGGATTAGGGGAGATATGAACGCCTTCTTCAAATACGGTCTGATCACCAATGCCGACCCAGTCCACTTCAAATTCGGCCCGTTCCATGGTGGTGAACTCGCTACCCGTGGCGAAGGCTACACCACCGGTAAAAGCCTCGCGCAGGGTATAATAACCCCCTTCCAGACCGTCGCCGCCGGAGTCATAGATGGTGAACCGGTAACAATCGCTGTTATAGAGATTAAAGGTGTCTTTGTAAACGTGATTAGGCAGGGAGAAAGGTCCGCCGGTATACCACACATAGCCGGCCGCGTCGGCGATATCATAGGTGGTCTGCTGGGGATTGGCATCGGTTTTCAGCAGCAGGGCCACACGGTAATAGGTGGTGACCTGCGTGGAGCTGAAGATTTTGGTGAGAGTGTCATTGGTGGGATTCTCATCCTGCTCCCCGTCGGGATTCATCGTATACACCATAAAGTCGTTGGAGGGACTGGGGGTGAAGTAAATGGGGTCGAGGGTGACGGTCGTTTTATCGAGGAAGCCCAGGCTGCCGGTCCAGTCAAAATCCATGGGTTCACCGCCGATGACCATATAATGCAGGGTCAGGCTGGTGAGCTCCTGAGCACCCCAGTTCTGGAAGGTCACAATGGGTAATATCTCTCCGGTGCAATTATTATCTGGTACATCATACAGTTTGAGCATCTCCACGTCATAGTCGAAATCGGGTGTGGCCATGGTTTTTTTGGCACCCTGCAGGATCTCTTTTGTGTCAGTGTCCTGGATGAAAGCTACCAGCTCGCAGTCTTCCTTGGGCCAGGAGGCATCCATGGTAAAAGGGAGGTCGAGGGTTTGCACATCACCGCCCGAGAAATCGAGAGGCGTGCCATATTGATCGGGGACCATCAGCCTCTCGACGAAGTTGAGGTGATCCTGACCCTGCCAGTTATAGGAGATGTTCGATTGTGTCAGCACCAGATGCAGCACCATGTTCGTGCTGGTGGTGGAGGCCACCTTTGTTACGACAACGGTGGCATTATAGTTTAAGCCGGTATTGGTGAAGTCAATATCGATGGTGAACGATGAAGGGATGGCTTTACGCTGGTTGTATAAGGGAAGATAAACGGAATAATTACTTTGGTTTGTGCTGCCGCCGACATATTCCAGTACCCCGTCGAAGTGTGCCGTGGGGTACCCGGTGATGTTGTAATAGCTGTTGCGGGCATTGGAGTAAGTGTTCGCGAAGATGTCACCGTTATGGTACTCGATCACGCCGACTTCCTTACCGTTCTCGATCAGATCGTCGGCACCCATGGCGGCGCCGGGGCAGTACTGGCACCAGGTGCCCGTGCCGATCTCGAGGATGACCTTATCGCGCGTTACCTGCTGAGCGTAAATAAAAGCCGTGAGACAGAAAAGTCCGATGAAAAGGGTAAATGATTTTTTCATAATGGTTTGATTAGAAATGTTAAACATTTAAGAACTTAACTATTTGGTTTGTTTAATTGGCAAAAATACTTTAAAAAAGTCACACTGTTAATTTTTCTTAAAGAATAATCCAAGCACCGGGAGATGTGAAAAAAAGTTTAATTTTGCCTCCGTTTTAAAAGTCTGAATGATCTATAATATAAGGAAAAATGAAAAAGTTGTTACTTCTAATTTCATTCGCGTTTTTTCTTTTCATAACCGGTTTTCCCCAGTCGTTATCGCTGTCATGGTCAGGAGGGGCAATTCCTCATAATGGTGAAATTACTGTTCTCCATGAACCTCCTGTCAGTGAGACCATGGTTGCCCATGTATCGGTGACAAATAACGGGGGCGACAGCATCAGTGTGAGAGTAAGAAAAATTGAAGTGCAACTTCTCGATCAAACCATTAACACCTTTTGCTGGGGAAATAATTGTTATGGACCTGGCACTTATGAATCTACCGATTCAGTGAAATTAGGCCCCGGTCAGACCGACAGCACGCATTTCAGCGGTGATTACACTTCAAACAGCGGTGCGCTGGGTACATCGAAAATATGGTATGTATTCTTCGATAAAAATAATTCGGTCGACAGCACCGGGGTACTGGTTAATTATACAATTGGTTATTCCGGTGTGAATGATGCTCTTTTGAAAAAGGTGCAGCTTTCCGAGGCTTATCCCAATCCTGCCGGTAACTATACTTCCTTTAACTACGACTTACCTGAAGGGTTGAAGAATGTGACGCTGACAATTCGTAACATACTGGGATCAAAAGTCAAAGAGATACACCTCACCGACAGGCAGGGCAAGCTCGTTGTCAACACATCCGGTATGAAAGAGGGGATTTATTTGTACTCGCTGGCGGCCGGTCAGCAGACTATATTGACCAGGAAACTCATCATCAACCGCTGATAATCAACAAAACGTTATAATATCTCACAGGTTGAACTCTTTCCTGAGGATATTGATGTAATCGAGCTTCTCCCAGGGGAAGAATTCCACTTTTTTAAATATCCTTTCCTGGCCGTTCACTGTTTTCCTGTAAGTTTCGCTATTCTCATAGAACACTTCGACTTCTCTTTCAAAATGATCCCTCCCGAAATGACCGTAGGTGGTTGTTTCGAGGAATATAGGGTTTTTCAGTCCGAAGCGTTTGATGATCTGGCAGGGACGAAGGGAGAACAGGTCTTTTATTTTTTCCGAGATTTCGCCGTCGTGCATGATATTACCCCGGTCATCACGGATGTGGGCGGTGTGGTTGGTGTTGACGTATACGCCCACGGGGTCGGCAATGCCAATGGCATAGGCTATCTGCACCTGTACTTCGTCGCATACGCCGGCGGCGACAAGGTTCTTGGCGATATGCCGTGCGGCATAGGCCCCCGAACGGTCAACCTTGGAACAGTCTTTACCCGAGAAAGCCCCGCCGCCATGCAGGCCTTTGCCGCCGTAAGTGTCGACGATGATCTTGCGGCCGGTGAGACCCGTATCACCGTTAGGACCGCCGGTGACGAACTTGCCGGTGGGGTTCACATGTAGTTGAAAACCGGGTTTGAAAAGGGGTTTGATCCGGTCGGGTAAAGTGCTTATGACACGGGGGATGAGGATATGCATGACATCGTCCTTTATCTTCTCCTGTATGGCTCTCTCGGCCTCCTTGACGGCCTGCCTGCTGTCATCTGCCGGCATGATGAACTCATCATGCTGCGTTGAGAGCACAATGGTATGTACGCGCAACGGGTTGTCGTTATCGTCGTACTCAATGGTCACCTGCGACTTGGAGTCGGGCCTGAGGTAGGTCATCTCCCTGGCCTCTTTTCTGATGGCGGCCAACTCCTGCAGAAGGATATGGGCCAGCTCCACAGGCATGGGCATGTAGTTGTCCATGTCTTTAGAAGCCATGCCGAACATCACGCCCTGATCACCCGCACCCTGGTTCTCGCCGTCATCTTCCTTATCCACACCCTGGCGGATATCGGGCGACTGTTCATGGATGGTGGAAATGACACCACACGAGTCGGCATCGAATTTATATTCGGCTTTGGTATAACCTATCCGGCGTATGGTTTCCCGCACCACCTTCTGAATGTCCACATAACCGT